>Ga0209636_10003550_pt1 | contig 15878 bp, 14 predicted proteins | sample DeeMarSWOR152_54_FD_187464 | JGI IMG/M metagenome (GOLD analysis project Ga0209636, IMG submission 187464) | Marine sediment microbial communities from White Oak River estuary, North Carolina - WOR-1-52-54 (SPAdes) (version 2) | ecosystem: Environmental > Aquatic > Marine > Intertidal zone >...
GATCATTTTGACCCGTATGGAATAAATTTGATGCTTTATGTGCTTAGTTTAATTATCATCTACTCAAATATAATAATTCAACAAGATTTTCCACAGCTAATTAACCCAATTTAAAAGGGGGAGCACCCAACAGTTTAGTAAAAATAGTTTTTCATTAGGCTAATATTTAATAATTAAAACATCTTATATTATTATAAGGTAAAAGATCATGACAACATTGATATCTGTTTTAGAAAAATTAAAACAAGTACGGAAAGAGATAGAAGGGTTAATTGACAGTGCAACAGTCATTTTCATCGATATGACAGAGTCTACCACCTATAAGGATGAAAGAGGAATTGCAGTCGGTGTTGAAAAGGTAATTAAATTCAATCTTGATGTTACTAAAATTATTAAGAGGAAGGGAGAAAAGTACAAGCAAAAGGGCGAAATTAAAGAATACGAAATCTGTAAATATATAGGCGATGAAGTAATGGCTTATTTTAAAGGAAAAAATAGCTCTAAAGTCGCCATAGAAATTGCAATAGATATTCAGAAATATTTTAAAGATGTTAATAAAGAAATAAGAAATGAACTTGATGAGTATAAACCCAAGATGGGCATAGATTTTGGAGATGTACTGTTTGCCCAATACTATAATTTTCCTATTGATCCTTATGGGTTGGTTGTAGACAGAGCTGCAAGGATAGTTAGTCTAGCAAAACCATACCAAATATTGATATCAGAAGATGCTAAAACTCATGCAGAAGATAAGATTAGTGTAAAATTTGGTAGAAAAGAAAGTAAAAAATTTAAGGGTATCAAGGAGGAGGTTGGAGTCCATGAAGTAATTTGGAATAAAAAGCTGGGAGAACTGGGAATTAAATTTGAAGAAGAGCCTTCGGTTTTTATGATTCCTGCGAATGAACCAGCAGTTTATAAATTTATAAAAGATAACAATTTGTTAGAGCCTACCGAGCAGATTGATCTATCTTTATATACTTATGAGACTCTTGCTGCTGCTCTAAGATACGATTTAGAAGATCTCCATCCCCCAACCCCATTAATATTTAGGGTCAGAATCCGGAATCCATTAAAGGACCCAAAAAAGAGACCATTCATCCAGAGTTCAATTGGCATCATGGCGGAGGTTATTAAACAAAATTCAAATATAATCTTCAATGTTCGTTTCTATGATAATGAACCACTTCTACGCACGTACATCTTTCGTAAAAGGAATAAGAAATCTGAAGGTTTGTTAGGCTTATATAAATTTGACCCCAAACATTCTATGAGATTTGTAGGTGCAGAGTATAATTATTTAATTCATGCGAGAGGTAGATCTTTTTTTGAAAGACATTTATTAGATCTATTTCAAAGCAGATTTGATTACTCATGGGATACACTTACCGAACAAAAAGCAGTCATCTTTGATTTAGACGGTGTAATTATCGATAGTATGCCTTTTTATTATAAAGCATGGAAGGAAGCCTTTGAAACAGTTGGTGTAAATGTTAGTGAAGAAGAGATATACATGAGAGAAGGCGAAAAAAGAGAGATTACTGCTAAAGAGATTTTCAAAGAACACAAAGGATATGAACCAGACGATGACTTAATAAGAGCTATTGTCAAAAGAAAAGAAGAAGCATATCATAGAATTTTCAAGAGTAAAATATTTCCTGGAATTGTAGAGTTATTAAATTTACTAAAAGCCAAAAATATTAAATTAGGATTGGTTACTGGCTCTGTAACCAAAACAATCGAAGAATTTAAATCGAAAACCACTATTTTTTCTCTATTTGATGTAATAGTTACTGGTGGGGAAACGAAAACCGGTAAGCCATCACCAGAACCTTATCTTAAAGCTGTTGAAAAATTACTTATTCCTGCTCGTAATTGTTATGTAATTGAAAATGCACCATTGGGAATTAAATCCGCTAAAAGTGCTAGTTTAACCTGCTTTGCTGTTAAAGGTTCGTCTCCTCTTTCTACTAGAAAACTAAAAAGTGCTGGTGCTGATTTTGTGTATAAAGATATTAAAGAACTAAAAAAACATATTATTTGGGCAGATACTAATATGCCTATGAAGAAATTTTTAGGGATATTTGAGGATGTGTTGTAGAATCGACGAGCAGGTTAATGCAATCAAGGATAGAAAAGCAAAAGGTAAAAGAGTGTACAGTAACTGATAGATTGATGATGTGATTGTATTTGAACCCGCAACGGCAGATAACCCAGCATATACGTTGCGGGCTTTCAGCCCTTGCCTTTCAGGACATTTTGCTATCGCAAAACGTCGTATATGCTGCTTCCGTTAATCTGCTCTTAAAATTCTTTATTCATTTCAAATAAAATTAAAAAAACACGCAAATTCACCTGTTCTTATACATCAGATATCTTGCAAGGATATAGAAGATTATGCCAAAGAACCCTGTGAACGCATACAGATCTATATCCCCCGCTCCTCTTGCAAGGAACCTCCATGCCACAACCACAACCATCAGGATAACAAAGATCGGGAACAGGTTAACCCCAACATCCTGGACTGCACCATGTTTTGTTATATCCAGATCCTTCAGATTATCTTCCCTGGACAGGTCCTCAACCGCTCTTTCAATCCCCAGCGGGTTTCCCTTAGCATTCTGCAGGATCCATCTCTTTACCTTCCCTGTCTCATCCGTCTTCGGAATCTCATATGTGTCATAGAACTTCTCTATCAACTCCTCCGACTCCCCGGTGCTGAGCGGTGGCAGATCAACCTGCTTCAGATCCCAGTAGAACCTCTTCAACTCAGGCTTCTCAAATTTAGCGTCCAGGTACTTTGACGTGCCCGCTGTAACAAGAATGATGTTGTCTTCCTTCATCAACACATAGTAGTGTGCTGCCGCCGTTGCAATCAAGGTGTGTATCTCATCGAGCACCATAACCAGTTTCTTATCCCCTGGCAGCCTGTCCCTGATCTCCTCCGTCAACTCAAGCAGGGTTCCCCTGCGGATCATCTTCCACTCCTCGCTGTCCCTGCCCTCCGGCAGAAGCCTCTCAACTATCTTCAGCATTATCTGCTTTGGGGGCTTGCAGTATGGGAAATACATCCATATCTCATCCTGGGGGTGGGTTTCCATGCAGAGCTCGGTTAACAGATGGGACTTTCCTATTCCATGGTTGCCTTTAACCAGAACCGAATAGCCCTTGCGCACATAATCCAAAATCTCTTTCTTCACCTCACCCCTCAACTCCGACCCCCCATTCTCTGGCTCTTCATGTTTCATCTTGAACCCTCACCTCCTTTATCTCTAAATGACCTGACTGAACAAACCCGTGAAGCTGAGGTTTCCGGAAGTCCGAGACCAGCAGGTGATTTATGGTTATCTTCCGGGCGTCCACCTTAAGCACCTCCTCGGGGATTATGAACTCGTTGCAGTTGTCGCAGAAGAAATCCTCCTGGCTGTATTCTATAACCCCGCTTACAGTGGAGTATCCGCCGAACCCGGACAGCTTCTGCCTTACATAGGTGAACGGCTTTCTCTGGAAATGCATGTTCTGGTGTGAAATCGAAACTCCGTTTAACCGGTCAACAGACACCTGATTTGTTGTTGCGTCTCTGATCACAAGGTATGTCCCATCCCTGTACAGGATAAGGTTCCCCATTGTGAGCCCTAAACCGATTCCGCTGGCATCACCGCAGACACTCTCATCGCAGACCTGGGCATTAACATTGCAAAGATACCTTTCACCGTCTCCATCGCAGAACTTGCAGTAATCGTAGTATGACCCATGGAATGATGGAATGATCATATGCATTAACGACCTGAATCCAAAGTAGCTCACTCCTGAAAGTGCCACGACAAACAGGGAGAATATCCCGAACATTACAAGTTCCTGCCATCCTCCTGTCTTGATCAGCAGCTGCTTTGGCAGAAACCAGAAAGGTCTCGGGTCCGGGTAGAGCAGAGGGCATCCTGTTACTGTCATCCCATCCGCTACCAGATGGCTTAGGTAGCCGATTATGACGGCGAATGCTGCCCCCACTCCATAGAATGGTGTGAATATCAGTGCAGCAAAGGTTAAAGGCAGAAACACCTTCATTGAATGTGTGATAGTGCGGTGGTCATACCTCTGCGAGATCCATGTTGAAACCGGATAGAATAGCATGCCTATCGCTGATTTCGGGTGGTCTATGTCCGCCAGCAGAGCAAAGAATGCTGCAACACCAATCAATGTATAATCTGCTTCAATCCCAAGCACCGATCCAAACAAAAGGAAAAATAGGATTCCGAACGTTATATGCGTGTAACTCATCATCTTTCATCACCCCCTCTGTGCTTTAATTTCTCCTTTAGTTTTTTTACAAACTCCGGACTATTTCCTCTGAACTTAAAATACCAGACCGCAAGCAGTAATGCTCCAATACACAACAGAATGATGAAGGGTAAATAACTGGGCTTTCCTTCTGGTTCCTCTTCAACCGGAACTGTTTTGTTCACAGCAGGCCTCTTAAACAGAACTCCAACATACTCTGTCTTACCATCAACCTTGACCGGAATCCAGTATGCCCCTTCTATACCGGATACATAAACCATGAACTCAAATCTCCCAGTGCCTTTCTTCTTTGACGGTCCGAGAACAACAAATGGGATGTCTTCATAGAATGAATAATCCTCGACTTCAGTCTCCTCCACTGGATTTTCCTTGGTCTTCTTGAATGCTGTTTCATTACCGGATGTTAGACTCTTTGCAGACTCACTGCTGCTTATATTTTCAACACTTGTTGATTCCAGCACCTTTGGGATGACCTCTTCAAAACCGCAGCATATCCTTTTTGTTCCCGGTGATTCAGCCCCATCCTCATCCCTGTAAACGCATCCGCAGCTATTCCTCCCCTCCTCATCTGCAGATTTAATTGAATCTGTAACTGAATCTGAATCCGTTGCAGATACTTCACTGGAACTTGACTGCGACTCTGTAACCTTCTCTGATGTCTGGCTGGATGTCTTTGTGGACTTATACTTGCTCTCAACCTCCTTCAGTATCTCAACCTCACATTCCCCACAATCTACTATAACGGTGAAGTTGTTTATTCCCGGGGTCAGCTCCTGTGTTGATGATTCAATCAGCGCTGATGCATTCCATGCAAGCAATAATAAAACCAGCAGTGTTCTCTTCATTTTCATTTATATTTATATATTACTTTTTGTTAATAAATAAGTAAGTTTTAAGTAATATATGGGTAATATAAAATGGATAAGAGAAAAATAGTGTTTTTGGTGTTAGCGATCCTGCTGATGATGGCTCTCATCTACATCAGGATACAAACCCATGGCGTTCCGGAGCCGCCATCAGACCCCTACGAAGAACTTGCAGATATCCTAAAATCGCTTTGCGATTTTTGATACATCAAATTCCGAAGGAATTTGAAATGTATCGTTGGATATTTATTAAGTTCTGGGTAATATTCAAGCAATAAACTTTTAAAGAAAGTTTAATCAAAAAACAATGAAAAAGAAAGTAATGGTAACCCTCAATGAGAAGCAGTATGAGCTGCTTAAAGAAATGGATGAATTAGGGTCAACGGATTCAGAGAAGTTGAGGAATGCGTTTGTCATTTACCACAACATGAGGGGTTTCCTGGCCAAGAAGGGGAAGAAATGATTATTTTAGATAATCTCCTGTTGTTCATATATCCCATTTCTTTTCGTTCTTTTTTCGTTCTTTTTGAGAACGATTCTTTCTGTTGAGTTTTTACTTTTGAGCCCTTTATGAGCCCTTTCAAATAAAACATAATAAGTACCCTTTCCCGTTCCACCATATCGGATAAATATTTTCTTTTCCACAAGTTCCTTTAGTTCTCTTGTTGCAGTTGGTTTTGAGATTTTGTTGATTTCCTGATATTCCATATTCGGTACTCTGTTCTTTTCTTTAGCATATTCCACTGCCTTCTTTTGTCTTTCATTCAATCCCATAGATAATTAAATAGGAGATTGCGATAGTTGGCATAAAGTTGGCATAAAGTTGGCATAATCATATAAGTTCGTAATACACGCCTCTTTTCCTACCTTTTTTAGTAATGATTTTTTTGCCGATCATAGCCTTCAAATCTTTTCTTAGCGTCTCTCTTGTCACACCAGGACACAATTTCTGTAAATCTTTGTTAGTTATCATCCCTCTTTCTTTTAGGAAGTCAATCGCTTTCTTCTGCCGTTCATTTAATTCTTTCAGTACATCTTCTGTAATCTTATATTTCCTAAAAGTTACAACAAGATTTTCTGCAATCAGTTCGAATAAGGGTTCTGGCAAGCCGTGATTTAAGCACTCGTTGATAATCCTGTTTGTTCCCGTTCCCCATTCCTCTATGAACTTGATCAGGAAAAAACAGCTACCTATTAAGTCATTCCTTAAAACAGAGGGGTGTTTTCTTTTCAAATCCTCCACTCTAAGTGGTTTTGGTAAGGGGCCGCAACCCCATACCTCAAGTCTGTCATCAAATATTCTAATCTGGACATTGCTTGATATTTCATAATCCCTGTGGCATATCGCGTTTGAAATCGCTTCTCTTACGGCCTCTATCGGGTACTCCCAATCCTCTTTTCTTTCAGTCCCAACTATTTTTGCGTGCAGTTTAATATGCTCTTTTACAAATCCAAGTGCATCATCTCTTTGATCAATAACATTTCCTCCAAAAACTTTCATATCAATAAATTCCAGCGGCTCTGTTCCTTTAAAACGAGCGCATCTTGTTTTTGCCTTCAGGAAAAATCTCTGTGGTTTTTTCCCAAATAACAGAACGGCAGCGTTAGTTAACTGCTCTTCTTTCATCAACTCCAGTCTTTCCAGTGCCTCATCCACCGGCGTTTCAGGGTCAACATCAAAATTCCTCTCATATTTTGCTTTTCTCAGAAACCACTTTACCTTTTCTTCATCAATATCATCCAAACTCGCTTCTTCGCATACCTGGGAATCCCAGAGGAATTCCCTGCCCTCTGAAATAACCCTTCTTAATTCATTCGCATCCATCTTCTGGTTTGTCTTCCCAACCCTCTTAAATGCCACCGGTATTCCGCCAATCTTGACAAATACTGGTTTAAGTGGGGATTCTTTCACCTCCACAACCAGGACTGGCTTTCCTTCAATCTCCTTCACCTCAATGGAAGGATAAACCACTGAATCAGTATTCTGCTTGATATCATTACTCATGTTCTCTATCTCCCTCCCCCTGATCTTAATCCCAACTATTTCCTTTACGGAGCCGTCCTTGTTTTCCTCTATCCCAATAAAAATCCTCCCTCCATTGGAGTTCGCAAATGCCGAAATAGTTTCAAGAATCTCCTTTCTTTCCGCAAGGGATCTCTTGAACTCCAGTTCCTGACCCTCACCTTCTTTGATCACCCCCTCTACATCCACATCCATTATTCTTATTTAGAGTTAAAAGAAAAAAATAAAAGTTATCTATCCTACCCTGTTTTGTTCCTTCTTGTGCTCTCTGTAAATCTTCCCAGTGATCTGAGAATATCTGGTTGATCGTTATTCCAGATGTTTTTATATTTTGAATCTCATTAATATTTGTGGGTGTGGTTGTTTTTGTCATAATCTCAATTACACCCACATTTTAAAAGGGAATATATTTTGTATTTACAATTGTGGTAATCACCACATGTCTCCACCAATATCGATTAATTGGTGTAAAATATAATTAGAAGTAAAAATAAAAGAGGTGATTACCATGAAAACAATACCTGTGAAAGATAGGCTTAATAGTAAAACCCTGAAAGCCATGCTTACAAACCATTTTGAGGGCAGATATAAATTCAGCCCGGTTGTTGCTGAATCTCTTGCTTCAGATGGTGTGTATTTGAGGACGATTTTAAATCCTGACTCGCGACAGGATGGGCAGATAACTCGATATGTTGTTAAAAATACTGAACCTGCGGGTAAGCCGTTAAAGAACTGCGAATATGTTCCAGCAAAGTTGACGGTTAATGCACCAGATGATGCTGAACACAGGCAAAGGAATGGTTTGAAAGAACTCAAATTGCGAGTTATTAAACGCATAACTGATGAGGCAGTGGACTCTGGTGGATGCTTGGCGCATGAGGATATATCAGATATCCTATTTATTGATAGGAGTACAGTATCTGCATATATTAAAGAACTGAAGGGGTGGGGAATTGAGGTTAAAACAAGAGCAGACTTTACAGACTCTGGCAGGGGAATAAGTCATAAAGCCCCTATCCTCAAACTGTTTCTTCAAGGTGTTCCTGAGACTAAAATCTCTGAAAGAACATGTCATGAATTAAGCTGCGTTGAGACCTACATCAAAGACTTCCTCAGAATCGGTATTTCATATCGCAAAGGTGACAGCGAATACTCGATAGCCAGAATGACTGGCTTAACACCCAATCTTATCCGGGAATACATCAAACTCTATGAAGGATTTGATAATGATTCATATTTTAAAGAAGCCCTCCATAAAACATTGGATTTTTATGATAGCGGGCTTCTTGTATCTTTAAAAAAAAGCGAGATGATAAAATGGACCAAGAAAACAGTAAGCGTTTAAGTAATAAAAGGATTTATGGACCTTTATGTGAAAAGACCCTGCATTCGGCATTGAAGAGAGAATTGATGACAAATTTCGGGTTTGAGAATATGGTAGTCGTAGCAGATGTGCTGATAGAAAGATTCTTGAACATAATCAATGAGTTCACATTAGAAAAAGAGAGATTACAGCCGTACCAGACCATGGTTATAGGCATTGATAAGCACGAAAAATTTGGATACGGCACATCGATAGCCAATGTTAAGCTAAAGCCCGCAATAATAACATTAATAACGCCAGAAGAAATTATGCTGTTGGCGGATGGGAAATCTATTATGGATGTGCGGCCTCTGATCGTTGCCAGAATACTAAAAGAAGCATATTCCCAATGAAGTGTACTTTCATTTAATACCGTGGGCATGTTATTATGCGTTACACAAACTACAATTGGTAATGCAGTTAAGAAATACAATGAAGATCACCCTGGAGAGGTGCTGCCACATGCCGGAACGATCTTTGATTTGGGTAGAACCCTGACGCATAAAGATGTAGCTCTATATCTCAGGTATCAGGGAATGCTAACTCAGGAAGTCGCAAGACGGATAAATCACCACCCTGAACGGGTTGACAAATATTTTGATGACCATAACAGAATTATTGAATCTTATGAAGCAGGTTATTTAGTTGAAAAGATATGCTTCCTCACAGGGCTGTCCCAATCGTTAGTCGAAGAACACATCAAATATTATCAGAAGGTAAAAGACAAAATGAATTTAAATAATCAAAGTAAATAATTAACATACGGTTGAATGTTTTTTTCATCCGTCCACCATAAATCGACCACGGTAAGAGTATGTGGTGATCACAACAATAGACAATAAATAAAATGGGAATATTCGATAAATTGTTCGGAAAGAAGGGTGTTAATAGGGACACTGATTTACAAATCATTAAACAATTAGAAAAAGAGATTGGAATTGAATTAACAGAAATTAAAGGAGAAATGGACAGGTATTCAACAGGCTACAAAACAGATTCAAATCAAAAAGTAACTGCCCTGGCTTTATATCTTGTACAATTAAAAGAATTCCCACAGGCCATCCTGCAACTGGAAAACCTAACTAAATTGAAGTTGCGTAGTATTCGTCTGACATCGCTCCCAAAAGAAATCTCCCGGTTGACAAATTTAACTGAATTGTATGTGTATAATAATGACCTAACATCGCTCCCAAAAGAAATCTCCCAGTTGACAAATTTAACTAGATTGGAGTTGTATGGTAATCAACTAACATCGCTCCCAAAAGAAATCTCCCGGTTGACAAATTTAACTGTATTGAATTTGATTTATAACCCTCTGACATCGCTCCCAAAAGAAATCTCCCAGTTGACAAATTTAACTGAATTGTATTCGTCTGCCAATCAACTAACATCGCTCCCAAAAGAAATCTCCCAGTTGACAAATTTAACTGTATTGAATTTGTCTGATAATCAACTAACCTCGCTCCCAAAAGAAATCTCCCGGTTGACAAATTTAACTAAATTGTATTTGTCTGATAATCAACTAACCTCGCTCCCAAAAGAAATCTCCCGGTTGACAAATTTAACTGTACTTGATGTGCGTAGAAATCCGCTTAAACAACCTCCATCAGAAATTGCGGAAAAAGGTATAGATGCAATACATGATTATTTCAAATCATAGAAAAGAAAAACAACCACTAAACAAAGTAAAGATGGGAGTATTTGACTTTTTATTCGGGCCACTGAATGTGGAATAGTTGGAATCTAAGAAAGATGTTGGAGGATTGATAAAGGCATTGAAGTATAAGAGTGACGATATCCGAGTGAGTGCAGCATGTGCTCTTAGAAAGGTAGGAGATAAGCGGGCAGTCAAGCATCTCATTCAGGCTCTGCATGATGAAGTGGCGGCGGTTCAAAATTGTGCACTATATGCTCTTGGAAAGACGTGGATGTAAGAGCGGTGGAACCCCCTCATTCATGCTTTAAAGGATGATGAATATTCTGAAGATGTTCGAGAGAAAGCAGCACCTGCTCTTGGAAAGATAGGGGGTGCAAGGGCACTGAAATCTCTTTCTCAGGCTCTGAAGGATAAAAATGACCATGTTCGGAAGAAAACATCATGGGCTCTTGGAAAGATAGGGGATAAATGGGCGGTGGAACCGCTCACTCAGGCATTGAAAGATAAAAATGAAGATGTTCGAAAATCGAGGAGTTATCGGAAATTTTTGAGGGCACTTAAAACGCTGGATAATCTTTTACCTGAGGGGGTGAAATTTAACATCAAACATGCACAAAATACGCACAAAGGAATGCTATCTAACCTCCACATCAACTCTCTGTTTCTGCATACGCCTATATTTCTCCTTAAGTTCACGAAGAAATGCATCACGATTGCTTGCATACCTCCTGCTCAATTCTTCGCGAACCTTCCGCTGAAATTTCACGGCATCAATAAGAACAACTATTACCTCTATTTAAAAGAAATGGAATTTCGGTTCAACAATAGAGGTGAAAATATATTTAATAAGATGTTTAATATGATCTATAAGCGATTTGATGCAGATTTTACTTAATCACCTAAATTTATTTATTGTGAATACTATTCAAATTTCAATATAAATGTAATCACGATAAATAACTAACTAATGGTGCAATCAACCAAGACATTCCGGATCTTTGTAAGTTCCACCTTCACCGACCTGAAGGAAGAAAGGAATGCGTTACAGAAAAGGGTCTTTCCCAGATTACGAGAACTCTGCATGCAGCACGGCTACAGATTCCAGGTGATTGACCTGCGCTGGGGTGTAAGAGAAGAAGCAGCCCTGGATCAGCAGACCATGAAGATATGTATGGAGGAGATTAACCGCTGCCAGAAGGTCACACCTCGTCCTAACTTTATTGTGCTCTTGGGAGACCGCTATGGTTGGCGTCCACTGCCGTACGAGATTCCTGCAAAAGAATTTGAAGAGATTTTGCGGAATGTTTCAGATAGAAAGAGTAGAGAATTGCTCGCCCACTGGTACAGGCGCGATGATAACGCATTGCCCCCTGTCTACTGTTTGCAACCCAGAACTGATGAATTCACTGATTCAGCGAAGTGGGAGCCAGTAGAACATAAATTGCGTTCCATCCTTCTTGAAGCGATAAAGAATTCAGAAATTAAACCTGATAAGCGAGTTAAATACACCGCATCTGCTACAGAACAGGAGATCATCCACGGATTGAAGGTTCCGGATGCTAATGAACACGTATTCTGCTTTTTCCGAAAAATCAAGGATTTGCCTCTTGATCCGAGTGCAAAGGACTTCATTGATATGGATAAGACGGGAAATCTTGACGGGGGTGCAAACAAACAGATGAATAATCTAAAAGAATGTTTGAGTCGCATGCTACCCGGAAATGTACACAACTACGAGGCGAAGTGGACAGGAAGTGGGGTTACAACCGACCACCTCGATAAGCTGTGTGAGAATGTTTACAATTCCCTTTCAAGGATAATTCTTGAAGAGGTAGCGAAGATTGAGGAGGTTGATCCACTGGAGAAGGAGATTTCAGATCATGAGACATTCGGCAAAGAAAGGGCAAGATTCTTCACCGGACGGACTGCCATTCTGCAAACTATCGCTGACTACATAAAAGGAGATGATCGTCATCCACTGGCAGTATTTGGCGCGTCTGGAACGGGGAAAACGGCACTTACTGCTCGTGCAGTCAAAGAGATTCTCAAGAATTATCCCAATACTGAGGTCGTCTTTCGCTTCATCGGTGCGACGCCGAGGTCGTCAGACGGTAGAGCATTACTAGAGAGTCTGTGCCGCCAGATTTCACGCCGCTACGGGGCAGACGAATCCACAACCCCAGCTGAATACAGAGAACTTGTTCAGGAATTCCAAAAACGGCTGGCGTTGTCCACCCAAGGAAAGCCATTGATCGTGTTCCTAGACGCGCTAGACCAGCTCTCTGACGCCAACAACGCTCGCAACCTGTTATGGTTATCTGCTAAACTGCCCGAGCATGTACGCCTTATTGTCTCGACCCTGCCCGGTGAATGCCTCTCAGTACTGGAGGGTAAACTCCCTGAAACGAACCGCATTGAAATGGAGCCGATGCCATTGAATGAGGGTAGCAAGTTGTTAGGCCTCTGGTTTGAAGATGTGGGGAGGACACTTCAGGATCATCAGTGGAACGAGGTCTTGGATAAATTTGCTGGTTGTGGGTTGCCACTATACCTCAAGTTGGCTTTTGAGGAAGCGCGACGGTGGAAATCATACACCAAAAAAACAGAACTCAGTTCAGATATTCCAGGGATCATTTGTGATCTATTTGAACGACTTTCATCCGATACTAATCACGGCAGGATAATGGTCTCACGCAGCTTGGGATACCTGGCAGCAGCGAAAAATGGCCTTTCTGAAGACGAAATGCTGGATGTGCTTTCCCTCAATGAAGATGTCTTCCAGGACTTTATTCAACGCGCCTACTATGAGCCACCAGAAAAGAGACTCCCGGTGGTAGTCTGGTCGCGCCTGTACTTTGACATGGAACCGTATCTCACCGAGCGGGACATTGATGGCACAGCACTACTAACATTCTATCATCAACAACTTGGTGAAGCCATTGCACGACTATACCTGGCCGGTGACTACAAACTATGCGCCCACCGCGATCTCGCCGAATACTTCCGTAAAAATGCGGATTCGGGAGGTGACAGACAATGGATAGGAGCATCCCCTCGTTCGCTAAATGAATTGCCTTTCCATCTTCTTCATGCATACAAATATAAAGAACTCGAATCTCTATACACTGACTTTATTTATCTTGAAGCCATTTGTTCGATCCGCAAAACTCACATCATGCCGGACGGTCCAAATGAGTATTTTGGCATATTTGACTTACTATCCAACATTCATCATGCTGTTCAATTTCTTGATACTGCAAAGAGTAATGAGTCAGGTAAGTTAATGCAGCAACTACAAGGAATGTTCGATCTTCTTGTCGAACGAAACCAATTGGTCAGACGGTTTCCTAAAACTATCTCGCAAGAAATCATTAATTATACTGACCGTGTCTCAACTGGTAAAATCACAACATCGCTGCGTAAGTCTGATATAAAGCGACTTAAAGGAGGGCTCATCGTTACTGACAAGATACTTAATACTCCTCCCACTCCCGGACATTCCTCCGGTGTGACCACATTTACATTATCGCCTTCGGGCAAACATTTTCTTTCAGGAGGAGAGGATGGATGTGTTGGGTATTGGCAGGTGGGTAAGCAACATCCCATCTGGATCATTGGCGCTCATAAGGGGGTAGTGACATGGGTAGCATTGTCCAAAGATGGGCGGCGAGCCCTATCCACAGGTGATGATGGTCGCGTTCTTCTCTGGGATGTCAAAGTTGGTATGTACCGGCAATTGTATGACGAGTATTTTGGCGGTAAATCTTTCCATTGGCCCTCCGCAGAGTTCTGCACATTTCTAGACGATGAATCAATATTGGTATCCAGAGCAGGCGCCTGTATGAAAATTGATATTCTCAGTGGATACGAAGTGTGGCGAAATTCAGAGATCTTTATCCACGTTAACAGAGGATATAGCACATGTAGAATTGATTTTTCTCCCTGTTCGAACCTTTTAATAGTCGGGGGCGGACATAAGAAGGTCAAAGTATGTGCTGGGGAAACTGGTGAGATTCTTGCGACTCTCCAAGTATCTGGCTCGGTTGCGAAGGTGGCTCTGTCTTCTGATGGGAATGTATTGATCGTAGCCAACCACCAGGGATATTTGACAGCATATGATCCTCGGACCGGCATGCAGATAGATACCACTTTAACTAAGCCGCTATATGCTTTATGCAGAGCATTTGAAGGCTCAGTGTTTTTTGCATACGATATGTACAGCAAGTTGCACAGAATAGTCGTCGACGACAGGATTCACATAGAAACCAAGAGTTCTGCCACGATTGAGAGTCTACGCTACCATCCCCCCGGAGCAATGATGTCTCTTTCTGACAACAAAAGACTTATATTTGGCCAAAAATCAGGTGCTTTAACACTTTTTGACTGGGACAGTGGATCGATACTCCAGCAGTGGGAGCCAGGCGGCTCACTTTCCATGGGAGCGATTTATCCTGGTGGAGGAGGTGCTATTGGAGTTCGGGGAACACGACTAGCCGGCCACGCTATAACAGGAAATAAAATCCTTTTCATCTTGCCCTCAGGCATAATCAAAGCTATTAATAAATCCCCACACACACAAGCAATATCTGGTGTTGCTGTCATCGAGGCTAACTTGGCGCTTACTGTGGACAAAGATGGAACCGCTGTAATATGGCAAGGTAGCAAGGCAGCCAAGGTTCACACATTAGCTGAGGTGGACTTTACATCCTGTACCGGCTGGCAGGGCACCCCCCTCGGCATTGGAGGAACCCAAGATGACAAAATAGCTGTTCTTGGAAAAGGAGATTCTGTAAAGGAGTTTTCGCTACCAAGCAATACCTATCTGGATAGACCGGGCATTTCTGCTCTGGCAGTTGCTGGAAAGCCACTGTCTGTGTTTAGTGTTTACCATAGTGGAGAAGTGAGCTTCTTTAGAGAAGAGTGGTGGCGGAAAAATCATCACATAAGAGAAGAGTGGTGGCGGAAAAACCCTCACACGCTGATGGGTACAGCTGCTGCGCTAGATCCGCAATGTAATGTAGCTGCAAGTGGAAATATTAATGGCGAAGTCTTACTTTGGCGATGCAGTGACGGTGAATTGGAGGCGAAGCTAACCCTTCATCAGGGTGAGGTGACGGCGCTCGTTTTCACAGAAGATGCGACTGTTCTTTACACGGCGGGATCTGACAGATTCATTTATGGGATCGAGATCACTAACAAAAGGATTATACAAGCAACGCTCCTTCCTGCTCAGCCAATTGCACTTCTGGCGGAGCCCGATGGTTGGTTGACCGCGCTTGATGTAAATTGCAATATCTACAGATTTGCAACCACACATCGTGCAATAAACACAGAGAATTATGGAGGGGATGAATTATGGAAAGGCATAAAAAGGTTGATTAGACACAGTATCTGATAATATAAAATTTATTAACAAAAATAAATGTCTGATTGAACAAAAATTTATAACTGCATTTTTACTCCTGATTTGTATGAAAATTGTGATGATTAGGTTATGATTGAAAATAACTTATTATTTAAATCCGTAACTATGCCCATTTTTCGTAATAGGTTTTATCAGAAATTCAGTTATGGATTCTCTGGCAACTGTTTTAGCTCATAATTGGCCATTATTTTTTGAGTTTTCATATTACTAATTTTAGTAATATGATTATAAAGGCGTGTAAGGTA
>Ga0209636_10003551_pt1 | contig 15875 bp, 14 predicted proteins | sample DeeMarSWOR152_54_FD_187464 | JGI IMG/M metagenome (GOLD analysis project Ga0209636, IMG submission 187464) | Marine sediment microbial communities from White Oak River estuary, North Carolina - WOR-1-52-54 (SPAdes) (version 2) | ecosystem: Environmental > Aquatic > Marine > Intertidal zone >...
TTGATGTTAGAAACAGTTGCTCTGCTGATTCCCAGTATATCTTTTATTTCCATTTCCGTTCGTCCCCCATTGACCAAAAGCAAAATACGGGCTTTGGTCAATTCTCTTGCACTTTTACGTCCCTTTTTCACAAAAGCCTTGAGGTATTCTACCTCTTCATCACTAAGTTTTATTCTTTCCATAGAGGATATATGGCTTTGCTAGTTTATAAAGCTGTCTAAAAATTAAGTTGATGAGACACTAGGATGAAAGGAACCTTAAGGGTGAATGGAGGGAATGAAGGTCTCCGGGGAAGACATTCATTGGTGAGACCCACTTCATGTTACACGTGTAACAATGAATTGCCTTCCATGAATAACCACGTTGATGAGGAAAGTAAGAGTCAGTGGCCAGAAGTCTTTGGTTTTTTTGTTATGTTAAACCGAAGGAGAATACAGTATTGATTTCCAATCACAAAGTCGTTGGAGATAAAATGCTGAGAGTCATTTATAAAGAGAGTGGAAACTTTCTTTATTTTCTGGAATATCTCCTAGAATACTACTCTCTAACGAATTTTGCAGGAAAATCTGACCCAACCTTTAAATACATCAACCCTTTTCATTTGTTATGAAAGAAGATATGAAGGCCCAAATTGAGAAATTGAAAGGGAGAATAGTAAAGGATTATAACCCTGAGAAAATAATTTTATTTGGTTCCCTCGCAAGGGGAGATTATCATGAGCTTTCAGATGTTGATATGATTATAATCAAAAAAACAAGGAAGAGGTTCTTAGAAAGAATTGGAGATGTTCTCTTGTTGAATGATACGGAAATGCATCTGGAGTGTTTTGTTTACACACCCGAAGAATTTTCCAAGATGATTGAGGAGGAAAATCCCTTCATAGAAGAAGTTTTGAAAAGTGGAGTTGTTGTATATGAAAAGTAAGCTTGAGGCAAGGAGATGGTTTAAGCAAGCTGAGAGAACCCTCGAGACTGCAAAGTGGAATTTAAAGGGTGGGTTTTATGAAGAGGCTTGTTTTTTGTCTCAACAGGCTGCAGAGAAGTCCTTGAAAGCATACCTCTATTCAAAGGGTAGAAGAGTCCTCATGACTCACTCAACTTTCGAGTTGGCTAGAGAATGTATGAAGTTCTCTAAGGATTTTTCGGACTTGATTACATATTGTAGATACTTGGACAGACACTACTTGCCAGCAAGGTATCCGAATGCAGTACCTGGTGGCACTCCATATGAGATCTACACAAAGCAAGATTCAGAAAAAAGCATAATACAAGCTGAAGAGATATTGAAGACAGTAGAGATGTTGCTTGAGGAAATTAGTGTTTTGGAAGGTCCGAAAAAGGAAAAATAATGTGCATATATCAGCAATGTCATAACCTCTCGTTGCTGAAGGAGTCATTATTGATATTGCAATAGTATTCGCATCGCTGTCAAAGCTTATCTCTTCAAAATTTTCATCTATGATTCTTATATCATGTTCGGAATCTGATGTTGCTCCAGCTAACCCATCATACCTCTAAAATTGTCTATTTTTATTGAATCAATAAGATTCGTGGTAATTTCTCTGTTACACGTGTAACATGACAGAGGAACCACCCAAAGACGGGACAATCCCAGAGAGTGGAAATTCTTATATAATCATAACGTCATATCTCACCCAGAAAGAACTGAAAATGTCAAAATTGAAGAGATTTTGTTTTTAGCATTTTTATTGTCTGAAGAAGCTTCTTACATTACTGGACAGGCAGTAATAATTGATGGTGGTGAAACAGTAGGACAATACTTAAAAGATTTGTAATTGATAACCCCTGTAAGAATCAGTGGCCAGAAGTCATTGGTTCTTCATTATATTAAATCAAAGGAGGTTTTGCATGTCTCCACAAAAAAATGGAAAAGTCCACCCGTATATCCCAAATTCTGTACCAGAGATAAAAGCAAAAATGCTGGAGGAAATTGGGATAAATAGCATTGATGAATTGTATGCAGATATACCTGAAAATTTAAGATTCAAAAGAGAGCTTGACCTACCTGAGCCACTACCCTCGGAATATGCTTTGAAACGCCACATAGAAAAAATTCTCTCCAAAAATCGAACATGTAAAGACAATACAAACTTTTTGGGAGGAGGATGCTGGCAGCATTATGTTCCTGCCATCTGTGATGAAATCAATCAGCGTTCAGAATTTCTAACTGCGTATGCAGGAGAACCGTACGAAGATCACGGAAGGTTTCAAGCCCTTTTTGAATATCAGAGCTTGATGGCAGAACTTGTAGACATGGACGTGGTTAATGTACCAACCTATGATTGGTGCCAGGCTGCAAGCACGTCTATACGAATGGCAGTGAGAATTACAAAACGCAATACAATACTCATATCTGATACAGTATCTCCTGAAAGGCTTTCTGCCATAAAAAATTATTGCAGACCTGTTATCACTATTCAAATGGTTAACCACTGTCCTAAGACTGGAATGATGGATCTTGATGATTTAAAATCAAAAATGTCTTCTGATGTTGCTTGTATCTATTTTGAGAATCCATCCTATTTGGGATTTATTGAGAGTCGGGGCCAAACAATATCTGGTATCGCTCACGAGAAGGGTGCATTAAGTGTAGTGGGGGTAGATCCCACCTCATTAGGAGTTGTTGTCCCCCCAAGTAATTACGGTGCAGATATTGTATGCGGTGACATACAAGGGCTGGGGATGCACGTGAATTACGGAGGCGGTCTGGCAGGGTTTATCGCAACTCGTGATGAAAAAGAATTTGTCATGGAATACCCATCCCGTCTATTTGGGATTACCAGGACAACTGTTGAAGGTGAGTACGGGTTCGGAGATGTGGCATACGAGAGAACATCCTTTGCACACAGAGAAGAGGGGAAAGAATTTGTTGGAACAGCTGCAGCTTTATGGGGAATTACTGCTGGTGTGTATCTTTCACTCATGGGACCCGAGGGTATGCAGGAATTAGGTAAAACCATTATGCAAAAATCTCAGTATGCCATGAAGAAGCTATCAGAAATTGAGGGAATTAAGGCCCCCTTGTTTGAATCACCGCATTTCAAAGAGTTTGTAGTAGATTTTAACGATACTGGTAAAACAATTAAAGATATTAATACGTATCTACTGGATAACAATATCTTTGGAGGAAAAGATCTTTCTATAGAATTCCCGGAATTAGGGAACTGTGCTTTGTACTGCGTTACTGAAATTCACACAAAAGAAGATATCGACCACTTAGTTCAAGCATTAACGTGTTTAACCCAAGGAGAGGAATAAAATGAAGCCAAAAATAAGAAATTTCCACCAAGCAAAATGGGATGAACCCATTATTTTTGAATTATCTGCAAAAGGTGAAAGAGGCATTTTAATCCCTCAAGTTGAAAAGGAAATTGAAGAAGTGGTTGGCGATGGAGTATCTGTTATACCCGAAACCATGAGACGAAAGAAACTTCCTGCCCTTCCAGAGATTGCTCAAATGAAAGTGTTGAAGCATTACCTCCGGTTATCTCAACAATGTCTGGGAGCTGATCTAAATGTTGATCTGGGACAGGGCACCTGTACAATGAAGTACAGTCCAAAAATTAATGAGGTCTTATCCCGTTCGTGTGAGGTTTGTGAACTGCACCCACTGCAGGAGGAGAGCACAGTCCAGGGAGCACTACAAATAATGTATAGCCTGGGCGAATTTCTTAAAGAGATATCAGGAATGAACCAATTTACGTTTCAGCCAGGTGGGGGTTCTTCAGCAATTTTTGCCATGGTCTCCATCATACACGCGTACCATGATTTTAAGGGAGAATCTGAAAGAGACGAGATTGTTACCACAATTTTCTCTCATCCTTCTGATGCTGCTGCTGCAGCAGTAAAAGGGTACAAAGTGATTACATTGTATCCAGATGAAAACGGGTTAGTTGAGGTTGAAGCGTTAAAAAAGGCAGTTTCCAACCGTACTGCTGGATTATTGATAACCAACCCAGAAGATACGGGGATTTTTAATCCTTCGATAGCAGAATTTACAGAAATTGTGCACGATCATGGAGGATTATGCGGGTACGACCAGGCGAATGCTAATGGGATACTAGGTGTCACTCGGTCTAAAGAAGCTGGATTTGATCTTTGTTTCTTTAACCTCCACAAGACCTTTTCTGCTCCCCATGGGTGCGGTGGACCTGCAGTAGGAGCCATCGGGGTAACTGAAGAGCTTGTAGACTACTTACCAGTGCCACTTGTCGATTTTGATGGTAAAAAATATTATTTGAACTACAAACTTCCCAAAACCATAGGGAAAGTGAGAGGATTCTACGGAGTTTTTCCTGCCATTCTAAAAGCATATGCATGGATAATGAGTTTGGGAGGTGAAGGACTTAAAGAAGCTGCAACCATAGCAGTGTTAAACAATAATTACATTCTGAAAAAGGTGAAAGAGATAAAAGGGGCTACTGCACCATATGCAAAGGGTAGACACCGCATAGAACAGGTGAGATACAGCTGGGAGCAGTTAACCAAAGAGACAGGGGTAACAACAGAAGATGTCACGTGTCGAATGGCTGATTTTGGGTTTCATTTGTGGTCCAGCCATCATCCATGGATTGTACCTCAACCATTCACTATCGAGCCTACAGAATCGTACTCAAAAGATGAAATTGATGAATACATTACTGGACTAAAAAAAGTAGTTGAAGAAGCTTATGAAAATCCTGAAAAAGTTAAGAACGCTCCGTATAATAGTGTGATACACAAGATTGATCACAGTACGTTGGATGATCCCGAAAAATGGGCCATCACCTGGAGATCTTACCTAAAAAAGTATAAAATTAAAGGATGATCAAAAGTGAAAGTGAAAAAATTGGGATTAATTATAAATCCTATAGCTGGGATGGGTGGGCGCGTCGGGTTAAAAGGAACTGACGGATTGGATATTTTGGAAAAAGCTGTAAGACTAGGAGCAAAGCCCTGGTCCCAAAAGAGAGCAAAAGAAGCTATTGATAGACTTGTACCCCTCAAAGGTAAAATAGATGTAGTAACATACCCGCACGAAATGGGTGAAGATGTTGTCATTAATTGTGGATTTTCACCACGAGTCGTTGGGACTATTTCAGTTCTGACTACTGCTTCAGATACGAAAAGAGCTGTGCAAGATATGCTGGATTTAGATGTAGATTTGCTGCTTTTTGCAGGGGGAGACGGAACAGCAAAGGACATATATACTGCTGTAAAAGATTCACTCGTAGTTTTGGGAATACCTGCGGGAGTTAAGATTCATTCTGCTGTCTATGCGTGCAATCCAGTGAGGGCGGGAGAATTAGCAGCTTTATACCTCGAAGGTAAAGTAAAAAAAGTTGTAGAAGCAGAAGTAATGGACATTGATGAAGAAAACTACAGAAAAGGAGTACTATCATCCAAGTTATACGGATATTTGAGAATACCTTTTGAAGAAAGATATACCCAAAGGTTAAAAGCTGGAAGCCCTATCACTGAAAGATACAATCAAGAAGCGATTGCTGCCGAAATTATAGAGAACATGTCTGATGCATTTGTTTATATTATTGGACCTGGCAGTACAACCGGGGTCATAATGGAAAAACTGAATTTAGACTATTCTTTGTTAGGAGTGGATCTTGTTTACAGAAAGAGACTCATAGGAAAAGATTTGAGCGAATCAGAGTTGCTAGAAAGGATTAAAGGTGAAAAAACTGCATTGATTGTTACACTCATTGGCGGCCAGGGTTATGTATTTGGGAGAGGAAATCAACAGTTGAGCCCTGATGTGATCAACCATGTGGGAAAGGACAATATCGTTACAATAGCGACAAAGCACAAGATACATTCATTACACGGACGTCCATTACTGGTAGATACAGGAGACAGAGCCCTCGATCAACATTTGCGTGGTTATTACAGGGTTATAACAGGTTACAGAGAAAGTATAGTTTATAAGGTTGTATAGGGATCGGGGTTGTCCACTGATGTTCATTTTTGTTACACGTGTAACATTTGGTTAAATCCCTATGGTTGCCTATGAATTGTTATAGAAAGATGCAAATTAGTAATGTTCTGCTTCAATATTCAACAGAGCATAGTAGAAGAGTAAATACTGACATTCCAGGTATAAGTGCGAATATCACCTTACAGCCGAATCACCTCTGATGCTTTCACTTTTTCATTCTTTCCATAATAACCAGGACAATAAAGATCAATACCAAAGATAACCCTATCAACAGCAGCCACTGCGTATTATCTTCAGGGAGCATATTAGTGAAAGACAAAACCTGACCTAGAGTGTTGGATGTCATGTGCAGAGTAATAGCAGTATACAAAGATCCATGCGAAAACTCTATAGTGGAGGCGAAAACTCTATAGTGGAGGTTTCCCATAACTCATGAGGTGATCAACATGAAAGAGTTGAAAGGTTGGCCTTTTGAACCTCTCGGAGATGAAGACATAACCCCCTGTGGTGAAGGCGGAGGAAGCGGAGGATTTCCAGGTTAATCTTCCCGATGGTAATATTCTATAATGGAGTTGATATATTTGCCTATCAACTCCTTTTTTTGCAGACAACTTAAAACCCTGCGGACCATAGATCTCGCAATGAGTGGAAAGGATACATAAAGAACCATTATAACATACCTATCTAATCTGTAAAACACGCTAGATGTTGGTAATTCTGAAAATAAATCAATTATCAAACTATCATTTTCTGTTTCAACAGCAAAAACTGATGGTTGATACGCCTTCTCTCCCTCTGGAAAGTACATCGTTATGGTGTGGCCAAAATTGTCTCTGTTTCGAAACCATCTCATGATCTTATCATTGTAAGCTCCAGATTCTTTCAAGACACGAGCCCAGGACTTACGAAGATTGCCATTTATTGAAAGATAGATTCCCTCGTCCAAATCATCCCAAGGACTGTAAACTTCTTCTCTGAATAGTAAAGGAGATGGCGAACACTGAATGTCATCAATTGTTTCTAATTTCTTATCCATTACACGACTTGCTTCTTCAAATGTATGATTTTTTGGCGTGCTCACAAAATAATCAGATCTTTCACCTGCCAAAACTATTTCTTCTTTGAAACTGAGTGGAATCCTTGAAACAACCTGCATATCTGAAAATCCTGTCTGAACTGTGCAGTACATTACATCTGGTATGGATTTTATTTTTTGGAACGATTCATGAGGGTCTTCCGTTCTAATAAAATAAAAATGTTCTCTAAAGTTCAAAAAAGATTTTCTTCTAAAAATAGGAGGTATTATAATCCTTTTCATTACAGCATTTCTCCACCACACTTCAGCAGTTTTTGGGTTTACCTTCAGAATTCGAGCCATACCTGTAATAGGAATTCTTGGATCTGGAACCACCAGTGTATAGATGTTATAGGGATCGATGTTGTGAGGCCAAAAAGAGGATTTCACCAGCAATCACCATACTCACTTTCTTATACCCCTATATAAGGTTTTCGATAGTGGGTGAAGGAGACCTGACCTTAAAGATGAAAAGGCATGAGGTCCTTCACCTCCTTCATCTTTCAGAAGGGAATTTGAAAGAAACACGTGCTAGGAACGAGGAAATCAATGCCTCGTCTCTCATCCTTAACCTTTGTTTTCCAATAGAGATCATGCGAGGCACCAAACCCCAAAGTTCCAGGGGAAGATGAAAGACAGCAAAAGGAGGGATAAAAATGCAAATGAATATAGCATTCGGACAAGCCCCTGGAATAGTATCAAAAGGCAAACCGTTGGGGGAAAATCATAAAGAGATTCAGTCTCTGGTAATAGAAAGTGACAACAGAATACACATTGAGGATAGTGGCAAATTGACTGGCTGGTATTACCTTTCTGTTCTGAATGTATTAAAAGAGTTAGAGAGGGTTGCGTTGTACCTTCAGAAGTCATGGTACACACAAAGTACACACCCACAGAGGAGGCATGAACATGGGAGACACTGTTAATAATTCTGCTCAAAAAGTGGATTCACACAAGCACATTGGTGAAGATGATGTCATTGGGTTACTGGGCGATGGAGTAACAGCTGCAATTCTGGATCACGTTGTAGAGACCAATGGATGTACAAAAGAGGATATCACAAAAATAAAGGCAGTAGTCAAAGAGGCTCAATCGCTAATAGGAGAACTGGAGAAGTGTGGATTAATCAAAATCAAAGGTGATACAGCAGAAGTGACAGAAAAGGGCAGAAAATTCCTTGAACATTTAAAAGAAATGTCGCTGGCACGAAAAGTCTTACCAGGTGATTTAACCCTAAAGTAGGTCCATACGTTGATGATGTATGAGGTACTTCAAATCCAGTTATTAATGTTTGGTCAAACTCTAATTTTCTATACTGGTTATGAAATCGTAAATCGTATGTCTTCTTGCTATCTCCGTTCCTTATGAGCTGTCTTGAAAAGCAATCAAGAACTCCTGGATGAGAATAGATGTCAATATCGAGATATCCTACTAAATAAAACTCAAAAAGCCCTCCTATATGGTCATAATGAGCATGTGTTAGGAGCATAGCGTTTATAGACTTTATTTCTATTTTATTCCTTATCAACTGCAATCTCAAGTCCGGAGAAGCATCAACAATTAGAAATTTACCAGATTCTAGTTCAACAGCAATAGAGCTTCTGAATCTGGCCTCCTTCGGGTCTTCTCTTGCGACATTGCATACCCTGCAATTGCAGTAGATCTCTGGGATACCTCCATTTGCTCCTGTTCCCAATGCAATTATTTTCATGGTAACCACCACACACTAAAAATAAGAACTCCAACCACCACAAATAAAAGTAGAACGGACACAACACAAAATTTCCGTTTTCTTTCAATTTTTCCGCCAGTACCTTTTGCAACAAGTCCTAGAAGACTCGTAGTGAAAACTAGAACAATGATTCCTAAGGAAAGAGAAAATAGTATCCTAGTGTTACTTCCAATAGCGCCCTGTGCTTTCAAGAATGGTACTAATCCACATATTATCGCAATCATTGTTGCAGAAACAGTGAGTAATGCCGAAGCAACACTGTCATAGTGTGAGATTTCTGATTCTTTCATCTATGTACCCTCCAGTTTGTCCGCTAAATAATCAAGTAAGGACCTCTCTCTTCTATTCCTACGAAAAGGAAGGTCGGGGGATTTCAGCGCCTTTTCTGCAGCAACCAACGCACGCACTGCAATTCCCGTAATAAATGGATCTCGTTTATTCATTCCAATCCAATACCCATCCTTATCTAGATGCTCGATAATTCTCTGAGAGGGCGACTTTATGCAATCGACAAACGTTTCTCTGTCAATATAACGGATTAAACTTGAAAGATTCATGACTATATGGGAAGTAGTATTCAAATCCGATTGTATCTGTGGTGTAATGGTATCTTTTTTGATTTCGAAATCATATTTCCAGATTGAGTGAACTCTAAAATTTCTTAGCCATTCAAAGCAGTGGTCCAATTCATACCTCAATTCCTCGAGTCGGCCTAACCGATCCAAAATTACCAATGCCCAAGAAGTAAGAGATGGAGATCCTCCCCAACCGTCACTCTACTGGTTCTCAATTAGAAATTGAATGCCTCTATCTATATAAACTTCAAATCCTTTGATACCAGCCTCCCAGAGTATTTCTAGACCAAAAAGTACTCCAAAGAAAGGTAAACCACTTCTTCTAAATTCCCAGAGTCCTCCACTGCGTTGCTTTGCAGCTACTCTCTCTGCGAGACTCCTAGCAATTTCCGTTCTCCCACATTCATGGAAGGGTGCAAATTTTAGCCCAAAATCATAAAGTCCGTCATCTTTTATCTCTTCGCAACTTCTTAAGAATGAGAGACCATGATCCACACATTTCTTCTCTTGGTTTCCTGTTGCTGCAAATGCTCTAATCACTTGGCTCGTATATACGATTTTTTGCTTTACAAGATAGATTCCTTTCTGTCCACTATCTATTTCACACCAAGAACCATCCGACTCATTCTGACACTCCTCAAGCCATTTTATCACTGCCTCAAACTCTTTCATGGTTATGACACCTACCTATTCTAAGGTAAATCTCTGGAGGATTGGTAATGTTGACTTAAAAAGGTTTCTGTCGAAGCGGAGTTCTAGCAATTATTTTTCATAAAAAGAGTGATGTGGAGTTGTCAAGAATTTTGATCGGTCAAGCAGAAGATACATCGTACGATTTCACATCTTTCCAAGTTCTCTAAAACTGACATGATCTGAAAGACCTATGATAATGTGGTCCAGAACTTCTATATCAACTACCTTGCCGCACATGTAGAGCTCCCTCGTTAGTAGAAGATCCTGTTCAGAAGGAGTAGGATCTCCTGAAGGATGATTATGCACCAGGATAATGGATGTAGCACCGTCAGCAATAGCAGGACGGAAGACATCCCTTGGATGAACCAATGCTGTATCCAAGGAACCCAATGAAATTCTTTGGTTGCGGATTAACCTGTTCTTACCATCTAAAAGGAGAACTCTGAATTCCTCCTGCTTTAGGTATTTCATGTGTGCAGCCACCAGCTTTACCACATCCTTTACAGAGGAAATTACTGGATGCATCTCTTTACAGTACGAATTAATCCTTTTCATCAGTTCAAAGGCAGCCTTAATTTTGCAAGCTTTCACAAATCCAATCCCTTCTACCTGTGTCAACTGGTGAATTGAAGCAGAAAATAAGTCTATCAAATCCCCGTCAAATGCTTTCAGCAAGTTGGCAGCAACTTCAGCTGCTGTACCTTTCTTGCACCCTGGAGATACTAATACTTCCAGGAGCTCTTGAAGGTTTAAATGTTCAGCCCTATAATGGATTAAGGCTGTTTGTCCATCTTTTTTGCAGATCTCTAAGAGATCAGAACCTTTATATTCCTCATCACCAATTGGTTCATTGGTGGAGGTGGTTTCTTTTGTACCCACTTAAATCACCTTCACCCCCAGCAGAGGTATAGTTTCCAGCTTACCCTCTGCTGGGTTATGTGAATTTATTTCATCTATTAGGCAGCTTAGACTGCCTACAGTATATTAGAACCATCATATATAAATGTAATCAGAGAGCAGTGGAAAAATATTATCAAATTTCATATATAGACTCAGCAGTCCCAAAAATAGCAAATAATAACAACAATTCAAACTATGATGTTCGAAAAAAGCCAATAAATTGTTACACGTGTAACAAAAGTGAGAGAAACACTAAGGATTTGACAACTACGTTGAAAAAATGACAGTGATGTTCAATGTGTCCAGACCCAATGATGGAAGAAAACTGTATTTCTGAAAATGCAGAATAGAGCCTGAAAAAGATGAAACTATAGGGGTTTACGGACATCCATATTTTAAGGATATATTTCCAGAGAATGGGCTTGAAGAGTGCTTGAGAGAACTAGAAAAAATATGGAATAAAAATGAGAAATGTAATACAGAAGTTGATAGTACTGAAGATGATTTCGGTGATTACACTTGGGTTTACACAAGGAAAGTTCCATATCTTTTAGGAGATAATAGAAATATGAATAAGGAAATGAAGGACAAAAATGTAATGAAAAAGGAAAACTCTATAAACCCCTATAATTTGGGGGAAACAAAGGTCAATAGTGAAGTATTGGTAAACTATTGATAGATCACCACTGACAATAGTGCCAGTATTCCAGATCAAGCATTTGGACATCCTTGTTACACGTGTAACATATCATACCCTCTACAAGCATATTCAAATTAGAACAACAATAAGATAAATCCTGGGAGAAATCCAGAATACAGAACTTGCCATTGATGAAAATTCACTTTTTGTCCCTGGTCTATTTGTTATTACTACAGCACAGCATACAACAACCGGCTGATTTTCTAGAATTGAGACATTCCACCAATACTGCTACAAGAAACCACAAAGTATATATATGAGGGTTGCTCAAGAACCTACAGTAAACTGATCATATTTTCCAGAGGGAAATAGACATATAAGAATGAGCAACCATCAGGAGGATGAAAAGATGAGAGATGGTTCAGAAGATATCTTTCGGAAGGTGAGAGAATGAGCAGAATTCTTGTAAGTATTATGGTAGCCATCCTTTGGATGGGATTAATTTTTAATGCAGAAAGTCTGGCTGGATTGTCAGCTATTCCTGAAGAACAGATAATAGTAAATCAGTCCTTAGACAAGTTGCGTCACTATGCACTACAGGATGCAATACCCGTTTCAGAAGAGCACTACGGATATACAGCAACACCTGAGTACCAACCATTAGAAATCCATACGAGTGACAATCCTTTATTTGAGTACATGGCAGTTTCCCCGTACTACAAGGTGTACTTCAAAGGGACAACAGTGAGAATGGTTGTAAAAGATGCATGGATTGAACTTGAATTGGGAAACCAAAAATTGAGAGAAATACTGAATGCAGAATCTGTCATTGACCAAAATTCACTTTCTGTCTCTGATGTATTTGAATCTGTGGATTTATCTTATGAATTGAAGTCTTCTTTACTAACAGAGAATATAATACTAAAGGAGTGGAAACAGATTGACAGAGTGATCCAGAGAGTCTCATGGGGAGGTCTAACACCAGTATTTCAAGAGGACGGGTCAATTCTCTTCTTAGATGAAAATGAAAAGGAAGTCCTGAAGATTTTGCCTCCATTCATGAGGGATGCTGAAGGTCAAGTGTCAGCTGATTTACACTACGAGTTGGTACAGACTGAAACAGGGTACGAATTACATAAAGTCATCGACGAGAATGGATTGGAATGGTTAAAGAAAGCGGTCTACCCTGTGATCATCGATCCCTCCATGCAGACCCTTGAGGACGCATGGGAATCATCAGGATTAACACCGTACGGGCAGTATTTCAAGAACTTGAAAGAGTATGTCAACCCAGCCACTGGTTATTTAACTGTAACGCAAACGGATTTGGGGATCCCAGGAAGAGGACTGGATATAGTATTGTCCAGAGTATATATGACACCAGCAGTCTTTTACGGATCCAATCCCTATGACTATGAAGCTCCTCCTGTCGATGTGGGTAAGGGGTGGCAGTTACATCTCCCCTACATTGGTGACGAATATGTACACTTATGGGGTGGCACTATATACAAGATTGAATGGGTGAGTAATACCTTTGAAAATCACATAGGACATCATTTCACATTAGTCAAGAATGGAGACTCAACCTACACATTAACTGCTGCAAGCGGTACAGTATATGAGTTCAACACATCGGGGGAGCTAACGCAGATTAAAGATGTAGATTTAAACACTATTACCTTTAACTACACGTCTGGAACCCTCACTTCTATCACTGATACAATTGGACGTACTGTCAGTTTGAGTTACTCCAGTAACAGGTTATGGAAAATCACCTACAATTCTGCTGAAATAGAATTTTCCTACGATGCCAGCGGATGTTTGGTGTGGATGGAGGATTTCTTGAACAGGAGGACCAGTTATTACTACAGTACGGGATACAACAACTGGTTATTATCCAAAATAGAATATCCCACCACTGGGTATACTACCTACGCATATAGCAGGTTTCAAGAGAGCAACTACTACAGGTATTACGTTACCAACCAAAGGGTTTATGAAACAAATCAGGTGCGTCATGCTGCTTACTCGTATACTGGTTCATTTGAAGCAATTACCTCATGTACCATGACCATGAAGAATGAATCTGATGTTACTAAGGGTTTTTACTATTTTGCAGTGAACGATGATGGACTGATCACTGAGGAGGTAGCCAAGAATGCATCAGGAACACCACTTCGCAAAAATACGTATACTTATAACTCCAACAAGGAAACCACAGAAGTGAGTGTGTATAATGATGGCTCAACTCTCTCTTTCACAACATATTACGCGTACGACAACTGGGGGAATACAATCTATGTTAAGAATGCTGAAGGCCACGAAAAATTCTTCTCATACACCAATACATCCACTTCTGGGTTCTTCGTAGACAATACTGGCACTGTTATTAAGACATATACCAATGCCTTCTCTAACAGTACTGTACCTTCTGCTGTTCATACTGCTTTGTTAGGTGTAGCAGAGAAACAGGACGGTACGTATGTCAACGAGATGTACATAACATACGGTTCTGAAGCTCATCCAACACAAATCAAAAACTCTTTTGGGAATGCCACTACCTGGTTAACGTTTTCAGGGACTTTTAACGAGAAAACTGGTGATACTTCTTTCCCTGTCGACTTGACTGGACATACAGTGGCGGGAAATGGAGTTTTACAGATTACTGGGTCAGCATCAGATGATACCTACCAAGAGAGTCATTACACCAATTGTCCATCCCAGGGGTGCGTGGTGTGCAGCTGGCTGTCTTCTGGCAGTGGCTGGTCAGGGAAGTACTTCACTGTCCACTGGTCATGTTTTGTTCATGGCGAATATGATGAAGGATACCAATCAATCGGTCCCTTTACCCATTATCCTGGCACTTTAGGGTATCAGAGCTACACTAAAAATCCTGGATTTGGCCAATCTTCCACTTCCTTTACGGTGACCACCAACTGGAAGGCTTACCCGGTACAAGTAAAATACAATTTTGATAATTCTGATTGGATAACAATAACATCCAACTTGAAGAATACTACAGCAAATATTTCTGTTCCCATTACTGATGGATCACATACACTGTACTTTTCCGAATCTTCTTCTCAGAAAACCAAGTTCTCGTGGTCTCTGTACGTCCCTGTGGACAATACCCCAGATAGTTATTCCGCCAGCATGACCTACGACACCTATGGGAATGTCACTTCTGTCACTGATTCTGAGTCCAACACTGCTACCTTCACCTACTCTTCTACCTACTCTTACGCATACCTTACAGAAATCTCGTACACAGTTGGCCAGGATACTATCACCACCAAGGCGACCTACGACTCCAACAGGGGATGGATGACCTCGTTGCAGGAACCTAAAGGAGTGGCAGGTTCAGGATATGATTATTTGTACACGTATGATCTTTTAGGAAGGATCACCAAAAAGGAATTCCCGCTGTTGCCAGGTCAGTCCCAGAGATCATACGTGGAAGCCATCTACGATGATACCAACAGGAAAACTACTATCATTGATCAGCTGAGGCACTACATAACCCGCCACTATGATAAACTGGGAAGGTTAACTGATATTAAGTGGTATACTGGTCAATACGGATCTGGTACACTGTATGCCACCATGCCCATCACGTATGAGTATAATGATATGGTAAAAACAGTAAAAGATCCTGGAAATGACCAATTCACCTATGCTTATGACTTTTTGGGTCGCTATACTCAGATTCTGTATCCAGATTCGACTTCAATCTCCTACTTGTATGATGATACCAACAATAAAGTAACCTATACTAATGGACGTAGTTACGATAGAATCTACTGGTATGATTGGCTATCCAGATTGACAAAAGTGGAAGAAGAGTATCAACCTGACTCATATGCTGTTACCACCTACCAGTATGATGAAATTGGTCACTTAACCTCCTTCACAGATGCTGAAAGCCACACCACAAGTTACACGTATGCCTCTCTGTTCGGGTCAACACGGATCACCTACCCCGATTCTGAGTATGAGGAATTTGAATACGACAACATAGGTAATGTCACATCGTTCACCGATTGTAATGGCAATGAAGTTGTATACACCTACGATGATATGTACAGGGTAACGCAAGTTCAGTACGAAGATCAATCCAAAATTACCTTCGTCTATGACTTAAATTCAAACAGGACAAAAATGGAAGATGATGCCCCCAATACTGGAGATTACACAGAGTATTCTTATGACTACTGGAACAGGTTAATCACTAAGACAAGACACATCTCTCAGGATACGTATACAATCTCCTACCAGTACGACGTAGCTAACAGACTGACCAAGCTCACCTAC
>Ga0209636_10003552_pt1 | contig 15872 bp, 10 predicted proteins | sample DeeMarSWOR152_54_FD_187464 | JGI IMG/M metagenome (GOLD analysis project Ga0209636, IMG submission 187464) | Marine sediment microbial communities from White Oak River estuary, North Carolina - WOR-1-52-54 (SPAdes) (version 2) | ecosystem: Environmental > Aquatic > Marine > Intertidal zone >...
TGGGGTGACAATAGGCAGAACTTTTACTGTAGAATTCGCCGTTTCGTCACTTAAGCATTGAAACCATTGCACATTTCAAGTGATTGTGCAATTTCGCCATCAGGTATACTCTGAACCTCTACCCCGCCGTCTTATCGCCCATACTACTAGTGCCACTGAAACCAGCACCAACAAGCCTAATACGACCATCTTTCCGACTGGAGTAGTGTTGACAGCTACGGTGCTTATGGTCACAGCGGGCACCAGCCCAGCTCTTACTATTGGCTTCAGGCAGGGATGGTCAGTTATGAACTCGACTATCAGTGGGCTGACCCAGTAGTAGAAATCTACGAAGGCTCGTCCCACTTGGTTGGTTGACAGGTATTCATCTCTGAACCTACGCAGAATCTGTACTTCATCTGCCATGGGCGTACCGTACGCTACCGTAGCGATGAAGCACGCAGTACTTTTTCTAAAAGTGGCAGTGATGGAGTAGTCACCGTACATGGTTACGTGGGTCATGCCGGCCATGGGATTGTGAATGCTTTGAACATCGCCGGTCCAGCTAACAAAGCGGTAAAACTTCTTAGGCTCGGCAACCAAGTAAACCTCCTTGCCGCGATCATAGTAAAAAGTCCCCTCGCCAGGGATAGTTACCGAACCTCCATAGCTCCCTGAGATAGTGAGCCTATACAGGTCTGCTGCCAGTTTGAAATTGGCGGTGATGTCATAGTGGTCCTCCATAGCGATAGTGGTCTGGGCGGCATTGACATTGGTGATGGCGTCCACATCGCCTGTCCAGCTAACAAAGCGGTAGTTCTCCTCAGCCTCGGCCACCAGGTCGACCAATGTTCCCTTGTCATAGGTCAAAGTCCCTTCGCCAGGGATGGCTACCGAACCTCCAGCAGTGTTAGAGATGGTCAGGATACATTCATCCGGCCAAGGCATGACTGCTGAAGTTCCCACTGCTGAAGCAAGAAGAAGCAGGCCGAAGATGATAGCAATAGAGAATAGAGTTAATAAGAGCATCTTTTTATTCTTCATTACTACCTCCCTTGTTCATTCTTGTATGTTTATCCTTGTTCTTCGATAAACGCCGGCTGCGCTTTTATCCTTCCCTCTTCAAAGGAAAAAGGATTGCCTCGGCCATGCCTGACAATGACTTCAGGTTTCATTCAGATGTTGTGAGGACCCATGACATTCATTCCGATAGCAAAGATCTCTAACCGCCCATCCTTATTTTACCCCACAGTTATGTATTCAATACCATGCTGGCTTGTAAGAGGAGAGCCCAGGCGTGCCCAGCTATTCCTGTCATTAAGGGGCCTGGGTGACACTAAAGTGCTTCTGGCTTCCATCACCAGCAATGTATTCGTCTGTATCTGTATAGCCTTGAACTCGGATACGTCCTTTAGTAGTCGCCGTTTCGGGAACCCACTGGTATGAATTCCAACACGCTTTGGTAGTAAGGTCGCTGACTATAGCAGTCCACGTCTTTCCTCCGTCAGCTGAGAAAGAGAGGGTCGTCTTCTTGATGGTGTCGCCGCAGACAAACCAGGTGATTGTAGAGGGCACCAGCCGCTGAAGAGCCTCTCCCCCATCTGGATAAATAATAATCAGGTTATTCCCTCCAGTTCCTCCTCCAGGAAATAGACACCCGACCCCGCTGCAATAAGCATAATAATATTCGTCCTTCTGGTCTTCAGCAGTCTTTCCCCACGTGTTGTATACGATGACGAACTTCCAACCCCTGGTGTCTATGCGATACCCGATGGCAGTCATTGCGTGCCCTATGTCAGGATGGACAACACCGGGTGGCACTGACCAGAGCAAAGGCCTCCCGCTATCAATTTCACCCTTTAAAATGTTCCAGCAGTAATAGTTTGATGAGCTCGCGCTTTCTTCCTGGAAGGAAAAATTGTACTTCTGAGTTTCATTAATAAATTCTCCCAGGTCCTTATACCCGGTCCCATCGGGTCGCTTACGCCAGGTTGGTGGGGTCGTCTGCGGGTCTATAATTTCGTCTATAAAGTTAGGAACATTGTTTCCCGAAGAATGTACGAACCAGTAGTCGATTAATCGCCCATAGTCGTTAATTGTGCCTATGCCCTTGTAGTAATTATCCCAGAAGCCAACAACCATCGTTGTGGCGGTAGGAACACACCAATACGTCCAGTTAACCACGGGCACCAGCTTCCACAATGGGATTAGTTTGAGGATAATGGTTCCAGATAGGTCATTAGCATCAATTTCAATGGGTGTAGCAGGCTCTGTGACTTGCTCCCACATGTCTTCTATCTCGCTCATCAATTCCGGTGGGACGGATGAGTCAGGTTCAACGGACAAAACCTCTTCTGGCGCCCACGCTTCGAGCGAATTCACGTGAATGAGGATACGGTCTTCCCCGGAGGTGAATTCAAAATACTCCTGGAGTGGGCCCAAGAAATAAAGCTTGTCTAATCTGGTTTCCTCACGATCAAGGTAGCGCATGGCTTCTTCCTGGGCCAGGTCTCCGACCAAGAGATATGGATGGAGGAAATGCGAGGCTCTAAGGATTGGAAAGTTCGTGCTCCTTGCTGATACATATATCGAGCCGAATTCGCCCACTGTTTGCCTTAATTCATTGTAGAACTCGGCGGGCATTTCAATAGAATTCGGTTGACCGTCTCCTTCAGAGATTTCTTGATAATTCAGTCGCAGTTGTCTGATTTCATCAAAGATCTCTGCGTATTCTGGGAAATGGGTTGAACCACGAATGTAGGGGAAAACGTAAGCGAAAACATCTCCAGTTGCATCCGCTACTGGAAAGGACTGCCCCCGGGCAATATCTTCACCCCATAGTTCGAAGGCATGAGCATCGGCGACGTTTTCAAGCGTAGCCATTGATACGGCGTTCTCTACATCGAGATTCGCTATGGGCATGGAAGGATAGTCTTGCGGAGGCAATACCTCGGGTGGCACCTCACCTACACAAGCAGGCGCAGCTATTCCCAGGAACAGGACTATTATTATTAATACTACTATCTTGCTCATTTTTTTATCCTATCTTCCTTAAAGGTTTGCATTTACTATTGACTCTTCGGCATGTCCTCTATCAAAGAAAAGTATTGCTGCCCAATGTGCCATCGCCTCCTTTTGGTACCGGCCCTGAATGAGGAACACCATCTCCATTGTCTTCGTAGTAAGGGGTTTCAGCAGCCGTGTCTTTTGATACTGCGTAATTGAAAGCCTCAACCATGGATACCTGCCCATCATTGTTTGTATCTGCATCTACTATTTTCCCTTGGTCGTCCGCTCCGTTGATGGCACAGGTGAAATAGTAAGAAAATTCATCGAAAGTATCCCAGGGATATGGTCCCATAGCATACGAAGGCTGATACTCGCCTGCGGCTGAGATGATAATTCTGTTAGGGCCGGCCATGTCAGAGATGAGGCCACCGCTGAAGCACTGTTCCATGACGATTACCATCCGCTCATATTCCAGATTGGCAAACATGTTGTCGAAGGCATCATCAAAAATCGAGCCTCCCCAACTGCACAATTCTTCATCCCAAGAAACCTGACCGCTTATTTTACCATCGTTATTGAGGTCAAGATTGTAATCTGTCTCCAACAGGACATCTGTACCAGGCTCATCACCATTTGTGTCAACTTGACCTCCACGAACCTTGTAGAGGCCTGCCTTCTCGAAACCTCCACCGTGGTTCGTGGTAAACATGAATATGAAATCTTGTGTGGTTGTAGTTTGCTTTAATAAATTGAAAACCGTTTCTAGGTTGGCCTGAGTAGCGGAGTAATGCACCGGTATCTGCGTATCAGTTTTGCCTGTTTTTGGGTCTTTGGCTTGTTTCCCATCAGCGTATAGCACGGCGATATGCTCAGGCGCGTACCCGTATTCATTTATCAAGGTGCTGTACATGAATTTCAGGTCATTCCAGTAGCGGATGAAGTTACGTGCTGGCTTAGTACCTCCACTAAAGAGAACAGCGTAGCTGTTCGGCTGCATAACCTCAGGGTAAATCTCGAATAACATTAATCTCGGATTGTATACTTCCAGCCTTTCCAGCAACTCATGACCAATTACCTGGATTGCGACATACTCACCCGCGTAGTTGACTGCATCATCAATTGCCTCAACCAGCCCCGTCAGTCTCAACTTTGCTCCGCCATACTCCTCGGCATCCATTTCCTCAGCCTGATTACCTATCAGAATGATGTATTGGTCGTCAGGCATGGGCATATTTACCCTGACCAGGTCAAGGTCAACAACCAGCATAGGCAACGGGTCACGAACAAAGATTCCTTCTATGGTAACTACTGTGCCAGTATATATCATCCAATCAGGACCCTTAAGGTGGCTGATGGATGGTATTTCACGTCGGCAGAAGTCCTCAGCCTCCCCGTCGGTGACAAAGAAGTACCCTCCCATCTCCAGGCACCCAGCCTCAGTAGAGGGAAAGACTTCACCATTGAAGCAGCACCAGCCCTCGGCCGGTGCTTCGCCATCAGGTTGACAAGCAACGATGTTAGCTAAAACCATACATATCAGGACTGTGGTTGAAGCGATTGCGATTAATTTGCGTTTCATTTTCCCTCCTTTGTAATACTTCAACCGTCTACAGAGTAAAAGTTCAGTTTTTCAAAAATACTCATCCTTCGACAAAGCTTCAGCGGGAGATCAACCGAACGCTCCGGACAGGCTCTTATCCTCCTCTCTCCAAAGGAAAAGGGATTGCCTCGGCTATGCCTGGCAATGAATTTAGGTTTCGAAAGGGAGAGTTGATTCTACTATGGCAGGAAAAAGGAGCTGAGTTCACATGCCTATATGTGCTCGACCGAACATCCTTGGAACTACTGCAACTCCCTGACGCACACACTTGAACACCCACCTTGATATTAGCCTTAAAGTGCTATTTCTTATTGATACAATTCTTATTTTAATTATACCAGTATCTAAACGAATTGTCATAAGTTTTTGTGCGGCGTCCAAGACATACGATGGAGTTAAGGAGCAACGATGCATCTTGGTGGGCAACTATGTAACAAAACAGGCTTCTGTTAACAGGCAAACGTCAGCTGTGCAAAGGTGGAATTAAAGATGGAGAGACTATGCTTTCTTCCTTGACTTGAGGAGGAAGACTACAGCAATTATGGCTGCGACGATAACTGCACCGATTATGACATAGAATGTTGGGAATCCCTTGGAAGCTTCTGGTTCATATCTTTCGGCAAGTTCACTATGTAGGATAACATCATTTGACACACTTACTGGTGTATCATTGGTTAGTACAACAAGGGGATCAAGCCTTGTTTCCAGGCCAAGAACCTTTACTTTTACCGAGTAGTTATAAAGCGCCGTTTCTCCAGGTTCCAGAGAATCTATCTCTTTCTTCCAGTACAGACGGGGGTCGCTATTCTCCGCCTCGATCAAATCGAACTCACTCAGGGGCTCGACAGGTTCGAAGGTACCGGGGAAGAAGCTATCGACGAGGGTGATATCACTTATCTCTTCAGTCCCTTTATTCTGAACCGTCACTTCAATCTCGACTACTTCACCAGGTGAGGTCACACTCTCGGGTGTAGCCTTCTTCACAGCAGCTATGTTCAAGTCCAAGGTTGTCCAGCTGATAGCCAATGGGGCCGGGTAGAAATCGCTTTTCTCCCAGATAATCAAGAGCCTGCCGTCTTGGTCGGCGGTGTCGGTATATGGCAGGCTTGAATAGGTTATTCTTTTAATTCCTTCCGGTAGTATCAACCTCACACTATAGCTGTCAGCTTTGTTGGAATTTGCCATCTCATCGAAAAACAGCATTGGCGCAAACATAATTCCCTGAGATTCTGTCGTTTGTAGTTCCAGGGAATAAGACAGCGATAGTGTTTTCGTCTCCCCGGGGGCAAAGATAACCGGATTTGCTAGTTGGTTTTCATCAATTCTGGCTGTAGCCTCGGGAGGAGAAAATGTCATATTGATGGCTTCTTGGCTGTCCCCGTGATTGACCAAGACATATTCCGCACTCACCGCTGCTTCATCGGTTACATCTATGGTCGCCGAAAACGAATCTATGGAAACATCACCTGTATAGAACAATTCTGCTTCGGCCGGGGTAACGGCAAGGAATGATAGGCACAGCATGGCCAGGCTGATAAAGAGCCATTTACCTGAGCCCCATTTTAGCCAGTATCTTTTATACTCCACCGGCATTTTCTCTGCCCTTCTCTCACCCTTAAGCTCTGCCAGCCTATGGGCATATTGATGGCCAGTAAGCATCCAGGTAAAAGTTTGCTTGCTGACATGGGTTTCCGCCGTGATAGTCATAAGTCAAGGTGCTAGACATTGCCAGGGCGACCCACACCCTCACGCGGCCATTGTTGATGCGGAAACAAGCGATGTCATCCAGTCCATCGCCATTGAAGTCTCCCACTACAGGGGTGTCGTCCCCGGAACAAAAGTCGTCATGCCAGCGGCTCTGGGTTTCACCAAAGCCGTTGCTCCAGAAGCCAAACACTGTTGATAACCCAACAAAGACATCCCTGTTGCCTGTATTGAAGGCGACGACGTCATCTCTCCCGTCACCGTTAAAATCACCGACCCCGGGTATTTCATCGCTGCTGCAGAATTCTGGATGCCACAGACAGAACATGGTGAACTTGTTCTCGCCGGGTACAGCACGAACGACGCGGACCCCAGCGCCGCTACCCCTTTCAAAGGAAACTATGTCATCATACCCATCCCCATCAAAATCACCAACACAGGGGATCTCTTCACCGGGTGAGAAATCATGAGTCCACAACTGCCCGTTTACGTAAACCTCGCTAGCATCTTTGTGAAATTCTATTACTTCAACTCGCCCATCACCATCCGGGTCTCCCAGCGCAATTACTCCTGTTATCGGATAATAGAATCTGTACACGTGTCCTGGAGCGGACGGGGCGGTTCTGGGAGTGCCCTGAACACAAATAAGTTCATCACCGTCTGGCGCCACAATATAGTCAGGCCCCTCGCCCCTAAATACCAAGGGTGTGAAGTCAACATTCCTGGCCGAACCTAAGCTGTCGGATGGTGTCTGGAAACTGGAACCTGTGGAAAGCAAAACGGAGGCTTGGTATGGCCAGTAACCGCCTTCGTACCACACGGCGGCAATATCGTCTCTGCCGTCATCATCAAAGTCACCAACGGCTACTTCACGGTGTTCGCCCCAATCAGCCCAATCAAGCCATAGCATCTTGGCACCAAAGCCTCCACCGCTGACCGATACCGTTGGGTTCTCACAACCTGGATAGTTCATGGTGTACTGCCAGGGGCGCGCCCAATCTATTTTATCGTTGAGGATAAACTCCGGGTCATAACCTTCGCAACCGATGTCATCGCTACTGGCAGTGCTTTGCGGCTCCAGTACTCGGTACTTGCTGTGATAATTGACGATGTTAAAGCCATGCCCGGGCTGTGTGGCGATGAAGATGCACCGGTGACTTACTCCCAGTGCTCTGAGCAGGGCAGAGGTCAGTATGGCGAAGTCCTCGCAATCCCCGAAGAACCACTTGGAGGGATCGGTCCTTACTCGACCGCTGAAGTTTAGGGTATCGTAAGCTGACTGCCAGAAATCACACTGTTCGCAATCACAGGGCTCATAATCAAGACCAATGACATCGCATATAACCTGCCTATTAATATCATCCCCACGGTAGCCCATATGGGTATATACCCACCAAGCGATAGCTTCAATATACTCGTCACTGGTATCCAGTTCGAAGACATTGATTCGCTGGTAATTGGCATATTCCGACAAGGCTCCCAGGGCCCAACCTCTTATATACTCAATTTGAGCCGGGCTATATAAATAAGCCGAAGGGCCGCTACCTATTGTCGGGTCATTCAGGCAGTTAATACATCGAGATGGGCAAGGACCGCCGCAGTCAATGCCAGTCTCTCCCTGGTTTTGAATTTCGTCATCACAGCTGCCAAACTGAACGGTCATCTGTGCCATGTGGCTGTTACCGCCGCTGTCGCATACCTTGGCTCTTACCGTGGCCTGCATGATGCGGTCGTCGGTGAGAGAAAACTGGGCCCCGGCGGTGCTGCCCAGCATCCCCGGACTTACGGTTAGACTATGCCAGTAGCCAGCGTGAAATGAACCATCATTGAATACTGTATCTGTCTTTTCACAGATACTGGCTATCTGCCCGTCATCCTGAGTTAGAATGGTAATGACTACATCTTCGCCCAGCTGCGGGTGTTCTGAGTTCGCTGTTATGCTGCTGACCCTGGGGGCACTTGAGTCTTGCGGTTCAAAAGTAAAATCGAAACCCTCAGCATTGGAATCTTCAATTGTAACCACTTGTCCCTTGGCAGTTTGCCAGCTGCCCTGCCACTCACAACGGTCTGCAATCGGGTTAAAAACGGGCGCCACTATATATTCTCCGGGGCAAAGACGGTCCACCTGATATGCCAAATCTGGTCCGGGAAGATCGCCGGAGAACAATCTGTTCGTATCAACACGCCAGACATGGCCACCTTCCTTGCATGTTGTTATCGGCACTGTCGTGCCATCTAGTTGGGCCATAATTGTCTCAGCCTCGCAGACTTCTATTTTCAGCGTCTCGTTAGGATATGGGAAATTATGAATCGTACCGGAAATAGAGAACCAACACGGCGTCACCACAAGCGCAACATTAATAGTTCCTTCAGGAGAAGTACCACGGTTACTATATTCGTCAACAGCTTCAGCCCAATAACTTAGTTCACCTGCTTCGTAAGGTCCACCAGTGTAGATGCACTCCCAGTAGACCCTATCGTTCTCGTCAACTCCTTGACTCGGTGGAGCACATTCTTTAACTTTCTCTCCATCTATGAGAAGCATTATTTCGGTAATTGATGATTCATCCCTTGCCCGTGCCGTAAACGTAACCTCGCTATCAGTGGTGACATCTGAAGGAGAATAAGTGACGGTTATCTGAGGCGGGGTAATATCAGACGGTGCTATCTCTATCTTGGCCTCAGCCCAGGCCGCCCAGTCTTGTCCTGAGCTCTGCCCGGCGTTAACATATAAGACGAAGTTCCCTGTTTTGCCTTCGAAGGAGCTCAGGTCTGCGGTTAGGGTGTCGAGTTTACCATCGTAAGTTGCTCTGTGGCTGAGAATAGAATAAATCTTTGGAGCCACCGTCAAGCCACGAAACTCTTCAAACTTAACCTCAAAGGTGACACCATCGCTTCCGCTAGCTCCTTTGAAAAATCCCACGGTAACTTTAAGTTCGGAATTGGAAGGGACTGTCATCTGGGGATATACGCCCATTATCCAGCCATTGCTTACCCATTGGGGATGAGTTTCTAGAACTTTTGCCCAGGTATTGTTGTCCTCAAGTTGCCAGTTATTTCTATAGAGAGCAAAGCCACGGCTATCACTATCGCTGCCGGGGAAGGGCAGACTGCCAGCGCCACTGGACCAGGAGGCATTGGGGGCTTGGGTTATGAAGTCATAAAAGATGCTATCAGTAGCAGAAACGGCTCTATTATGCATGTTGAAAGGAAGGCTACTTGACAAGAGGCATAATAAGAGGATGGCGATTAGTGGGACAATAGATGCTTTTCGTCCACTGTGGTGTTTAGACATGAGATTAATACCAAAGGATTCTTACCGCAGCGCCGCTACGCCAAACTTAACCCTAACAGTAGTTATTATAGCTTTAAAACTCCTAGTTGTCAATTCACAAATCGGCATTAGCCTAACATAACGTCCAAATATGCGGAGGTCATACATTCTTGGTTGCGATTGCACAATTCGCTATTTTGTTCAGCACATATCACAAGGCAGGGTGAAGCGTCTATCGCTTGATTTTCATCTTCCGCAATGTCTTACTAGGGTGTCCCCCGGCATGGTTAGCGTGGTAAACGATATCATAAGCTATAGTTTTCGCTCGCAAAATTTACTTGCCGCGGAGGTCAAGCGCTCGAGTTCACCGGATAGCCACTGACGGCGCGTCGCAGTAGTCTTCTCATCTATTGAGAGGTCGTATTGCCACTGGTCGCTCAAATCCTTAGGGTTAGCTGGTATAGTGGCCATTCCATTACGTTCTCCACCTTTGTAGAAACGTCGCGGTAACATTCCCCGATGGCTAAGTACATCGCGTACGTTTTTTATCTCAGCATACGTTGATTGGCAAACGCATCGTATCATCTGCTTACTAAAGCTATCCTCGGGAAAAGTGGCCTCGAATTTTTTGGCTATATCCGATGGGTAGAGTTTGATAGCTTTGGAGTCTGACGGAAATGTCCCTGGTGCCAGGATAGCACCAACCCAATAAGCGGAGTAGAAAAAGCACTCAATTGTAGAGACTGCACTTACAAAAAAGCCAAATAGAGCTTTACCTTGTTTATATCGTTCTTCAGAAGGCGGTGAATTTCCAAAAGCCTTTATCGAAGAGCCATATTGTTCGTCATACTCGGCCATCGCCCGGTATCGGTATGCTAATCCATTCCAGCCCAAACCAAACGACTGCCATTGGACCCGGTTGATATCTTTGTACTTAACGAGTAACTTATGTATTCTTTCGTATGCCTCCGAAGGAAAGTCGGACGGTACAACGAAGCCTACCGAGGTTAGCGTTGTTTTACGCGTTGAAGGTTTCTTGGCCCAACCAAACACGAACCACTCTCCAACTAATTATAGCACGGTTATCCAGTAGCGGCGGCATTTACGCCGCAGTCCTCTAAAACGTGAATATTGGGCCATCGTCAACCCACTGCACAATCTGAGTTAAAGTGACCCTCCAAAAAGATTGCTATTTCTTAAGTTATCGTGGGTAGTCAGTCAATACTAGCGGTTCTTGATCACTTGCTACGACAGTGTCCTCTACTCTCACACCCCACGGATCGGTATAAAGACCGCAGTTACCTACGGCGGTAACTACTTTAGCCTCAAGTGGAGGTGGTTCGTTTTCCTCATGGAAAAAGGCATAGCCCGGTGGCAGAGGCGATTCTTCGAACTCAATGCCGACGCCATGAATCGGCGGCCCAAAGATATGCTCACCATGCTTCGCATCCTTTAATATGTCATGCAAGGTCTGTTCCAGATCGTCCTACTGTTCTTCTATTCTAGAGCCAGACAATTCCCATGGCCAATCGAAGTGAGGAAGAGTCTATGACGCAAGCCCGGGTTGAATTGTACCTTCCATCTTAATAAAAGATATTCCTCTGGCACTAAGCTGGCTTACTAAGAAAGTACAGGGTTGTCATAGCCGCGAAGTATAAGAGCGCTAGAGCCACCGTATCTACACCAACCCAGATGCGCAGCCAGAATCGAGGCCGGAAAACGATACCGATAATCACAATGCTACTCATCAGTACCGCAAAAAGAGCCGTTATGACATGGTATATCTCCGCTCCCTGCAGAATTGGCCCGGCAGCATAGAAAAGGTCATTTATAAAGATAACAACACCCATATTGAACAAGTTACTTCCCACCATATTACCAACAGCCATTTCCAAGGCACCCAATCGTGCTGCAGAAATTGAGACCACAATTTCGGGTGCGGATGTACAGATGGCAAGAAACAAGGTACCCACAAAGCTGGCGCTGAGACCGGTGACTTGAGAAATCTGGTCGCCAACAGGTGCCAGCCATATTCCGGCTCCAGCAGTTGCTATTGCTGCCACAACAAATAAGGTGACCACCCTTTTCAGAGACATGTGATGATCGTTGGCAGGGACTATCTCGTTTCCCTGAGCGTCTGCACTTTTAGCCGACTGGAAGCGAAATATCATGTATTGTGCAAGAAGGTACAGGAGGAATAGTATTAGAGAAAGGATCCCAATCCGACCGAAAATGGTCAATGTTAGCAGATTCTGAGCCAGATAAAGGAATGTGGCTGCTGCCGCTATTAGAAAGAGACTCAACGCTGCGCCCAAGGTGATGCCTCTGCTCATATAATGCAACGCCGGGCCGCTCCTGCTGACCAAATCGATAATGGCAATAATCAGCAGGTTTATCAAGTTGGAGCCAAAGAGGTCTCCGATCGTTAAGTCGGGCTCACCTACCAAGGTCACCGAACTGATGCCGGTAGCTAGTTCCGGGAGAGATGTTATAGTGGCGAGAAGAACTACACCAATCCAAACGCGCCCCAGACCTGTCTTCTCTGCAATCAAATCACCATATTTGGCAAGTTTAGTTCCAGCTAAGACAATAATTGCAAGGCAGACAGCGAATTGTATCCAAACCATGCCGTACACTACCTAAATTATTTTTTTAGATACTAACACGCTACTAAGCTGTCGCGCAAAACCTAGTAGTTTTCCGACTGTATCCTTTCGCTCCGGGGGGTAAGACCCCAGTCTGGGGTCCAAACAGCTGTATTTCATAAGCTTAAAACCAGTTCAAAGTCTTTATTTCTGCCTACCGTATAATACCGCCCACCGTAGTAACTTTTTCGAGTAATCGTGACACCGCGAGAGCTTTCTTGTGGACCTCAAGTCACCGTTTACTAGAAATTTCGGCTCTTAGTCTTATCCTGACATGGTTTTACCTTTTAACTTCGGTTTGTACTTGCCAAAGCTATAGAGTTTCGGAAAGAGGGCTTTATGGATTTCTTCAAGGGCAAATATCTCTCCGGCAGCCAGTAAGATGTATATTAGAGGACTGAGGAACTGCTGCAGGGAAACCATAATCGGAGGGTTTTTCTTCTTGCCGATAAGCTCGCTCTGACCATTCTGGACCAGGGAATTCTGGAATTATTCATATAAGTAACTCTAACCTAATTATTATTCGGATTCAGTTTTTCAATCCAGAATTACTAGATGTCAAAGATAAATCCTTACGAGCTGACAAATGCCGTCCTAAAGGAGAGCCGTTCGTTTTTTTATTTCATTCCCCAGCCCCCGCTACACATTACGTCAGGTTGTTAGTTCATCGCTCGTTTGAAAGACCTATCAGTGATATACTGTTAGTCGTGACTTCTGAGAGATAATGACGTGGCCGAAAAGTCTGGTGAAAAGCAAAAGGTGGTAGTCATTGGCGGCACTGGTTTCCTTGGATACTATGCCGTTAAAGAGTTCATCCGTCGAGGACATAGTGTTACTATAGTTGCACTCCCACCATTGCCTGAAGAAGGCCTATTCCCAAAGGAAGTAAATATTATTTTGGCAAATATCGATGAACTAGATGATAGTAGCATTATAGATATCCTAAAAGGTCACGATGCTATAGTTTTTGCTGCTGGAGCAGATGACCGGGTTATTCCCAGGGCACCAGCGTATGAGTTTTTCTATCAGGCAAATGTTCGTTCCTGTAAAAGAGTACTATCACTGGCTCGCCAATCAGGTATAAAACGCGGCGTTATTTTGAGCTCATACTTCTTGTACTTCGACCGTATTTGGCCAGAGGAAAAGCTATCAGAATATCATCCTTACATTAGATCTAGAAAGGAACAAGCTCAACAGTCTATGGATGTGTCAATGCCAGACCTTCAGTTGATGATTCTCGAATTGCCATATATTTTTGGTAGCATGCCCGGGCGCACGCCGCTATGGAAACCTCTGATGCATTACATAAATTCTCGCTATCCGCTTTTTTATATGAGAGGGGGTACTAACATGATCGCCGTGGAACACGTTGGTGAAGCTATTGTAGGGGCTGTAGAAAAAGGGGAAGGTGGGCACAGTTATACCATTGGGGACGAAAACCTTACATGGGTTGTATTCCTAGAAAGAATACTAAGTATTCTGGGCAAGGAAAAAAGAATAGTCATTCTGCCGACTTGCATGGTTCGGCTTATGCTGAGAGTAGTGAAATTACAACATAGCCTTCGTGGAAGAGAAGGCGGACTTGATCCCGTTAAGTTTGCAGTTATACAAACAAGAAACACGTTCTTTGATCCGGCGCCAGCGGCTGAAGAACTTGGATATGGCAGAGGAAATCTAGAAGAAGCTCTCAAAGATACTGTCCAAGCTTGTTTACGAGTGAAATGATAATCTTCATAACTGGGCACCACCATGTGCCATTTTGACAGGAAACACAGATGCCCAAGAAAAGAGTTCTTTTAACTGGAGCATCCGGCTCCATGGGCGGCGAAGCCCTTAAGGAGTTGTTGAAAAGAAAAGACGACTACGACGTTATCCTATTAATCAGGCCTTCGAAGCAAAATAGAAGGGCTTTCATAGAATACGAAGAGCGAGAAGGAATAAAAATAGTCTGGGGGGATTTGTGTAATCTCAGTGATGTACTGGAGGCCGTTGACGGAGTAGATTACGTGCTCCATCCCGCTGCACTCATCGCACCGGAGGCAGACAAGAACCCGCAACTCTGTAAGGGAATAAATTGCGGCGGCACCGAGAATATAATCACTGCGATTAGGAAGCAGCCAGACAATGGTGACCATGTTCGCTTCGTCTATGTGGGCACCGTAGCTGCATATGGGGACCGGCTTCCACCTATTCATATGGTCAGGGTTGGCGATCCTCTCAAACCAAGTGTCGGTGACTTTTACGCCACGACAAAAATAGCCGCAGAGAGAGCGGTCATAGAATCAGGTTTGAAATACTGGGCAGTAATGCGACAGACTTACATTGCTATTCCGAATGCACTATCTCTTTTGGACCCGATTCTGTTCCACCAGCCAGTCAACACCCATATTGAACTTATAACTAGCGAAGATGCTGGATACGGGCTGGTCCAGACCATAGAGGCCCTTGATGATTTCTACGGCAAGGTGTACAACATGGGAGGTGGCCCGGCATGCAGGGTTGTCTTTAAAGAGTATATCGAGCGGATGCTGAAAATCTTTGGGTTGGGCAATTACAGAGAGATAATGCCTCTCAACTGGTTCGCTTTAAGGAACTTCCATTGCTGCTGGTATGAGGATAGCTGGGTTCTTAATGAATATCTGGGGCACTGGCAGCATTCGCTCGAGGATCATTACAAGCAGGTAGAAGACACTACCCCCTGGTATTTGAAACTCGGAGGAAGAATCGCCCCCTCTTTTGCCGTCAAAGCATTCATCAAGAGAATGGCAGACCCATTAAAGTGGATTGAGGGCAACGAGACCGAGAAAGTCAAGGCATTCTTCGGCAGCCGTGAAGCATGGGAAGGCATACCTGATTGGGAACACTTCGTGTACCCACAGCAGAAAGAATCAACCAGCTCCTTCTCAGGTGTTAAGGGAAAAGAAAGTAGACTTGGAACGTATACGATAAGGGATATGCAAGAGATGGCCCTATCTAGAGGAGGGCGATGTCTCTCAACAGAGTACGTTGATATTAAGACGAAGCTCAGATGGAAATGTGCTTTCGGACATGAATGGGAGGCTTCCTCGAGACTTCTGAAGGCAGGACACTGGTGCCCAGAATGTGCTCCACCACCGTGGGACTATGACACTCAAGCCAAAGTCGACCCAGCTCTTGCTGCCATATACTACAACAATCATAATAGAAACGAATATCAAAAGGTTGATTGGTTATATTGCCCCAACGAATAATCATCTACGTTACTCATTGTTGTGGTTCCTGATAGTCGACCTCGCAAGAGCGACAACAAAACATCGTTTTGTTGCCTGCGAAATATGTCACTAGAGATTGATCTCATCCTACATCATCATCATCTTCCATCGTTCTCTTGCTCTGTTGCTCTATCGCTTTTGCTCCATTGTTTCTCCAACGCACAATGGAACGATAGAGCAATAGAGCACAGAGCCTGAAACTTGGAACTAACTCGAGTGGATACCAAACTGGATATTAATGGAAACTGAAGCGGAACTATGAAGTAAATCTTGAAGACACAATTTGGCTTTTTGTGACATTGGGTTTGAACCGTTGGACTTGACCCTACCCGTGCTGCTGAAGTGCAGCAGGGGTTTGCAGGGACAGACTATCCCGTGCTGTAAACACGTGTAGTGGCTCCACCGGATGC
>Ga0209636_10003553_pt1 | contig 15871 bp, 18 predicted proteins | sample DeeMarSWOR152_54_FD_187464 | JGI IMG/M metagenome (GOLD analysis project Ga0209636, IMG submission 187464) | Marine sediment microbial communities from White Oak River estuary, North Carolina - WOR-1-52-54 (SPAdes) (version 2) | ecosystem: Environmental > Aquatic > Marine > Intertidal zone >...
TGGGCTCTCTTATAGCGAAGAGAATGCGCGCTACAAGACTCTCCCGACGAACATTATTATAGAATGATAGTGGAACCGTCGGGATCCCGTCGATTCCATAATTATATATAAATAATGTGCGACGGGAGAACCTAATCTTAATATATCTAGTAAGCCTATTTTTTACTAGATTGCGCGCTACTGGACTCGAACCAGTGACCCCTTGCCTGTCAAGCAAGTGCTCTAACCAACTGAGCTAAGCGCGCATGTAACCAATAACCAATAACTAATAACTTATAACTTTTTTTATTTATTTAATTTTTTGCGGAAACCGTTGATCTGTTTGCAAAGATTTTCGGCTTTAGATTCTAGCTCTAATTGCATTTTATCATCAATTAATGAAAGTTCCAATAATAGATCAAAAGCAGCGACAACCTCGTGTGCGGACCTTAAAGAAATCTCAAGAAATCTTCTAAATTCCTTATCTGAATCGCAAGCGGATCCTTCTGCAATATTCAATATGATGGATAAATAGGCTCCACGGATTTGATAAGTTAATTCTCTGTTATGATTTGAATTTTTAAGGATTTTTTCGCAGAAAGAAGCAAACTCTTTGGCATCTTTGTATACTTTAAAATCTTTAAATCTAAACATTTTTAGACCAATACCGGTTATCGGTTATCAGTTATAGGTTATAAGTTAAAAAGGTGGCACCCAGGTTCGAACTGGGGTACGCGGTTTTGCAGACCGCTGCCTAACCACTCGGCCATGCCACCGTGCTAACCAATAACCAATAACCTATAACTTATAACTAATCGAATCTCTATTATAATGAAAATTCAATCCGGTTATCGGTTATTAGTTATCAGTTATAAGTTACAAGCGGGTGATGGGGGTCGAACCCACGACTTTCTGCTTGGGAAGCAGACGTTCTACCACTGAACTACACCCGCATCTCGACTCTGTCTCGACTCGCTATGCTCGCTCGACATCGCTCGATGCAAGCAAAGTGAAGTTAAATTATATCATAACTTATGCTATAATGTGTAGGAGATGTCCATCCAGGAGAACTGCAGGATCCTTGACCACCAAAACGTGGCTCCCCAACATTTCAAATTAACTCTTTCTTCTGCCTATATTGCATCTCATTCTGAGCCCGGACAGTTTGTGAACGTTAAAATCGGAGAAAGCTATGACCCCCTGCTTCGCCGACCGTTGAGCGTTCATCGGGTCTCAGAAGAACATAAAAGGTTCGAACTTCTTTACGAAGTGATTGGCAGAGGAACTGAATTGTTGTCTAAATATAGTGTAGGCTCAGAACTGGACATTCTGGGCCCGTTGGGCAAAGGTTTTGCGATCGATAAAAAGAAGGAGATCGCTATCCTGGTTGGCGGTGGTATGGGAGTAGCTCCCCTGCTCATACTGGCAGATGAACTTAGAGGAAAAACGAAAGCAATTTATGTGTTAATCGGCGCTAAAACAAGGAATCGGGTCCTCTGCGAACAGGACTTTAAAGGCATAACCGATCAAGTTCTGGTCTCAACCGATGACGGGAGCTATGGGAAGAAAGGATTCATTTCGGATGTTCTGCTAGACTTTATAGATAATCAACTTACTACTCACAACTTTCAACTATCTACTATCTATGCCTGCGGCCCTAAGGAAATGTTAAAAGCTGTAGTTGACATCGCATTTCAAAAGAAAATTGATTGTCAGGTCTCTATGGAGCAGCACATGGCCTGCGGGATTGGAACCTGCTTAGGTTGTGTAATAAGGACAAAGGATGGATATAAAAAGGTTTGCGATGAGGGGCCGGTTTTTGAAGGGAAGGATGTAATATGGCATTAGTTCACAGCCCTCACCCGAGTTTATCATTAAAGTCTAATTGGATGGTTTACAACCCTCTCCCAAAGGGAGAGGGAATGATCGGTAAGAATCCAATATATTTCTCCAACCCCCTCTCCCTCTGGGAGAGGGCCATTAAGAAAATGCGGACAATAAAGATAAAGTTGGGTGAGGGCTAAAAGTATGTTGCAAACAGAAATAGCCGGCATAAAGATGAAAAACCCGGTCATGGTGGCCTCGGGGACCTTTGGCTATGGGGAAGAAGCCGCAAACTTTATTGATCTGGACAAACTGGGCGCAATCATCACCAAAACCATCACTCTAAAATCCAGAGAAGGGAATTCCCCACCCCGCGTTTGCGAGACTGCTTCCGGCATGCTCAACTCGATTGGACTTCAAAACAAAGGTGTAAAAGACTTTATTAAGAACAGTCTTCCCTTCCTTTCCAAGTTTAAGACCCCGGTTATCGCCAACATTGCCGGAGATTCAGCCAAAGAATATGCAGAACTGGCCAAAATCTTAAGTAAGGAATCTTTGGTCAAAGGGATCGAAGTAAACATCTCCTGCCCGAATGTTGAAAAGGGCGGAATGTTTTTCTGCTTTGATCCAAAAGCAACTCTGGAATTGGTCAAAACTGTTAGGAAAGTGACAAGTTTGCCGCTTATCGTAAAACTATCTCCCAATGTTACAGATGTCGCACTGATCGCTAAACAGGCGGAAGAAGCAGGGGCAGACGCAGTTTCCTTAATAAATACAGTTCTAGGGATGGCCATCGACATCGAGACTCGCGACTCGCGGCTCGGAACCCCGACCGGTGGACTCTCCGGCCCAGCCATCAAGCCCATTGCCATCCGCATGGTCTGGCAAGTCGCTCAAACAGTTAAGATTCCGATCATTGGTGTGGGCGGGATCATGACTGGAGAGGATGCGATCGAGTTCTTCCTGGCAGGAGCCTCAGCAGTTCAAGTTGGAACAGCAAACTTCGTGGATACCCAAGCCCCCATTAGAATCGTAGGGGAAATTCAGGAATATCTAGAAAAAAACAAAATCAGCCACTACAAAGAACTTATAAAAGCTCTTTCAATCTAAGAGCATTCCTAACCGCATATCCGTAGGCATCATTGTTGAAATACACATAAACTGATAACTTTTTCTTAAGAAAACCTTTGATTTGCTTTACCAAATCTTTAAGTTCTGAATCCGCGTAATTGCTGCCGTAAAGGATGGACCCACCGTGCATGCGGATGTAAACCACCAGACCGGTCACGACCGAAGGACAATCAATCCCAGGCATGCTATAGATACAAAAATTCAATTTGTTTTTCTTCAGGATCGAATAGATCTCTTCATTGAACCAGCTCGTATCCCTGAATTCAAAGACATTTACATATTTTTTAGATAAATGCTTAGTAAAATCTCTCAATCTTTCTGGGTTTGCCTTCCACCGTGGGGGAAGCTGATAAAGAATCGGCCCCAGATTTTCTTTTAAAAGCTTGGTTCGTCCCATGAAGAGCTTAACCGAGTCCTTGGCTTTGTTCAGTTTCTTTATGTGGGTGATAAAACGATTGGCTTTGACCGCGTAGATAAATTTCTTTGAAGCCGCTTTATGCCAGTTCTTGAAAGTTTGCTCCTTGGGAAGATGGTAAAAAGTATTGTTGATCTCAACGGTATCGAAATATTTTTGATAATAATCAAGCCATTTGCTTTTGGGAAGGTCCCCCGGATAGAAAACACCCTCTCCCCAGTGATCGTACATCCAGCCGGATGTGCCAATATAAACTTTCTTAGCCATAGATGAGTTTGACTATCCGATTGACCAATTCTTCTCTATTTTCTCTCGTTACTTCTAGAATCAAGGTGTCCTTACGCCGTTTAATCTCGTTTGCAAACTTAATATCGCTCTGAGTAATGGTTCCCAGCACCCGCTTGGGCGATTCCAATGCATCAAGAATCGCTTGTTTAATCCGCTCTGAAAACAGTTCCATCTTACCAATTTCATCAATTACAATCAAATCTGCTTCTTGTATGGCTTTATTCAGAGAACCCAGACCGATTTTCTCCAGATTTTCTACGCTTACCTTATACTTAGAAACTTTAAAAGGGCTTTCAAAATCAACATGGGCCATGACTGCTTCTTTGCCGGATAGAGAAGTGATCTTGAAACCCTTTCTTTCCCCCTTTTCTCGGATTTCGGAAGTAAAAAAGCCTTCGGCCTTGGTGTCTTTCAATCTGAAAATAATTTCCTTGATAAGTGAGGTTTTACCACAGCCGGGTTTTCCGGTAAGAAAAATGTTTTTCACGGGGAAATTATAACATAAAAATTTAAAAGGTTGATAAATGTTTTATTATGCCACAAAAAGACTGTTGGTAGAAAAATTGGGATCGCTGGTGATATTTACTCCTAATCGTCGTAACCCTGCCTCATCCCCTGGGGTCGGGATATGGGTAAGATGGACCTCACAATCCTGAAGTTCTTTTAATTTTTCCATGGCTAATTGAGCTGTCGGGTTTGTAGCCGCGCTCATGGAGAGAGCGATGAGAGTTTCTCCCACATCCAGGCTGACTGCTTTCGCGTTCAGGACGCTCTTTTTGAGATTACCGATGGATTCAATGATGTTCGGCGCTAAAAGATGTATCTTATCCGGAATCTCCGCCAGCTTCTTGATGGCGTTCAGGACCAGGCTGGATGAGGCGTGCATCAGAGAGAAGTTCTTGCCGGTAACGATGGAGCCGTCCGGAAGCTCGATCGCCGCTCCGCAGAAGAAACCTTCGTTCCCCTTACCCTTTTTCTGCGCTTCCTCCGCGGCCTTTCGGGCAGCTTCCACCACTAATCTATCCTCCGGTTTGATCTCAAGCTCTTCCATGAGAAGCTCAACCCTTTGTACAGTTTCTTTCTCGGCCAGCCCCAATACATATTCGCAATCGTACCTGAAATATCTTCGGATGATCTCCTGACGAGCAGCTTCCTTCACCACCTCGTCATCCACGATCCCGAAACCGGCCTTGTTCACCCCCATATCCGTGGGCGACTTGTAAACGGACTCGGAACCGGTGATCTTTTCCAGGATCCTTTTGAGCAGGGGAAAGGCTTCAACATCCCGGTTATAATTGATCGCCGTTTTTCCGTAGGCTTCAAGATGAAAGGGATCGATCATGTTAAAATCACTTATATCCGCAGTGGCCGCTTCATAGGCCACGTTCACCGGGTGTTTGAGCGGTATGTTCCATATCGGAAAGGTCTCGAACTTGGCATAGCCGCTCTCATGACCGTGCTTGTAATCATGGTATAACTGAGAAAGGCAGGTCGCCAATTTCCCGCTTCCCGGCCCCGGGCCGGTGACCACCACCAGGGGCTTTTTGGTCTTGATATACTCGTTCGCGCCATAGCCTTCATCACTCACGATCAGATCGATCTCGGTCGGATACCCCCGGGTGAAGGCATGGGTGTAAACCTTTACGTTCCTGCGCTCCAATTTCTTCTTGAAGATGCTGGCCGCGGGCTGGTTCGCGAATCGGGTTATGACCACCGCCCCGATCTCGATCCCCCATTCCCTCATGTCATCGATGAGCTTGAGCGCGGCGGTGTCATAAGTGATGCCGAAATCCGCCCTTATCTTCCTTCTTTCTATGTCTCCCGCATAAATGCAGAGGATGATCTCCGCCTTCTCTTTTAATTTCTGCAGGAGCCGCACCTTGACGTTGGGATCAAAACCCGGCAGGACCCTTGCCGCATGATAGTCAAAGATTAATTTCCCGCCAAACTCAAGATAGAGCTTGTTATCGGATTTCTCGACCCGCTCCAGGATGGCCTGCGTCTGCTCCCTCAGATATTTCTCGCTATCAAAACCCGTTCGTTTCCTCATTAAATTTTCCTTAGCCCCCTACCGCTTCCTCTTCAATGCTTCTCGGCAACTTTACGATTTTTAACCGGGTAATCCTTCGGCGAAGAACGCGTTCAACGCTTATCGAAAGGTTTTCATAACGCACCACATCCCCAACCGAAGGCGCCTTCCCCAATTCCGCTAAAACAAAACCCCCGACGGTATCGTATTCCTTTTCCTTTTCCGGAAGATTTATTTCCAAGCGATCGTTCAGATCCTTAATCGAAAGCCTGCCATCCGCAATAAAGGTGTTCTCTTCAATCTTTTCAATCGTTTTCTCTTCGCGTTCGAATTCATCGTGAATCTCCCCTACAATTTCCTCGATCAGATCTTCAAGCGTGACCAGGCCCGAAGTCATTCCGTATTCATCCACAATGATTGCCAGATGGGTCCGGGCCGCCTGCATCTCATGCAAAAGCTCAGAGACTTTTTTGGTCTCAGGGATAAAGACCGCCGGTCTAAGGATCTCGCGAATATTTACCCCCGCCCCCGATTTCAATAAATCCTTGGCATAAACCACTCCAATTATGTTATCTAAACTTCCTTCATAAATAGGGATCCGGGAATGGCCGCTCTCAATAATCACCCTGATCACTTCTGCAACTGCTTGATCGGCTGGGACGGCAGTGATATCCGGTCGGGGTGTCATCACTTCCCTGACTATGGTTTCACCAAACTCAAAGATAGAAGTGATCATTTCTCTTTCCTCTTCCTCAATCACCCCTTCCTTCTCACCCGCGGCAAGTATCAAATGGATTTCTTCCTCGGTAATAAAGGGAGCCTTCTCCGGGGCCTTTCCACCCAGGAGGTAGATGAAGGGCCGGCTGATAAAGCCGATCAGGTAAGCTACCGGCTTCAGGAAAATCCCCAAAACGAATATGATGGGAGACGCAAAAAGAGAGAGCCCATCCGCGTTCCGTATCGCAACCGTCTTGGGGGTGATCTCTCCAAAAACCAGAATCAGGAAGGTCATGACGCCGGTGGCCGTCCCGATCGCATACGCTTCACCACCCAATCCTCTCTCGGCAAAAAACCTGATGGTGATGGTGGTCGCCAGCGCCGCGGCCGCGATATTCACCAGATTGTTCCCGATCAGAATGGTCGATAAAAATTCGCTCGGTTTTTCTTTCAACTTTTGAACTAATCTTGCTCCCGGAACCTTTTGTTCCACCATCCGGCTGACCTTTAGGCGGGAAAGAGCGGTCAACGCCGTTTCAGACGCCGAAAAGAACGCCGACAAAATAAAGAGAACTATGAGTATTATTATTTCGCCCATCTCAGATCAACCTCGGGATAAAAATCAGACCTCCCACCACCACCGCCCCGGCCGCTGCCAGAAGCACGGCGGCTGCGGCCACATTCTTGGCCAGGGCAGCTTCCTCTCTATGCTCGGGTGAAAGGATATTCACTAATTCCTCAATCGAAGTATTCACCATTTCGGTCACGATCACCCCAAAAATTGCCACCACCAAAATTGCCAGCTCAAGCAAATTTGCTTTTAACCAGACGGCAATAGCGATAACTGCCAGACCGACAAAAAAGTGGATCCACAAGTTGCGTTGAGTCTTTAGGGCATGCTTGGCCCCGGCTCGAGCGTATTTAAAGCTTTTGATAAACTTCCTCGGCATCTCTCATTTCCTTGCCATGCTTATAACCTAATAAATGCAGCACACCGTGGACCACTAATCTTTTTAGCTCGTACTTATAACTGATCCCAAAACGCTTGGCGTTTCTCTTGGCAGTCTCCATGGATATAGCAATGTCTCCCAGAATCCCTTCCTCTCCCATGGGAAAGGCCAGCACATCGGTTGCCTTATCCTTATTTCTGAATTTACGATTTAGTTTTTTAATCTCTCGATCGTTCATCAAAACCAAGTTAATTCTTCCTTTAGCCTTTTCCCTTTTCAAAATTTTCTTTATTAAGCGCTCATACATCAAAGCATTTTGATTTCTGCCCCCAACCTCCCCAGCTTCAGGCCCAGATCCTCATATCCACGCTCAATGTGATGGTCACGATCTTCAATTAAGGTTTCGCCCTTAGACGCCAGGCCCGCCAGAATGAGCGCCGCCCCAGCTCGCAGATCTGAAACCTTAACCGGAGCGCTGGAAAGCTCCTGCACTCCATGGATAATTGCGCTCTGCCCCTCCAGTTTAATCTCCGCCCCCATGCGATTCAATTCGTGAATATGTCCAAATCTATTCTCAAATACGGTTTCAGTCACGACCGAAGTTCCCTTTGCCAGACAAAGGAGAACGGTAAGCTGCGGCTGCATATCGGTTGGAAATCCGGGATAAGGCATGGTTTTCACATCCACCGCTTTTACCCCATCTTTGGCAGAAACCCTTACCTCATCCCTTGATACTTCAACCTTTATCCCAGCTTCCTGGAGTTTTCTCAGGGTCGCCTCAATATGCTCCGGAACAACCCCTTTTATCATCAGATTCCCCTTGGTTATTGCCGCTGCGATCATAAAAGTCCCGGTTTCTATCCGGTCCGGGATGATCTTATACTCAACCGGCGCAAGCTGGGAGACCCCTTCAATTCTTATCTCTTCCGTTCCTGCTCCAGAAATTCTTGCTCCAGCCAGATTGAGAAAATCCGCCAGGTCCGCAACCTCCGGCTCACGCGCAGCGTTTTGGATAATGGTCTCTCCCTCAGCCAGAGTGGCCGCCATCATGACCGACTCAGTTGCTCCCACCGAAGGGAAATCCAGGTAAACTCTATTTCCCTTAAGCTTTTTTGCTTTAATAATAACAAAACCATGTTCCATGGTAACATTCGCCCCCAGGGCCTCTAAGCCTTTGATATGAAGATTAACCGGCCGGGATCCAATCGCACAACCGCCAGGAAGAGGGATCTTAGCCAGCCCCTTCCGGGCTAAGATCGGGCCAATAACAAAGAAAGAAGCCCGCATCTTGGTCACCAGTTCATAAGGGGCCACATGCCTTACATCCTGATTCCAGACCTCAACCATATTCGGCTGTGAACCAGAATATTCAGCGCGCATCCCCAGCGCCCGCAGCACTCGAATAATGGTTTTAACATCCAGCAGATTGGGAACATTCCTGACAACAGATTTCCCGGGCAAAAGAATGGTAGAGGCCAAAATGGCTAAGGCCGCATTCTTAGAGCCCGAAATACTGACCTCGCCCTCCAATCTTTTTCTGCCTTTAATTAATATCTTTCTCATGCTCCGCCTTTAATCTTGAACTTTTCCGGTTTTCGGTCGACTGCCCCAAAATAGTAAAGTATGGCCTGCACAATTCTTTCTGCGGCATGCCCATCCCCATAAGGATTAACCGCTTTAGACATCTTATCGTAAGCCTCCGGATCGATCAGCAGAGTATTTGCCTCTTCAAAGATAACCTCTTCATTTATTCCGACTAATTTGACCGTCCCAAAAGCCACCGCTTCCGGTCGCTCCGTCTTTTCTCGAAGCACCAAAACCGGTTTTCCTAAAGAAGGCGCTTCTTCCTGAATCCCGCCTGAATCGGTGAGGATAATATAAGACTCCTTCATCAAATGAACAAAGGGCTCATAATCCAGCGGTTCAATCAATTCCACATTATCTATTTCTTCCAAGATATCGTAAACCGTATTCTTTACGGTAGGGTTTTTATGTACCGGGACGACAATCTCGATATGCCGTCGGTGAGCCCGGGCCAGATTTGAAATGGCCTGACATATATTTTTAAGCGGCTTTCCAAAACTTTCCCGCCGATGGGCAGTAACCAAAACGATCTTCCTGCCGGTTGTCAAATCCACCCCCGCCTCTTTTAAATCGAACCTTCTCTTTGCGACCTCAAGCAAAGCATCGATCACCGTGTTCCCGGTTAGATAGACAGAATTTGGAGGAATTCCTTCGGCCATCAGATTGGAAACCGAGGTCTGGGTTGGCGCAAAATGAAGATCTGCCAAAGCGGTGGTCAACTTTCGGTTTATCTCCTCCGGAAAGGGCCGCCATTTATCGAATGTACGCAGCCCGGCTTCCACATGTCCAAGCGGGACCCTATGATAGTAAGCCGCCAAACCGGCGGTAAAGGTGGTGGAGGTATCTCCCTGCACCAAGAGCATATCCGGTTTCTCGCGAAGAATGATTTCTTGCAGACCCTCCAAAGATTTGATCAGAATGTTGGCAATGGTTTGATCTTCTTCCATGATTCCCAGATCGTAATCGGGTTTAATCTCAAAAATTCGCAGAACCTGATCCAGCATCTGGCGGTGCTGACCGGTAACCACGATCACCGGATCGAGCACATCTGGGTATTTCTCAACCTCATTTATTACGGGTGCCATCTTGATGGCCTCCGGCCGCGTACCAAACACAAACATGATGCGCTTACGATTAATCATTTTTGCAACGCCATTACCAAAGCAATAAAACTTAACAGAAAACAAGCGATATAAATAGCCAAGACCGCCTCACGTTTATTGAATCCAGCCCGGAGCAGCATGTGGTGGATATGCTTATCATCTGCTTCAAAGGGATGCCTCCCCCCTTTTAGCCTCCGGCCGATCGCAAAAAGGGTATCGAAAATCGGTACTCCAAGGATAAGCACCGGCACAACCAAGGCCACCACCAGGGTGGTCTTTAAAACCCCGATAACGGAAGAAGAGGCTAAAATAAAACCCAAAAACATGGAACCCGAATCTCCCAAAAAGATCGAAGCCGGAAAAAAATTATAGCGCAGAAATCCGAGGGTGGCTCCGAACAAAGCCAGCATCAAAATAGCTGCGCCGATTTGATGGGTGCGCAGGGCCACAAAGAAAAGGGTTAGAGAAGAAATGGCAGTCACGCCGGTCGCCAGTCCGTCCAGGCCATCGATCAGATTTATGGCATTCGTAATCCCCACTACCCAGATCAGCGTAAGGGGAATGGCAAAAATTCCAATCGGCCATATCCCATTAAAGGGGTTGGTGATAAAGGTTATGACCATTCCAAAAGAGATAACAATTGCCGTGGCCATAATCTGCCAGAAGAGCTTGGTGGTGGGGCACAGATTTTTTATATCATCCCGCATGCCTACTAACATCAAAAGGGTGCCTCCCAAAAGTATCCCCAAGATCATATGGAGATTGGTCTTTACGCCGCTCGACCTGGATATAATAAGGGTCGTGACACTTGCCGCCATAAACCCGAAGTAAATTGCCAGCCCTCCCAAGCGGGGAATCGGCAAGATATGGATTTTGCGGTCATTGGGAATGTCAACCGCTTTGATTTTAGAGGCAATCATTTTAACTACTGGCGTGGCTAAGTAGGTCACCAAAAAGGCCAACAAAAAGGTCAGGAGATAAATAAGCATTACGGGATTATATTTTATCATATCTCTCGCTCTTGTTCAAACCTTTTTTTTATGATAATATTCCACATCTGGCATGGTTGAAAAAACACTTGAAAAGATCAAAGCCATTGAAGAAAAGGCAGAGGGAATAACTAAACTTGCTTATCAGTCTTCAGTGGTAACTCTTAAAAAATCCCACGAAAGACATGAGAAAGAGCTGCATGAGCTGGCCGAAAAGCTAAAAAAAGAGGAAGAAAATCTTATTCGTACTGCAGGAGAAGAAGCCAAACAGGAAGCGAAAGCAATTGAAGCCAATTCCAAAAAAGAGATGGATGAGCTGAAGAAAAAAACAATCCCAAAATCATCCCTGGCCAAAAAGGAAATCCTGCGATGGCGATCGTAGAAATGCAAAAGATCCATATCGTCTCCCTTGGCCCATACAAGGATCAAATCCTAAAAAGCTTGCAGAAAAATGAAGTTCTGGATATCCAAGAAGTAAGCGGGATAGAAAAGCTGCCTCTTTCCCCGGAAGAAATCGGGAGATATGAGCTTGAGCTGGCGGAAATAAAATCGGCCATTACCTTTTTAGAATCCGCCGGCCGAATCCGGAAAAGCTTTATCGAAACCTTTATCCCTCCCAAAGAAGAAATAACTGAAGAGGAACTTATCCAAACCTGCCGGGAATTCAAGTGCCCTGAAATTGTCAAAAATTGCACCGACCTTGAGAACCGACTTACCAACCTGAAAAACCTGAGAAATGAACTGCAAACTGAGCATGAAAAACTTTTACCCTGGCGGAAATTAGGGATCCCCCTCACGCATTTAACCTGCACGGTTAAAACCTGCATTCTCCTGGGATCCATAAAAACCAAACGACTTAAAGAATTCAAGAGCCAAATTGAAAAATTAACTGAAGCGGCAGAGGTTAAGGTTGTAAATCGGACCAAGGAAGAAATCTATTTGTTTATAGTTTACTTAGCTGCGGAAGGAGAAGCATTTACTGAGCTCCTCTCAAAAACTGAATTTAATCAAATTACCCTTCCGGTTACGGGAGGGACTCCGGCGCATGAAATTTCACGCATCCGCATTCTTCTAAGCGAAATCGAATCCGAAACCAAAGAAATCCTGGCCGAGGCTAGAAGCCTGGGACACCATTTGAACAAATTGAAGTACATGTATGATTATATTCTAGAGAACAAAGTTAACCTTGAAGTAAAACAGAAGCTGGCAGACACAAACTATACTTTTATTATGGAAGGGTGGATCAGGAAAACGGATTTCGATAAGCTCAAGTTTGAGCTCTCTAAGATAACAAATGAATTAGAAATCTTCAGGATCGAGCCGGCTCAAGGAGAAAAACCACCCATTCTCCTTAAAAACCCTGCCCTTCTTTCCCCCTTTGAACTCATAACAAAAATCTACGGCACACCTAAATTTGAAGAATTCGACCCCTCCCTCCCCCTCGCTTTTTTCTTTGCCCTTTTCTTCGGCATCTGTCTGGGTGATTTTGGTTATGGGTTAATTTTAGCTCTAATCTCTATTTATTTCTTGAAAAGGTATAGATTGCCGGAAGGCGGGAAAAAGCTCTTCCGGCTTTTCCTGCTGGGAGGCGGAGTTTCTGCCATAGTGGGGATCTTAACCGGCTCCTATCTGGGCTACAGCCCCAAACAAATACCGCCTGCCTTGCTCCCGCTCAAAGAATTTTTATCCTCGATCCAGATCATTGACCCGATAAAAAGTCCGCTTGCCATGCTCGTTTTATCCCTGGCCCTGGGAGTTATTCAGATACTTTTCGGAATATTCCTGCAAATGCTCCAAAGGATAAAAAATAAACAATTTGCCTCCGCCGTCCTGGATGATGGTCTTTGGATTTTTTTCTTAGGGTCCCTGGTCTTCCTGATCCTATCCAACGCCCTTTCTATGCAAACTGTCCAGATTGCTTCTAGAATGAGCCTGGGCGGAGCCATTGCTTTGGTGCTGACCCAGGGCCGACACAAGAAAAATATTATCCAGAAATTCCTAAGCGGTCTCTTAAGCCTTTACCGCGTCTCAGGCTACATGGGGGATACCCTCTCCTATTCCCGTCTTCTGGCCCTGGGAATGTCAACCACCATTATCGGATCCGTAATTAATATCTTGGCAGGCATGGTCAAGGAAGTTCCGGTCCTGGGGATCCTGCTTATGATTGCTCTTTTAATTTTTGGCCATCTTTTCAACTTATTGGTGGGGACTTTAGGTGCTTTTGTCCACTCCACCAGGTTGCAAATGGTCGAATTCTTTAGTAAATTTTATGAAGGAGGTGGAAGGGAGTTTCGGCCCTATAAGAGAGAAGCAGAATACACTGTACTAAAATGAACAATTAACAATGACTAAATTAACAACAATGTATTTATTATTATAATTATAATAATGTTGCAAAGCGACACCAAGTTGTTAATTATTAATTGTTTAATTGTTAATTAAGAAGAAAAAGGAGGAAATAAAATGGAACTTGGTTTAGCGTTAGCATTAGCGGGAGTGGCGGTGGCGGTTTTCCTGGGAGGCATGGGTTCGGCCTGGGGCGTGGCCATCGCCGGGCAAGCAGCGGGAGGGGTCTTAACTGAAGATCCGGAAAAATTTGGCAGACTTCTGGTGATGGTCGCTCTTCCCGGAACCCAGGGATTCTACGGCTTTCTGGGAGGATTTTACATCATGATGAAGATCGGACTTCTGACCGGGGCACTCCCCGTCTCCCCCATGGCAGGACTGCAATTGCTTTTTTCCGCCCTGCCGGTTGGACTGACTGGTCTTCTATCCGGAATCTACCAAGGAAAGGCTTCTGCCGCCGGCATTTACCTTATCGCCAAGCGGCCCGAAGAAATGGGTAAAGCCATTATCCTCCCGGCCATGGTCGAGACCTATGCGGTTATTGGTTTGTTAGCAACCATCCTTATGGTAAGCGGAGTTTCTCTTTAAAAGCATGTCCATCCAGGAAATCGAAAAAAGGATCATGGCAGAAGCGGCAGCGGAAGCCTCTAAAATAAAAAAAGAGGCTGAAACAAAAATCCAGCAGCTCGAAAGAATGCACGCTCAGAAAAAAGAAGAGGTCAAGAATGCACTTATGCGAGAAGCTCAACGCAAAGCCGAAGAGGTCAAAAAATCATATTTGATCCCGGCCAGGCTGAAGGCCCGGAAGGTTCTCCTTGAAGAAAAGCAGAGAATTCTGGGGGCAATCTATAACGAGATAAAAAAGGAAAGAAAGCTTTCCGCCGCTGAAATCAGCAAAATCAGGGAAGAGACTGAAGTCAAAGCCGCCCATATCCTTTTCGAGAAATTAAAATGAATGAATACTTCTACGGTGTAGGAAGAGTAAGAGCCTTAGAAGCCAAAATGCTTTCTTCGGCTCAGGTTGCACGCATGGCCGCTGCTTCTGACTTCCAATCCGCCTTTGGAGTGCTTTCAGAAACGACTTATGCCGAACATCTCACCAAAATAAAGCACCCCTTTGATTTTGAAGAAATCTGTGCCTTGGAATTAGTTTCATTGAAAAAGCTATTGGAGGACCTTGCCCCTCAAAACGAAATCCTGACCGCTCTCTTTAGAAAATATGACTTTTTAAACTTAAAGATTTTGGTTCGGAGCTATTTTAGCGAGCTAAAAGAAACCGCACTCTATTCTAAAGCGGGAACGATTGCCTTTGAAAAACTGAAGCTCTACGTGTTTGATGGAATAAAAGAGATCGATCACAAAGAAATCCTAGAAGCAGTTGATCTAGCCAAAAGCATTTATGAGCATACCAAAGATCCACAGGCCGTGGAGATGGCGCTGGATAAGCAATATTTGCTTTTCCTTAAGCGGGTCTGCGATGCCTCCCCTTCCCGGCTTATCCAAGAGATGGTCCAGCATCAAATTGACCTTACCAACATCAAAATTATTTTCCGCTCTCAGGCGCTAAAGAAAGATAAGAAATTTCTGGAAGGGGCTCTGCTTGAGCCAGGAATGATTGGGAAAGATATTCTGCTTGAGCTTCACGATAAGAGCCCCCAGGACATTAGCTCAAGGCTTAGTTTTACCCCGTACTTTCCAGCCCTGGTTGAAGGGATAGAATATTTTTCCAAATACAAATCATTTTATGTTCTGGAAAAACTGGCCGATAATTACATTCTTAATCAGTTCAGAAAAGCAAAATATTTAAGCTCCGGAATCGAACCCTTGGTAGGTTTTTACTTGGCCAAAGAAGCGGAGATCAAAAGCGTGCGCTTTATCCTTATCTGCAAGAGGACCCATATAGGATCGGAGCAGATAAAGAACAGATTAAGAGTAAGTTATGCATAAAATAAAAATCATCGCGCCTAAATATTTAATCCGTCCTTTAGAAATTCTAGGGATAGACACCTATCCGGCAGAAAGCGAACCAGAGGCCAGACTCGCTCTGCAAGAGGTGGGAGGCAAAAATGAACCAGCCTTAATCTTTATTGTCGAAAGGCTGGCGATTGATCTACAACCTGAGATCGATAATTTAAACCGAAGACCGGATACAAATGTTGTCCTGATTCCGGATAATCGGGGAAGTATCGGGCTTTCAACCACGAGTATAAATAAACTAGTTAGAAATTCTATTGGAGCAGAAGTAATTGTAAGAAAATAGAGAAGAGGAGGATTTAGTGAATGACAAAAGCGGGAACAATTATTAAAGTCGCCGGACCTTTAGTGGTGGCCAAAGGGGTTCCAAATGCTCGCATGGCAGATGTGGTAAAGGTTGGAGAAGGAGGCCTGATCGGGGAAATCATCGAACTCAAAGAAGAGCTGGCTTCCATACAGGTTTATGAAGAGACCTCAGGAATAGGCGCGGGAGACCCGGTCGTTTCAACCGGCATGCCCCTTTCGGTAGAGCTTGGTCCGGG
>Ga0209636_10003554_pt1 | contig 15870 bp, 11 predicted proteins | sample DeeMarSWOR152_54_FD_187464 | JGI IMG/M metagenome (GOLD analysis project Ga0209636, IMG submission 187464) | Marine sediment microbial communities from White Oak River estuary, North Carolina - WOR-1-52-54 (SPAdes) (version 2) | ecosystem: Environmental > Aquatic > Marine > Intertidal zone >...
AATCCCATAAAAACAGCGGTCAGAAGATAAGCAAAAGGAAGTTTTTCAAAAGTGAGTTGATCCAGGAAAAGAGAAAGTTTAACTGGCTTTATGATTCCAGCAGAAGAAGTGATGAAGAAAAAGTAAATGAATAAAAGAATAGAGGAAGAAGTTTCTTCAGGTCTGACATCAATAACTTTAGATAAAAATTTGAATGTCAAGTTTTTAGGCATTTTTTCTATTCGGCCTCGAAAAATCCTTGAGACAGTTTCTGCATCTCTTCACACGCTCATCAAGAGCAAGGTCTTCCATGAGAGGAATGACAATTTCTCTCATCTCTTTCTTCAAGGTGTTGTCCAAAAGCTCGATTGCATAATCAACCGAATCCTTTGTCCCAACCTGAATGTTCTGATAGGCTCTCATGATATCTTCACGCAAGTAAATAAATCCAAACAATTTGAAAACATTCATCAAGGAAACATTCAGCTCTTCAGGGAGGCCTTTAGTCATCTCCGCTTTTTTCCTTTTAGATTTTGTGCCAAAATGTTTGATAAAAGTCAGGCAGTATTTCTTAATTTCTCTGAGTATTTTTGTTTCCACAATATCTTCTCGAAATTGAACGCCAGGCTTTTCAGAACGGATCCGGTCTAACGCATCGATGAGCTCAGTGTCTATTTCTCCCTTCCCTTCTTCCAATTCCCACATCAAGCAATCGCCAGCATCTTGAGTCCCTATGCGGGCTAAGACCGATGCTGTTCCTTTTCTTAATTCGATATCCTCATCTCTGTCGCTTAAATAATCTGAGAGAGCGCCAATGACTCTGTCTCCATATTTTTCCAGTGCAACACTGGCATCTTCCCTGGTTATTGGGTTGAATAACTTCTTTATCAAAGCAGGGACGTACTCTTTCTTCCTGAGTTTTGCGGCGCTTTCGAGAGCATACTTGCTCACTTCTGGAGATTCATCCCAGAGGAGTTCCCCAAGCTTCTCGGCAAGAGGAGATTCAGATTCCATTAATCCTATGGCTTTGGCCACTTCCATCCTCGCTGTCTCAGACTCCATACTCTCATCTCTCAGCGCATTTTCCACATAACTCTTCATCACTTCTTGATACACATCCAGAGACATTATCTCTCCAATCTCCTTTTCCAGGACATCTTCACTGATAATCTCATCTGTTTCAGGGAGAAGAGCTATCTCCCCAGATTCAAAAAGTCCTCTTAATGAGGAAACTTTCACTTCATCAGATTTGTAAGAAATCAATTTTTTGACTTCTGGGGTGAGCTTATCCTGCTTTATTAAGTCGAAGATATGCATGGCATACAGAATAGAACTCCGGTTTCGGCTTTCTATCGTGTCAAAGACCAATTTCGTATAGTCCACATCCAGCTTCTCCGCCACCATTCTATCCGCTCGATCCCATTTTATCGTTAATTTATTTTTAACTGTCCTGGTGTATTCCTTGCTGACCTTTAAATTGAAAAAAATCCAGATCAAAATAAAAAAAAGAGAAAAACCACTCACAATCTTAACTCTTCTTATCCTTCGATCAATAGCTTCCGATTCATCGGTTAATGGCGATCCTTCAGTTTTTTTCAATATATCCGGTTTCTTCAACACCTCTGTTTTTTCTGTTAAACTGGATCTATCCAACGCATTCACTTCTATCAAAGCATCCGGTCTTTCTTCTCCTCTAAATATGGGGAGCAAGAAAATCATTAGCATCAGTGCGCCAAGCCCCTTGGCAAACCTGTTGAGAAACATATCAATGAATACCTTGGCTTTGTACTTCAACTCGGGTGAGATAGGGATATACAGAAGCTCCCGCACGAACTGATTCAGGGAAAAGGAAAGAGTTTTATCGCTGGTCTTGATCGCGATAGCGAGGATGAAAATCGGGGCAACGAAAATTCCACCGGAACAAAGGAGCAAAATCAGAGGAAAGAGCATCAATGTCAAACGAATGCCAAAACGTTTAATGATGGTGCTTGTCATAAATATTGAAACAAGAAAAGGAAGAACTAACAATAGCGCATGAAAATATCCAAAGATTTCAGTATATTCATCTATCCTTTTCACTTTGATATCGATTACAGTTTTGGACTGGTAATCGATGAACGTGGCGACCATGAACGTCAGGATAACGACCACGGCCAGGAGTGCTAAGTATCTATTTTTTCTTATCGTGTTAAAACTGTCTATAAAACCAACTTTTTCTGGCTTAGATCCTCCTTCTTTATCTTTATCAATTATTTTATCAATAGAAGGATTTTTCTTTCTCTGCCAGATGAATATAAAATTCACGATGAAAATGCTGAATAACATCAATCCAGAAGCTATAAGAAGAAGGATTTCCGGGTGTCTTTTTCCAACTACTCCTGTCAGCAACGCCCCAAAAATACCTCCTAAAAGCCCGCCACTGCCGAAGAATCCGATCAACCTTTTAGCTTCTCTTGGATTAAAAACATCATTCACCAGTATCCAGAATTGGGTGCCCAAAACCACAATAACAAGATTTGCCCAAACCCAAAAAGCAAGGGGCATCCATGTTAACTCCCTATTACGAAAAAGTTTCCATGACAATAGACAGGTTAAAGTGAAAAGAACGAGGCTAGAAATGATTAAGACATTTCTTGAAATTCTGGCCTGAAGCCGGGAATAAAAAGCAACAAAAATCCCGACTATAATCGCTGTCGATAGATAAGCATAGGGGAGTTCTCTCGATCCCATCTCATATAAATATTTTGCATCCCTATAGGGTTTAATAATGTAATAAGGGAACATGATGAAGAAGAAATAAAGAAAAAGGAGGGAGGCTATGATTTCTTCGCCGGATTTGATATCGATGATCCGCGACAGAATCCTGTAAAGGCGACTTTTAGCCATAAATTGCGATCACCCAAAGAAATCTGCAGCGAAGATTATTCTTTGTCGAAGCTGTCTAAGGCCACTTCTTCATCATCAAATATCTCAAGGACCTTAGTAAGCATTGTGACCTGAAAGACAAGATATAGCTTTTTTGAAATCTTGGCTATCTTCAGTTTACCGCCCAAATTATTAGTGGAAATATAACTGGCCAGTATCTCTCCCACACCAAAGCTATCGATGAATTCAACATTTTGAAAGTTAAGAAGTATATTTCTCTTGCCAGAATCCAACTGGTCTTTAACAAGTTGATGGAGAGTTATGTCTGATATATCCGATCTCCTTATTTCCCCTTCAATGTCAAAAATAACGATATCTTCTTTTTCTCTTGCGTTTATTTCCATTTCTTCCCTTCCTCTCTGAAGGTTATGTTTGGCGCGGTTACGGAATAACCTGCTTCTTCTCCTTAGCTTTTATCAAAAGAAAATTTTAAAGTCAATCCATTATTTGATATTGGAGGCTTGAATCCAGAGACAATTATTCCTGTTCGTTCAAGCACATGGTGACAAGTATGAACTTGTATAAATCGGGCTTTTCAGTGATTTCCAGTTTTGTGAATTTGGTCCCGTATCTAAAAAGTTCTCCGATCTTTTTCTGCCAGATAATTTTCCCGAATATGTTAAACTTGAACTCAACCGGTGTGTCAAGGCTGAACACCAAATCTGCACCCACAGAGGCAGGCAACTCAGTCTCAACACACAGTCCGTCGAGTGTGATATCTTTAATTATTCCCCTTGACTTCATCTCTACTTTTTCATCTTTACAAAGTCTCAGATTGACTTCAACCGGAACCCTCGGAGATTTTCTTCTCTCTTTCTTTTTATCCATTTTGGATTTATATTACTTAATCTATCCTAAGATGTAAAGGGCCATAAATTATATTTTTTTTAGAAAGGTTTTTTTACGACAACAATTTGTGTGCCGCATTTACTGCAAAAGCGACTATTGTCTGGATTCTGCTGAAGACATTTGGGACACTTCACTTTTGCTTATCCCCTCCTCATGGCATGGTGAAAAAATATCAACTCAAACAGGATAAGTCAAGTTAAGAGGTCAAAACAGAATGAATTCCACCAAATATACCTTTTATTACTTTTTTGAACCTTGACATATCCCTTCAGTAAATTACTATATAAGTGTATAACGTATGTGAAGAAGAGCACATGAAGCATAATATTGTTCACTAAGAGACGATAATGCGAAAATTCAATATGCGCCTCAACGAAAAACTCAAACTCACACTCATTTGCAGCTTATTTATTTTCATCTGTGTGACACATCTTCATTCCGAGGATATCCAGTGCGAATGGACCGGAGTTGAACGGATTATCGCTGTAGGAGATGTGCACGGCGATTATGATAACTTCATCACAATATTGAAACAGCCAGAAATTAAAATCATCGATGATGCCCTTCAATGGATAGGAGGAAAAACTCATCTTGTCCAGATTGGCGATGTTATGGATCGAGGGAATGAAGCCAAAAGGATTTTCGACCTGTTGAAAAGACTTGAAAAAGAAGCTGAAGCCGCAGGGGGAAAAGTACATGTCCTCATCGGCAATCATGAAGAATTGAATATAATCAATCGTGCTTTTGAGTTTGAGAATTATGTGACAGTCGAACAGTTTATCGACTTCATCCCTGACGAATACAGACAAAGACGAGAAAGAAAAATCAGGAGAAAGATAGGCGACATTGATTCCGAGAAAACAAACTCTGATTCTAACCTACATCCTGAAATACGACTCTTTTGGGAGAATCGCTTAAAAACCGCAAGGCAAAATAGAAATTCCGAAGATCAAACCCAATATTATGAAGGATTTATTAATCGATATGGAGAATGGATTCTCGGACTCAATGTGGTGATTAAAATCAACAATATAATATTTGTTCATGGAGGTATCAGTCTGAGAAACTCCAAAAAAACGCTGAAGTATATAAACGACCGCACACGTCTTGAATTACGAGAAAGCATGTACCAAAACTTGGGTAAAAGACCATCTCATATCACCTCCCGCCGACTAGAATTTTTATATGACGCAAACTCACCACTCTGGTACAGAGAGTATGCTATGCAAAAGGAAGATGTATTCGAAGACATTGTGATTGAGATCCTAAACAACCTCGAAGCTGAACACATGGTATCCGCTCATACGCCAGTGGCCATTGATGATGCAAAACGAATGAGCAAATTTCATAAAAGGATCTGGATAATCGACACGAGCATATCAGATGCCTATGAGGAAGGCGCTCTCAGTGCATTAATCATCGAAGATTACGGAAAAAAAATAATCCCATGGTGGAAGTCAAGAAATAATGAGAAACAGAGCGCTTCAGCCGAACACTCGAAACATATTCAAGAAATCCACTGGATAATTCATTTCGGTGTGCCGCCATTCCCCAGTTATTGTCTTAAAAGTAAAACCATTAAAAAAGACATTTTTGTATGGGGGAGGAATCAATGAAAACTAGAGCTATTTGGATAATTCTGGCTTTAATATGTTTCCTCTATGGAAGCTGGGATCATTGCCATTCGTATTCTGCAGACATAGATGATAATAAACAAATAGAGATGGAGAAGTACTTAAAAAAGGCAACGATTGGGCCGGATAGGAGACCTTTAGGGAGAAGGACTGATGCTTATTTTGTGGACCTGGATGATGGAAAAATAAAACGCAAAGGAGTCCTTCGGTTCACCGATCAACCCAGACCCCAGTATTATCCTGCGGATAGCTATAAATACACAATCGCGGCCTATGAGCTGGATAAGCTCCTTGACCTAAACATGGTTCCGCCAACAGTGGAAAGGCAAGACGGAGGGAAAAAAGCATCCCTGCAGATAGTAATCGAAACTCAGTTTAATGAAAGAAGACGACAATTGGAGAAAACCGAACCTCCTGATCCTGAAACATTTTATAACACACTCGAAGATTTGTATGTGTTCGAAAATCTTGTTTATTGTTCGGCCTTATGCGAATACCAAGACAGCCTTGATGATATACTGATCGAGCATGAAAAGGGATGGAGAGTATGGAGGGTTGATTTGACCCAGGCCTTTGTTCCCTACATAGAACTGTTTCCGGATCGAGAAATAACTCGCTGTTCGAGGAAGCTCTATCAAAACTTATTAGGGCTGGAAGATAAAGCGATAAAATCAAAAGTGAAAAAATATCTGAATAAAGATGAAATAAACGCCATATTGGAACGGAAAAAACTCATTATTGAAAAGATCGAGGCGTTGATCAAGGAAAAAGGAGAAGAGAAGGTCCTGTTTTAAGCTATTCCAGCATCCCTATTCGCAAAAAACAAAGCTTTTTCATTATAATTATCCCTCATTCGCCGACAGTCACACCGTCAAAATTAAGTGACCAAAAATTGTGCAACTTATCAGAATTGTAATCAAATCAATTTATTAAAAAAGAAGCCCCACATTTTTCAACAAAGATATTCACAGGAATAGTGGAAAAAAACCGGAAAAAACATCTCCCATTTTGAGGTTGACATCCCATTTTAATTTCAATATAGTGCTGATAAATTTAAATCCCATAATATTGAATAGTGGTTATTCTTCCTTTATCACCTATCTTCCAAGCCAAACGCCTCATGCAGATGCACGATATTATTATAGTGTATACATACGGTGGATAAAAAAGGAGGGGATTCAATGGATACGGATAACACAAGAGTTTCACAAGAAGCCGGAACAAAACCGCAAGGAATAGGTTATAAATTACTCAGGATAGTCACAGTCATACATCCTGGAGAAGCCCTCACAGCTTTTTTATTAACTTTATACAGCTTTTTGCTCTTTTTGGCCTACTACATCATCAAACCAGTCAGAGATGCTTTAATGATGGACTCATGGCCGGCAGAAACCAAGAGTTACCTCTCCGCCGCTATAGCTGTTTCACTCATATTCGTGGTTAAAATATTCAGTCGCATAGCTTCCAGAACCTCCCGTAATAAATTAATCACATGGGTTACGCTCTTTTTTATTTCCAATTTGGGAATCTTTTACATTTTGTATCTCTCAGGCGTTGGGCCAGGGACTATGGGGATTGTCTTTTTTATCTGGGCAGGTATTTTTAACTTGATAATTGTGGCTCAGTTCTGGGGATTTGCCAACGACTTGTATACTGAGGATGAAGGAAAGCGCCTCTTCCCTCTTGTCGCCTTTGGAGCTACATTTGGAGGCTATGCGGGAGGGAAAATAACCGCATGGCTGACAGTTTCTCTGGGAGTATTTCAATTGATGTTGGTCGCAGCTGGTTTCCTGGGAATGTGCATATTATTGACAGTAATTATCCATAATAGAGAAGTCAAAAGAACAGCGATTAAAGCCGCTCAAATCAGCCAAGAATTAGAATCAAAAAAAGAAGAACAGGAGAAGCCTCTTGGAAAAGAAGGAGCGTTCAGACTGGTATTCAAGAGTCACTACCTCCTCTACATCGCTTTTTTTGTCCTGTTGCTGAATTTTGTCAACACCAACGGCGTGTACATGCTCGACACAGTGGCAAAGAGTGCTGCGGTTAAAGCCATAGAAACAGGGACAGCAGGCGCTTTAGATCAAGGACAATACTTGACCACTTTCTATGCCGGCTTTTATAACGTAATGAATCTCTTCGCCATGTTCGTCCAGCTATTCATCGTATCCCGAGTCTTCAAATGGTTTGGAGTCAGGGTGGCGATTTTCATCCTTCCGGCACTCGCTCTCGGAGGATATTTCTTCGTTAGCTTTGGAGCCACCCTGCTTCTCGTCAAGTGGGTCAAGGCCCTGGAAAACGGGATGGATTATTCTCTGATGAATACAACACGACATTCCCTGTTTCTCATCACAACTCGAGAAGAAAAATACAAGGCCCAGGCTGTCACAAAATCCTTTTTTCACCGGTCAGGGGATGTGCTATCAGCCGCACTCGTCTTTTTAGGGACAACATTTCTTGCTTTTAGAATCGAAAATTTTGCCATGGTGAATTTTATCCTGGTTCTGATCTGGATTTTCCTCGGCATCCTAATCTTTCGAGAGCATAAAAAATTATCAGCTGAAAGAATAGAGCAGCAAATGAGACAGATTTAATCAACCTAAAAAGCCCAAGAAGCAAGGCAAACATTAGATAAATCAAGAAATACTAAATATGCCAGAAAGTCTAGGTATGGGATTCTACAGAAACATCGGGAAAGGGGAAAATGATGAAAACAGAAGAAAAGCCGGCTGGATTCATTTACAAAATTCTCAGAATCCTCACAGTCATCCATCCTGGTGAAGGCCTGACAGCGTTCCTCTTCACGCTTATTTTTTTTCTGCTCTTTCTGGCCTATTATATAATAAAACCAGTTCGATCAGCCCTTATCCTGGCAGGAAAAGGAGCTGTAACTAAAAGTTATCTTTCTGCTGCAATAGCGGTTTTGCTCGTTTTTGTGGTTAAAGCATTCTGTAATATTGCCTCCAAATTCCCGCGTCAGAAATTGATTACCTGGGTAACTCTTTTTTTCATATCCAATCTAGTCATCTTCTATTTCTTATCTCTTGGCGACATTAGCTTAGGTACCATAGGCATTCTCTTTTTTATCTGGATGGGAATATTTAACGTAATGGTTGTTGCTCAATTCTGGGGTTTCGCCAATGATATCTACACAGAGGAAGCAGGGAAACGCTTGTTTCCTCTGCTCGCTTTTGGCGCAACCTTTGGAAGTTACTCTGGCAGTGCCATTTTGGAATGGCTGGTTGAACCCCTCGGGCTTTATCAAATGATGCTTGTCGCAGGAGGATTTCTCGGGATCTGTATTGTTCTCACTTGGATTGTTCATACGAGAGAATTAAAAAGAGCCAAACATTCTGTAGCTGAAGTCAGCCCTCAGGAAGAATCGAGTCAAAAAGAACAAGAAAAACCACTTGAAAAAGGAGGAGGATTTCGCCTCGTTTTCAAAAAACGATACCTTCTCTACATAGCTCTTTTTGTGATGCTACTCAATTTTGTGAACACAAACGGGGAATTCATTAAAGACGATTTATTTAAAAAAGCGGCCATAAAGGCTGTGGAGACAGGAACAGCAGGCGAATTGAATGAGGCAGAATATATCGGCAAGATAGATGCTGGTTGGATGAAGTATTTTAACCTTATTGCCATGTTCATTCAGATCTTTCTCGTGTCTCGAATTTTTAAATGGTTAGGAGTCAGAGCCGCAATATTCTTTCTCCCAATAATTGCATTGGGTGGATATTTCCTTATTGCTCTTATAGCGTCTTTTGGATTGGTGTATTGGGTCAAAGCTATTGAAAACGGCACGGATTACTCTCTCATGAATACAACTCGACATTCCTTATTCTTAATAACCTCAAGACAGGAGAAATACAAAGCCCAGGCAGCCACCAAGACTTTTTTTCACCGTGCAGGCGATGTTTTATCTGCTCTGATTGTTTTCCTGGGCACGACTTATTGGGCTTTCAACACTAAAAGATTTGCAGCGTTCAATGTGGTATTGATAGCTATCTGGATAATCCTTGGAATTCTAATCTTTCGAGAACATAAAAGATTGTCAGCTGAAAGAAGGCCGTATCAAGTGGGCTAGGTTTTCCTTTTAATCCTTTTTTCGCAAATCTTTTATCCTGATAATCCCCCCTATGTCCTGGGCGATGTACAGAAAGCCATCATCATCCCAGGCAATCCCTTCCTGTTCATTCCCGAGAAAGGCGTACTCCTTGACCATTTTCCCCTTCAGAGTGAGTTCCACAAAGATGTTATCCGCATCATTGACCACGTTTAGAAGGCCAGTTTTCGGGTCATAATACATGGCTGCAGGATCATCTAAATCAAAAGGTAAAACACGAAGAATCCTCGCTTCAGCCGTTTTCGTAGTACTGGATTTTATCGGAACCAGGACTTCCATTATGCAGGAAGGATCCCACTGGTTGCCTATATAAAACGTTCCTCCTTCGGGATGGTTCTCATCAGGGACAAAAGTGATGGATTCAATGCCGTTATCATATTCTTCTTTTTGCTTTTCGAGAAAACTGGGATTACCCTGGTATTCTCTGTTCAGAGGAAATGTCCGCATGACTTCTTTCTTTTCCGGGTCAAACTCCAGGATGATATCCTCCCCTTCTCTCACTATATACAAAAGACCTGTATGGGGATGAACTGTCACACCTTCTAAATCATAATCTTCCGGGAACTTGAAATTGAATATGGGTGTCCCATCTGTCTCGATTTCAAAAATTTCTCCTTCATCGCTCACGACGAAAAGAGTCTTCCGGAGAGGATGAAAACAGATGCCCGAGGGCTCGACAATCCCCTGCTGGTCGATGTCCCCGCCAAATCCTGGTTTATCCAGCCATTCGTAAGGGAAGACAATGGTTGGAGCTTTTTTCCCCAGAGAACAGGTGTTAAATGAGATAAAAAAGACAGATAGGATAATCACGCTTATTAAAAATAATTTTATTTTCATTTTCTATCCCCTGTTCTCCATCTCTAATCTTTTAATTAGAGCGAGTATTTAATTTATTTTAAAACCGTTCTTTCTTTTGAGATAAAAAATTTATACTATCAAAGAAATCCGTGTCAATTGAAATAATATTTATGATTTGATTTTTTTCAAGAATACAATTATATTAGAAAAAACCGGAGGGGACTTCTTTGGAAAGGGAGAAAAACAAATGAGACAAAAAACCTTGTTCGTACTTTTTCTACTTTTTCTTATTGGCCAAATCCCTGTAGCAAAAGGACAGTTCACTCCCGCAGAACTCGCGGAGAGGTCCCAATGGGAAGATTTCCTCAAGACAGCGGAGATCATAGAATTCGGAGATGTCGGTGAAGGTGTGACAAAGCCAATTTGGCTGACTTTAAAAAAGGGAGAAGTCACAAGAAAAGGACTCTGGAAAAATCCCAAAGGTATACAACAGGGCTTCCTCGAGGGATGGCAGTATGAAATCGCGGCTTATGAAATGGATAAGCTTCTCGATCTCAACATGGTCCCGCCGACAGTGGAACGAGAATTCAAAGGAAAAAGAGGATCCCTCCAACTCGCGATTGACAAGCAGTACAGCGAGCTCGAAATCTTTGAAGAAAAAATCAAATTTCCAAAAGACAAATCCGACAACAGAAGCGACACGAAATACATAACACGGGCTTTTGACTGTTTGATCGCGAATGATGACCGAACCCAAGAGAATATACTCTACAACACAGACTGGCGGACAATTCTTATCGATCATTCCCGAGCTTTCCGGAGCACAAGTGAACACACAACGAATCTCATGTATGGAAAAAACGGATTGAAAGGACCGTTGCTCATCAGGCGCCTCCCCCGCTCATTTGTGGAAAAGCTTAAAGCCCTGACTTTAGAAAATATACAGGAAGCTGTTGGCTCTTATCTCAAGAAAAAAGAGGTCAAAGCCATACTGATGCGCAAGGAGCTTCTCTTAAAAGAAATCGAAGAGATGATTCAGGAAGTGGGTGAGGATAAGTTCCTGTACTGATATTTTTAAAGAATAATTGAATAAATTCAAACGAAAATCTAATTAAAAGGAGAGGAGAAAAATGAAGAGAAAAGCCATTATTCTTTCCGCTTTAATTATTGTTCTTGGATTTAGCGTTCAATCCGTTGCCCAATTCACCAAAGAAGAATTGGCAGAGAGAGAGAAATGGGAAAAATTCCTCGAGGACGCTGAAGTTGTCAGTGAGGAGCAAATGCAAACCCGGGAAGCTGTGACAAGTCCCTGGAAGATAATGTTAGAGAAAGATGGAGTCCGGCATCAAGCATTGTGGAAAAACGCACAAGGCCGTATGAGAGGCTTCATGGAAAATTGGAAATGGGAGATTGCAGCCTACCGGTTGGACAAGTACCTGGGACTGAATATGGTTCCTCCCACTGTGGAGAAAAGATTCCATGGGGACCTTGGCTCCTGCCAATTATGGATTGATGCCATGATGAGCCTCAAGGAAAAATATGAGCAGGATATTAAAACCCCATCATACAAGGTATTCCCCTGGAATAGAGCGCTTTACCTGCAGCGTGCTTTTGATAACTTGATCGCTAACGAAGACAGGCATCAGAATCAATACCTCATCACCAAGGATTGGGCTATGATTCTCATTGACCATTCCCGCTCCTTCCGAACGACAAAAAAATTCACTACTAGGCTCATCTACGACGAGAAATACAAAGAAGGCTCAAGGATCATGAAGGAGCTTCCCCGGGCTTTTGTCGAAAAACTGAAAGCCATGAATCAGGAAGTGATTCGGAAAGTTGTCGGTGAATACCTGACAGACAAAGAAATCGAAGCCGTTATCGCGCGGAGAGATCTAATAATCCAATGGATCGAGAACCGGATCAAGGAAGTTGGGGAGGATAACGTTTTATACGATTAGAAAGAAGCTCCAGCCTCTTAAATATTTTTGTAGATAGTGAGGACGTTCTGGTCGTCCTCCCTTTTGTAATCAAACCCATCCATCAACGTGCGGGAGAGAAAAACTCCCAATCCACCTGTTTGCTCCTTTCTGATGCTTTCTTCTATATCCGGAGTTTTCAATTTTCGAGGGTCAAAAGGAACACCGCTGTCCCTTATTTCAAAAAACATCTTTCCCTCATCGTACCAGGCTTTGATCAAGATATCCCCATTGCTTTGGGGATAGGCATACCGGATGATATTCACGCATATCTCCAGGAGTGCGAGTTCGATCTTGAAGTAATCTTTATCTGATATTTTCAATCCCTTGAGATACCTTTTTAAAAAGCCCCGCATCCTGTCGAGGTCAGGCAATTGGCTTTTTATTTTTAAGGTTTTCATCCTAGAATTGCCGCTGCTGGTTTCCTTAGAAAAATCTCTTCTTCTCACCCCATTGTCTCTTTCTTAATTCATACAATTTATACAAAAGAAAAAACGATGTCAAATAGTAAAGAAAATCTATCTGAAAAGTCCACTTTCATAGGCAAAAAAAGTTGCCCAGCGATAGGATGGATCCAGCTCAATGGCATAAACCAAGTACTCCTTTGCTTGGATCTCATTCCCAAGAGCATAGCAGGCCATCGAGGCCCAGAGATAATATTGAGACCTTACACTTCGGCCTTGCTGGATGAGTTCTTCACTCCTCACTTTCATCTCCGCGAGCAATCTCTCTGCGTCTTTTTCCTTCCCGAGCTTCCTTAAAGCGAGTGCCTTGTAATAACTATTTATGGACGCTATCCCTGTTTTCTCTTTCTCAGCTTCCCTATAATGTCTACCAGCGATGTCCCTCTTCCCTAATTTTTCATAACACAATCCGATATAATAATTTTCTCTGATGAAAACGGGATGAGATGGTTTTCCTGTTCCTAAATTTTCCGGATACTCCATGGCCGCAAAGTAATCTTTGAGAGCCTTCATGTACTCCGTGTTTTTGGTATACGAATGAGCTCTTTTCAAAAGGGCAAGAACGTAGACTTCTCTCGCCCGGGTCCATCCTTCCCATGGAAGGAAGGTGTGCGTCCTCAGGATTTCCAGTGCTTTAGTGGATTGATCTGTGTCCACATAGTACTGCGCTCTCTTCAGCACGTAGTTGAAATTCTTTTTTACATTTGAGGGAGCTTCCCTGTAGAGCTTTTCCCTTTCTGCGTGTTTTCTGTTCGTGGCGTAAAGCTCATCAAGAGTCACATACAGGCGGAAATCGTCTGATGAATAAGCAACGGCCTTCTCAAACATCTTTTCGGCCATCTCAAAATCTTTCCGTTTTTTCCAATAGACCTCTCCCAGATTTCTGTAGAGTACCGGAAATTCAGGAGAAAACCGGGCCGCTTTTTCAAAGTATTCCAGTCCCTCCTCCCATCTGAGTTTTGCAGAGAGAAGATTCCCTAGATAATAGTACGCTTTCCAATCGGATCGGTTATATGTTATAGCAAGTTTAAGCACAGACTCGGTCTCGATTCTGAAAGGGAAGACATAATCCGGACTGCCCGTGGAAGCTTTTTCGAAATGTTTTTTGGCTGTGTCTTTGTGTCCCAGCTTATCATTCAGATAGCCGAGATAATAGTCGATAATTGGATGCTCTCTGACTCCATCATCCTCGCCCCAGCGCATAAGCGTGCGATGGGCATCATCAAAAAGATTCATTTCCATGTAATCGACCGCCACCTCAAGGTAGTATTCCGGGTCAGCCCGCAATAAATCAAGTTCACTTTCTCCTGTCAGCCACATTTTTTCTATCAGAGCCAAAGGGGAGATCGGATCCTCGCATAAAGCCTCTTCGATGAGAATCCCAGCCTCCTTCTCATTACCGAGATGCCTCTCAACTGCGGCAAGCATGACCCTGGCTTTGATATCATCGGGATTGTTTCGGATTGTCTTTTTCAGCAGCGCACTCGCATCCAAATAATTTTTTTCTCCGAGCTCCAGTGCGGCAAGCACGTACGGCGCAAGGTGCCTGTAGGCGGCCCTTCTTGAAACTGTGTAAAGATCATCCTTCAAGCGCAAATCAATCCCAAGTCTCTTTTTAGAAAGAGCTCCGTAATATCGAGCCGTATAGTCATCTTCGTCTCTCTTGAGAACCTTATCGAAAAGGGAAAGCGCTTCTTCAGTCCTCCCAGTCTTGTAATAGAGTATTCCCAACCATCTCATTGCAGGCACCAATCCAGGGTCCATTTCCAGAGCCTCTTTGAAGTAATTCATGGCGCTTTCAAAGTTCCAGTGTTTGATAGAATAGTACCCTTTGAGAAAGGCTGTCTCTGCTGATTGGCTTTCGACATCTGGGAAATCCGGCTGAAGCTCAGGAGAAGGGATTTCAGGTTTCTCAGTGGAATAATCGATGATTGTCCCCCCGCTCTTATCCAAGAACTCAAGCCTGTACATTCCAGTGTTATCTTTGGATGGGAGTCTCTTTCTGTAGAACCTCTCGGGAGAAATATCCAGTTTTTCTGAGAAAACCAGAGTTTTTCCTCGGAAGAGTCTTATCTCTGCATCCTGGAATATTCTGGTCGAATTCAATGCGATGAAGACAGATTCTTCTTCCGTTTCCAAGTTCACAGCCGCATCAGGATTCACTTTGACAAAACCATGCATCTTCTTCAACGGGTACCACCACTCATCCCATTCCTCAAGAAGGTGTGGCTCAAAAATCCAGGTGTCTCCTTGGGTTGGGAGTCTTCCGGCTTGAATCTCGATGTATTGACCATCATCATCCGTGAGCAGGTCTTCCCATATCGCACCACTGGGAGCTGTACCCCACGTCCAAAACTTCTTCCCCGGACTCTCAAACCTCGAGGCGTAATGGGCGGTTCCGTTATCTTTTTCATAATTGTAAGCTCCATTAAAGTCTCCGGGAACGCCACAAAAATAATCATGGGCATAAGGAGTGTTCTTAACCCAGGAAACATCTCTTCCCTCATATATGGGCCAGGGTCTGGGGTTTCGTCTTCCTCCTGCATACGTGTAGTCAGCTGGCGGAAACACAACTCGTGTATCCGGCCAGGCATGAGAGGCTGCATTGACCCAGAAATAACCGTTGTTATGAGTCAAGGTTCTGTTGAAGAGTCTTATCCTTGTCTTGAAGTAAGACCTGTCGGGAAAAAGAGTGATAAATACCTCCCACTTCATCCTTCTCACCCATTCCTCAGTCCCGACTACACAAGTCACACTGCCATCCTCATTCTTTAAGATTTTAGTATTCACGGGCGAAAAAGTGTTCACCGTGTGTCCTAAGGTCGGGAAGTTCCACTCGATCCCCCCTGAGAGCCAGGCACCTCTCAATGCCACAAGCCCCGGTTTGATGACGTGATTATGATAAATGAAATCAAAATTGTTATTTGTCTTATCGAGAGCCGCAAGAATTCTTCCTCCAACATCAGGCAATATGAGCAGTTTTATATAGTCGTTCTCCATCTCGATCACTCTGTGCGTCTTGACGATTTTTTCTCGTGTTATATCTGTCTGCATGGTATAAGGATATACTCTAAGGTTCCAGAGAGGAGGGCTGGGATCATCAGGCCCAGTCGAGT
>Ga0209636_10003555_pt1 | contig 15869 bp, 15 predicted proteins | sample DeeMarSWOR152_54_FD_187464 | JGI IMG/M metagenome (GOLD analysis project Ga0209636, IMG submission 187464) | Marine sediment microbial communities from White Oak River estuary, North Carolina - WOR-1-52-54 (SPAdes) (version 2) | ecosystem: Environmental > Aquatic > Marine > Intertidal zone >...
TTTAAATCCGGACATGTTTTCCAACGTCTCTCTGATTGACCCCTCTGTTATCGCTGGTCCAACAACACTCATAACAATGATTAGTGAGCCGCGTCGGAGACTTGAACCCACCCGCTTGCATACTTTTTCCACGTCTAAATAGCTGACCTTTTTCTTTTTGTCAATCTTTGCTTGGGTTGTTATTACTATGACATCGCTTTGTGCAACAGCCGCTTTAACATCGTTTGTAGCTTTTAACCGTCCATTTTTCACATGTTTTTTCAGTAAGGTCTCAACTTTACGTTTTAGAAAAGGAGATTTACCTCTTATAAGACGGCTTACTAACGCTCGGTCTGCGTCAACACATATGACTTCAAATCCAGCTTCGGCGAAGAGGCAAACGTGAAGAACACTGTTTCGTCCACAACCTATAATGCTAACCCGGTATTTTCTACGCTTCTCAACATTGTCTATCTCTTCTGGTTTTATATGCAGTATTGATGTTGACATATGATATTCCTCATGATTTATGAGAAACTAATTTAACTCTTTAAGCTGTCAATTATTCTTTCAAGTTTTAAACTGTATTCTTGAACGAGCTGTACGGCTTTTTCTTCTATTTTTGCTTCTGCATATAGCCTGTAGATGGGCTCTGTTCCGCTTGGACGCATTAGGATTGCGCTTTTGTCCTCGAACCATATTTTGACTCCGTCGATTGTGTTTATGTTTAATCCGCTTAGTTGTTCAGTTAACTTTTCTAAGGCTTTTTCTTTAAGTTCGTTTGGGCATTCAACTTTGCCCTTTTCAATGAAGTATTTTGGCAGTTGTCCAAGTAGATTTGAAAGTTTTTCACCAGTTTTAGCCATGATGTCTAATATTAGGGCTGTCGCCATCGCTCCGTCTCTAACAGATTGGTGAGGTCCGTAAAAGATTCCACCATTTTCCTCCCCGCCAAGTTTTGCATTTATCTTCTTCATGGTTTGAGAAACTGTTACGCTTCCCACTTTCGTCCATACGATTTCTCCGCCATGAGAGTCCGCTATGTCCTTAACCATGGTTGAGGAACTCACTGGCGTAACGATTTTTTCACCGGGATTATCCTTTAAGAAGTGTTTTTCGACCAAGGCGAAGGTTTTGTCTCCCCAATGAATTTCTCCATTTTCGTCAACGAATATTGAGCGGTCAGCATCACCATCATATGCTACACCTAAATCTGCACCCACGGCTTTCGCTGTTAAGGCTAAATCCTTAAGGTTTTCTGGGCGAGGTTCTGGTAGTCTTCCAGAAAATGTTCCGTCAATATCTGCGTTTATGGTTGTAACTTTGCATCCTAACTCTCTAAGTAGGCGTGGTGCCGCAAGGCTGCCTACACTGTTTGCGGCGTCAACAACAACATGGTAGTGCTTTTTTGCTATTCCAGCAACATCTACATGTTTTTTCATTGCTTCTATATAGCCATAAATTACTTCGGGAAGGTCATGTGTTGTTCCTAAATTGTCCCATTCCACGTAGCATATCTCTTCGTCGAAGAATATATTTTCAATTTCGATTTCCTGTTCTCGTGAAAGCTCTATTCCGTCTTTCCACACAACTTTTATTCCATTGTATTCTGGTGGGTTGTGTGACGCAGTTATTATCACTGCACCGTCTGTTTTATGATTTTTCACAGCAAATTGTAATGCTGGCGTAGGCGCCATACCCGCTAAAAACACGTTACATCCTGTTGCATTCAAACCAGCAACAACAGCCCTTGCAATCATCGGACTGCTTGTTCTAGCGTCATACCCAACTATAAGGTTGCCGTTTTGAAAGAATGTTCCTATAGCGCTTCCAATTTTAATTGCCATTTCCGAGGTTAATTCTTTATTAACAACGCCACGGATTCCATTCGTCCCAAACAAGCGTCTTGAGCCTAACATGTGTCACACTCCATACTAGATAATGTTTTTAGGTGTTAATACGCTTTCAAGAGTTTCACCGTTTTAAACTGCAAGCTTATATTCGCTTGCTTTGTAATAAAACGATTTCGTGAAAGGTGAAAGCATTGAAGGTTACGCTTCATGAAATGAGCTGGACCGAAGCCAAAGAATATTTCGTGAAAAATGATATCGCAATTCTTCCAGTTGGTTCAAACGAGCAGCACGGCCCGCAGAATCCGCTTGGAACCGATCATTTGATAGCTAAGGCTATAGCTGAAGAAACAGCTAAACGTACAAGAGTGGTTTGCCTCCAAGTGATTGCTTTTGGCGTTAGTTCTCACCATAAACAGTTTTGGGGAACCATTTACATATCGCCTAAAACTTTCAAAAACTATGTGAAAGAAGTATGCTTATCGCTTAACTATTATGGCATAAGAAAAATTGTAATAGTTAACGGACACGGCGGCAACCTACCTGCTCTCACGGAAACGGCGAGAGAACTTAGAGAAAAAGGGATTTTCGTGTCCATCTTTCAGTGGTGGTCGGCTGCAAACAAGCTTTTACCAGATCTTTTCAAACCGGAAGGAAGAAGACACGCTGCGGCTGAGGAAACTTCACTAAATTTGGCTTTACACCCGCAAATTGTGGATATGAATAAGGCTGTGGATGAAGAACCCCGCAAAAACACTGTGCAAACAGAAGGCATAACACTTCCATTAGACACTGTGGATTATACGAGTTCAGGAGTGTTTGGAAAATCAACAACAGCCTCTGCTGAAAGGGGCAAAAAAGTTTTTGAAGCTGTTGCAAACGAACTGGTTAAACATATAAATCTGCTTAAGAATTTGAAGATTGAAGATTTAACGCATAAGCCTAAAGTTTAGGCTTGGTTGTTGGAAATCTGTTGCTGGGCCTTTTTACTGAGCTCTGATAGTGTCAGCAGTCGTAATTCTTTCCAATGTTGGCTTTTACTATTTGAAGGTCTTGGCCGTCAACTACGTCATCGTTGTTTAGGTCACAGCGTTTGTCCCAGTTTGGTTGTCCTTTGATGGACGGAATGTGTGCTTTAACTAATTGATAGTCTGTGGCGTCAACTACGCAGTCGCCGTTTGCGTCGCCTGGGCCTCTGTAGTCTATTGTGTTTTGGAATATTGCTAGTAGTGCTGGTTGTTTTGGGTAGCCGCTTGTGTTCCATGCCTGCCAGAACCCTGTGAAGTTGTTGCAAGGTGTGGTTTCCATGATGTTCCAGATGTGTGTGAAGCCGTCTGTGAATGTGTCGTAGCCGTCGTCATGTGAGTCGTAGATGTCCCATAAAGCGCCAGCGACACGACCCTCAACCTCATCACCATCATCCCAGTTTTCAGAGCACCAATGAGGAGCTTCAAGGTTTATATCGATGTAATATGGATTATCGAACACTACTAGTGGAAAGAACTCACCCCACCCCTCAACCCAAGCAGTGCTTGCGTCACTAGTTTCGTTGATGGAGTGTTCTGGCAGCACTGGAGGTAGATATCCGTATGTGATATTCATCACGTAGTGGGCGTAACCATTAAGGATTATATCAGGATACCAAGCAGCTCAATAAGGCATAAGTATCACTTGGGTGGCTGGGTCATAAGAAGGCACATCTCCGTAAGGCCATAGGCACGTCGCTAATGGCATGTTGTAGCCAGCTACGCTATATAAGTAATGCCATCCCGCAGTGAGACCAAAGTGAACTGAAAAGGTTCTCCAAGCTCCTCTTTCATCCCGTGTCGCATTCAGATTTTCGCCCATGTTTATCGGGCCATCAGGACAATCAGGTCGCAAGTCAGATAGGCTAAAATAGTACCAGTTGGTACTGGGGTCAATTACTTCTGCCGCGGGAGACGCTGTGAGAACTCCGACAACTATGTCTAATCCATCCTCTCCGGGTCCGTCATCATTCAATATAGGATCCGAATTGAAGTATCCATAAATATCCGTAAAGGTGCTTCCAACAGGATATAATACATTATCTGGTTCTAAGTCATATATCACAACGGCAGCTAACCCTACAGGTAGCCTATCGTCGGTGTCAATCCAATACCACCAGCGGCCGCTCACTGTTATGTAGCCAGCTTGTAAGCTAGTATTTGACGTTATTACTTTTATATGACCTAAAACCAATAAAAGAAAAACTGATAGTGCTATAATCTTCTTCATTTTATTACCTGATTTTCATGTGTATATCATGTCATCTATATAAAACTAACGATGGACCTGAGAATTTAAAAAAGGAAAAAAATATTTTTATTCGCTTGGAGGATAAGGTATTGTAGAATTTATTTCTGGAGAAGGCCAGATGGGCGGTTGAAAGTCGGGTGAAGGCCAGTAGGGAAGATCCCCGTGGAGGTCTTCAAAAACCCAGATTTCATCATCAAGAACCACGATTCCTAGGAGATCACTTGCACCTAGATAGCTTGATGGGGAAGATCCGTACCATTTTGCACTTGCTACTATCTTTCCGTAACCAATCTCAGTAGCATTTATTCTCGCATTTAATGTTATTGGTACACCTGCCGTTAGATTCCCATTCCAAGTCAAATTTCCACTGATCCAGTCGACACCCTTGGATGGCCACTTAGGATACGCTTTCGACAAATCGATTTGCACAACGACGTTAGATGCGTCAACTTCAGATGTAACAGTAGCTGTTAATTCTGCTTCACTGCCCGGTCCCAACGGATTCGTAAATTCAGAGATGGTTAAGTTTACCGTTATGGGCGAAGTGCCAGATGGCAGAGGGTAGTAAATGGTTATTGTTTCAGACCAGGGCGCCATAACGAAAGCTGAAAAGATTGCGCACGCAAGTAGAATACCTGCTATTCCTGGGATAACTAAATCCTTTAGTTTCTGCATGATTGTTGACCTCTGTAGTATGATAAAAATCTGAGCTTATAAAGAAATGCTTTTTGACATTCTGTTCAAAATTTTATACACTAAGGTTTCTGCCGCCAAGCCCTTATAGTTTCATACCAAAATATACCAGCACTAAGGATGAGAGCCATCAACGCAAACACGCTGTAGAAATTAATCTCCACAAACTTAAACAAATAAAGTATCAGAAGCATAGTAAACGCAGCGGCATAAAATACATATCTCGGTAGCAAATACTCTCCAACCTTCATAAATTGCCTCAATACTCCAACCTTCACTGTCTTAGCCAAATAATATTCTCCGTGCTTCTTTTCTACAAGTCCTAACTCCAAAAGCTTCTGTAAATGATATGCAGCTAGCTGCGGACTAGAAAAACCCAAGGCCCTCTGAACCTCTCTAACACCCACATTACTACCCGCCGACTTCAAAACATACCAATACACCCGCAAGGTATTTCCTTTCAACTCCGCTTCAAGTTTCTCCTCATCCTTCACCTCAACCGAGCCAGTCAAAACAGCCAAACCTCTTCACTACATAAAAGATGAGCACCTAAATATGTAATTATCCACAAGTTTAGGCTCCAGAAGACAGAAGGCATAACACTTCCATTAGACACTGTGGATTATACGAGTTCAGGAGTGTTTGGAAAATCAACAACAGCCTCCTTGGAGAAAGGCAAAGAAGTTTTCGTAGCAGTTGTAAACGAACTGGTTAAGCATGTAAATCAACTTAAGGAAGCGAGGATTGAAGATTTAATGCAGAAGCCTAAAGTGTAGGCAGTGGGAGTTTCTGTTGTTCATTGCTGTGGTGAGAGCTTGGCTGTTGAAAGGCTGTGGCTAGCCCTTTTACTGAGCTCTGATAGTGTCAGCAGTCGTAACTTTTTCCAATGTTGGCTTTTACTATTTGAATGTCTTGACCGCCAACTACGTCATCGTTGTTTACGTCACAGCGTTTATCCCAGTTTGGTTGTCCTTTGGCGGATGGAATGTGTGCTTTAACTAATTGATAGTCTGTGGCGTCAACTACGCAGTCGCCGTTTGCGTCGCCTGGGCCTCTGTAGTCTATTGTGTTTTGGAACATTGCCATTAGTGCTGGTTGTTTTGGGTAGCCGCTTGTGTTCCATGCCTGCCAGAACTCTTGGAACGTGTGGCATGAGGTTGTTTCCATTATATTCCATATGCGTTGGAACCCGTCTGAAAAGCTGTCATAATACCATGGGGCGCTGTCGTCTTGTGAGTCAAAGATGTCCCATAATGCGCCAGCAACACGACCTTCGACTTCATCACCATCATCCCAGTTTGGTGAACACCAATGAGGAGTTTCAAGATTGTAAGCAATACCGTGTGTAGCGTTTATTCCTAAAACAAAAACTGGGTCGTCAAAGACCACCAATGGGAAGAAGTCAGCCCAACCTTCAGCCCAAGCTGTTGTTGAATTACTCTGCGTCCTCATGTAATGTTCTGTCATGCAGGGAGGTATGTATCCATAGAGGCTATTCATGACGTGGTGACCATACTCGTGAAGGATTATGTCGGGCCACCAACAAGCCCAGTCAAGAAGGTCTATCGTTCCATTTGTCCAATAGCATGGGTGATCTCCATAAGGCCAGCGGCACGTTACCGTAGGCGTGTTGTAATTCACCGTACTTGCTAGATAATACCATCCTCCAGTTAGACCAAAATGAGAGCAAAAGATCCACCAAGCTCCTCTTTGATTATATGATGTTGGCCAACTGATATACCATGTGCCATCGGAACGGTTCTCAAAGGTGGGGGTCTGGTAGGAATATACAACACCCGTTGGATTTATTACCCTCGCTACTGAAGAGGTAGCGTTGACAGTAACAATAATATCCAGTCCGTCCTCACCCGGTCCGTCATCATTGGATATTGGACCGAAACTGAAGTATCCGGTAGAATCTGTAAAATTTGATCCGAGATAAACCGTGCCTACGGTTTCCTCATCGTATATCTCAACCTTTGCGTTGGTAATAGGTAATACATGAGTTGTGTTAAACCAATACCACCAACGACCAGTCACAGTTATTGTACCAGCAGTACTAGGATTTATTGCTGCCACTTGAATGATTTCTGATGAGCCTCCCATCTCTGAGGAGAAAGACGACATTTGTCGCACTCTGTCGGGCTCAAACATCATAAATATAGAAGAAAATAATAAAAAAATAAATGGAAATGTCGCAATTCTTTTCACTTCGAAACTCTCCCTGATTAACTCTATTGTGTTTCGATTAGTGTTATAAGAATTTTGCTCCTACTTAATTTAGAAAATTAATGCCCTTTATTTAGCGGGGATAGTTTCATCGTTTCTATAAGATTATGGGCTGATCAGTATTGCTTCGCCAATTGCCTCACTAGTATTAAACACTTTAATTTCGTTATTAAGCACCTGAACATATAGAGCGGCTTCACTTTTATAGAATGTTGAAGGTGTATCCCACCAGATTGCAGTAGCAACTATTACTCCCAAACCAACTTCAGTGGCTCTGATTCTGGTAGTAAAACTTGTTGAAACATTCGCTGTAAGATTTATTATCCATGTTGAATTTCCATCAAGAAAATCAATTCCTCGTGGACCGATGGGAGTCCACGTTATGTTCGGCCATGTGCCTTGACCAGCGTAAATCGGCGACATAATGATTTGTACTGTAACATTAGGCGTGTCCTTTTTTGAGATTACGCTAACTGTTACGTTAGCTTCACTACCGGGTCCTAAGGGTTCTGTAAAGTTGGAGATGCTTAAATTCACTGCAATAGCTGCATTAGTAGGAATAAGACGAGTAGGGAGATCATCTGGAGATACGTGAGGAGAAAAGAATTTTGCAAGTTCAGACCAGGGCGCCATAACTATAGACGTAATAATTAGACATGCAACTAAAACGCCTGCTATTCCAGAGATAGCTAATTTCCTATTTCCACGAACCATTTTTATTCGCTACTTATCTTACTTGATTTTGAAGCATATAAGATAACAGTTTTATACAGTGCATATAAAAACTTATTCGCTAGGGTTTCTGCCGCCATGTCCTTATTGTTTCGTACCAAAAAATCGCTGACCCCAGAATGCTCAAAATTAAAGCAAGCATGCTATAAGTGCTTACTTCTTCAAACTTCACAACAATATAAATCAGGAATGTGGTAAACATCGTAGCATAAAACAAATATCTTGGAAGCAAAAACTTCCCAAACTTTAAGAAATGCTTTAAAACCCCAACTTTAACTTCCTTAACTAGAAAGCACTGCCCATGCCTTTTCTCAACCAAACCAAGATCCTCAAGCCTTTCTAAGTGGTAAGCAGCCAGCCTAGGACTAGAAAAGCCTAAAGCCCTCTGGACCGCCCTAACTCCAACACCATCCCCACCAGACCGCAACATAAACCAATATACACGAAGCGTGTTGCCTTTCAATTCACTCTCAATTTTTTCCTCATTCACTTCAGAGCCATGCAAAATACTTTTCACCAAAGCTCTTTGACCTAACTAATTATTACACATAAACCTTAAACTATTTTACTCCCATTCGATTGTTGCTGGAGGTTTATGAGTTATATCATAGACAACATGTGTGACCTGCGGCACTTCATTAGTTATTCTTGTTGAAATCCTTTCCAGCACTGTATAGGGGATTTTTGCAAAGCTAGCGGTCATTGCTTCACGGCTTTCCACAGCTCTGACAGCAACAACATAGCCATAGGCTCTGGCATCACCCTTGACACCCGTGGCTTTAGTGTCTGTTAAAACGGCGAAATACTGCCACAAATTCTCTTCCAATCCACTTTTTTCGATTTCTTCCCTCACAATCTCGTCCGCTTTCTTCGCGATTTCAACCTTCTCTTGAGTTAATTCACCAATAACCCTAACCGCTAATCCTGGACCCGGGAATGGCTGTCTAAAAACTATTTCCTTCGGCAGTCCAAGCATTTTGGCAACCTTTCTAACCTCATCTTTATACAAGTCACGGAGCGGTTCAACAATTTTCTTAAACTTAATCTTTATGGGCAAACCAGCCACATTGTGATGCGTTTTTATTTTGTCCGAGAATTTTCTAAAGCCAGACTCGATTCTGTCCGGATAAATCGTTCCCTGAATTAGGTATTCTGCACCTGTTCTTTCTGCGATTTCTTCGAAAACACGGATGAATTCCTCGCCGATGATTTTTCTTTTCTTTTCAGGGTCAACTACTCCTTTTAGTTTTTTCAGAAATCTTTCTTGTACATCCACTATTATGAGGTTTATCTTGAACTTTTGAAAAACGTTTTTCACAAATTCCGGTTCTTTCTCTCGCATAAATCCGTGGTCAACGAAAACTGCTGTAAGTCTGTTGTCCATTGCTTTAGCTGCAAGGGCTGTTGCCACGCTTGAGTCTATGCCTCCGCTTAGGGCAATTATGGCTTTTCCATCGCCAACCTCTGCGGTTATTTCCTCTACGGCTTTTTCCACCACATCTTCCATTTTCCAGTTAGGTTCGCATTTACAGACTTGAAAGATGAAGTTGCGAAGCATTTGCATACCCTTTTCTGTGTGAACAACCTCCGGATGCCACTGCAACCCGTACATCGGCTTCTCCTTGTGCCTAAAAGCGGCAACTGGACAATTTTCTGTATGAGCCAAAACCTCATACTCAGCGGGAACAGCGAAAACAGTGTCACCGTGACTCATCCAAACCTTCTCTATATTACCTAAACCTTTCAAGACACCCACAGGCATGTCAACTGTGATATAGGCTATTCCATATTCCTTCTGTTTAGCTGGCTCAACTTTTCCTCCAATCATTTGAGCCATAAGTTGATGCCCATAACATAGACCCAAAACTGGCAGCTCTAAACCAAGAATGCTTGGGTCTGGTCTGGGTGCATTCAATTCGTAAACGCTGGCTGGTCCTCCGGAAAAAACCAGTCCTTTCACGTTGAATTTTTCACTTAAAAGCTTGATTTCTTCTAGTTTTACGTTATGAGGAACCAATTCAGAATAAACCCCATACTCCCTGATTCGTCTCCCTATAAGGTGGCAGTACTGTCCGCCGAAGTCAAGCACAAGTATAGTATCATATTTCATTGCTACATCTTCTCACACTACATGACAAATGATTTCGTATCTACACTCTGATAATTTAAGTTGTTATTGTTTAAGCGTAAAGATATTTTTGCAATTCCCACGAGGTTATTTCATTTTTGTCGTTTGGTATATGTGGTTCATACTCTCTCCATTCTTCCATTTTAAGCTCCATGTACTTCTCTGCGTTCTCTTTACCCAAAGCCTTTATGCAAATTTCATCGTTTTCCCACTCTTCCAAAGCTTCCTTCAGTGACGTTGGCAAAACCCCAACGCCCAGTTTCCTACGTTTGGCTTCGCTGAGGTGGTAAACGTTTTTTTCCACGGGTTCTCTTGGTTCAGTCTTCTTTTTGACGCCGTCTAGCCCAGCTTCAAGTATCACTGCATAAGCAAGATAAGGGTTGCACAGTGGGTCTGGGCATCTAAATTCTATCCTCGCCTCTTTTTCATTCCCATGGAAATATTCTGGCACCCTTATCAAGGCTGAACGGTTTCGCCTACTCCATGCAACATAGATTGGCGCCTCATAACCTGGCACCAGCCTCTTGTAACTGTTAACCGTAGGCGCTACTATGGCACAAAGTGCCTTGGCATGCTCTAAGAGGCCGCCAATGAAATATCGGCATTTTTGCGAGATGTTTGCGTAGCCTTTCGGGTCATAGAACATGTTTTTACCGTTTTTTGGGTTGAAGAGTCCTATGTGGATGTGCATGCCGTTGCCTGGCTTGTCAGTCCATGGTTTTGGCATGAATGTTGCTATCCAGCCGTATTTTCTGTCTGCTACAGCTTTGGCTGCAAACTTGTATCGCATGATGTTGTCGGACGTTGTGACAGGATCTGAGTATTTGAATGTGATCTCGTTTTGGGCTGCGCCTACTTCATGTTGTTCTCTTTCTACGATGATTCCCATGGAAAATAAAACATTGGACACGTCCATTCTGTAGGTTTCCGTCATGTCCCGACCCGGGGTTATGTCAAAATATCTCTGTTTGTCTATGAGGTGATTTTCAACAGGGTAAACCTCGCCTTCACTTTTCTGCACAAGATAAAATTCTAATTCAGCGGCAGCCGTTGGTTCATACCCTTCTCTTAACGCTTTTTCCATGGCTTTTTGGCAAACATATCTAGGGTCGCTTTCAAACCGTTTGCCATCAGGTCGATGTATGTCACAAATGAAGCTTACAACACTTTTGTCATAAAAATAGTAGGGGCAAACCGCAAATGTGGATGCGTCGGGTTTCATGACCATGTCGCTCTCTTCTATACTAACTCCACCTATTATGGAGGAGCCGTCGAAACCGACACCTTCCATCAAAGCGTTTTTTGCTTCTTCTGTTGGAATGGTCCTACCTTTAAGGAATCCGAGCATGTCTGTGAAGTGTAGAAGGATGTAATCAGCGTGATTCATCAGTTTCAGACACGTGTCAAAGTTTTGATTTGCTCGGGACCTATTGAATGCCATTATGTTCACCCCACAACAAGTTTACAATACAAAGAGTTATTTCTGCAAATATAAAAACGTTATTGGCGAAAAGAGAAGCAAATGTTAAATAAAAGATGTACTATTTCAATAAATGTACAGTATAGGTGATGGATAATGCGTTTAGACCAGACAGATGTCAAAATCTTGAAGATATTGCTAAGTGACGCTAGACTTTCATCTAGGCAGATAGCTAAGCAATGCGGTGTTTCCATAGGAACAGTTCTTTCACGAGTAAAGAAGATGGAGAAGGAAGGAATAATAAAGGGTTACTCGGCTCTGCTTGATCAGGAAAAACTAGGTTACGAATTAACTGTTGTTAGCGAAATAACAGTTTCTAAAGGAAGACTTTTAGAGATGGAAAACGAGATTGCCCGGCTTCCAAACGTCTGCTGCGTATATGACGTAACAGGCTTGATAGACGCGGTTATAGTTGCAAAATTCAAGAATCGAGAAGAACTAAGTAAATTCACAAAACGTCTCTTGGCCTTACCATACGTGGAGAGAACAAACACTCACGTAGTGTTAACAACCATAAAAGAAGACTTTCGCATAATCTAAACACGTCACCATCTCCCACCTTTTATTAACCATTCCAAAAGAAACTTTCTCAAACAAAGGCAAGATTTAATTTCAACTGTAAATCTAGAAATAAAAGGGCAAGCTCTAAGCGGGGGTTGCCAAGCCAGGTCAAAGGCGCAGCCCTGAGGTGAGATGAAATGCTTAAGATGAAAGAATTAGCCATGGAAAACGAAGACATAGCATACGCTTTAGTAGGGCAAGCGATACTTGATGAAGGAAAGATAGGTCCAGATATGATCAGGATATCTTATTACTCAGAGGGAGAAGCGAGATATCTATGGGAAGTGGGAAGACGCTGGAATCTAGTAAACGATTTAAGAACAGAGAAAGCTCACGGTGCAAAAAGATGGGTGTTTACAATTAAAGCGAGTGCACGACGAAGACTGTATGAAGCCATAGGTCCTTTACCTAATTCCGCCAATGACAGGGCTTTCAAGCATTTAGTTGCTAGAGAACCTAAAGGTGGAAATTGGAAATATAGCAGAGGCGAAGCTAAAAAAGCGATACTGAGTACTTTAATGACGCCAAGAACGGTGCGAGAGATATGTGAACATGTTAACCTTGGCAGTAGCAGTGTCAGGAAGCATTTAAGAGATCTGGAGAAAGAAGGAAAAGTTAGAAAAGCTGGTAAGAATGTTAATGCAATAAGGAAGAATTATAGGCTTGCTGAACTATGGCTGGCAAGCAAGAGTTGAGCATTCCATCTCGCAGAGCGGCTGTCCCGTAGGGGTTCGTGGGTTCAAATCCCACCCCCCGCACCATCTTCGAGACGTCGATTTCGCTCAAATTTCACTCGTTTTGAGCGTAGAATAGCAGAAAATCGACTTTGAATTACAGGTAGTTTTTGATTTTACTTGAGAGTTTAAAACTGTCAACCTCAGAAAGACGAGTTTAAAAGTGGTCATATCGAGAGTTCATAGGTAGTTCGGGGGATTAAGGAAGAGCCAAAAAGTATAGGAACAGGTTTTTAGTTAAGCTGTTGGAGATGCCTCCCGCAAAATCCCCATTTTTTGGCACTCACGTTCGATAAATCTTGTATCTGCGTCAGCATCGTTTGCCATTGGATACTAGTGATTCAATTCTCTATGTATGAGAGTTTAACTGACTTGCTGTATTAGGACAACCATTCATTAATAAGATCCTCTTCCCACTCTTGCACGGCTCTAGTGAATCCGTCGAGCTTACTTAGTTTTTCCTCGAGGGGCCCAATTGCATACTGGCCTGCCAAGCGGATAGTCGTCCTTTCAAAGCTGTATGCCTCGTCCCAGTCTTCAGCACTGTACGAGACGGTCTTCTCTCCGCTCCTCTTAGCTCTCGGAATGGTTTCGCACAGGTCTGCTTGTTCTTTCTTCGGGAATGAGATGTCTATTTTGATAGGGTTGGTGATTTGCACCGGCCTGAACTCACCTATTCTTGAAAGCGCGCGTTCTGCTGCTGTCTCGATCAGTCTCCGGGCTTCTAACAATGGTAAGCATTCGGTTGTCCTACAGTCAAGAGAAGTCTTAACTTGCACCGTCTCAATTCCCGGCAGAAACGCTGAAGCTTCCCTGACCAGGGCCTTATCGCCTGTAACCATAATCACAGGTATGCCATACCCAGCGAGTGCATATGCAGTAAGAGCTGTCTCCCCAACAAATTTACCATTGATCCTTATTCTAGGATCCAAGGTTACAGTGTGCCTGAGGAATCCATCTTGAGTGTCTGCCATTGCGTGAAATCCAACAAAAACTGCAGCAGCTATGGACTTGTCAACAGCCTCTTTCAGTCTCTTATAAACAACCCCTTCCTGAAACAGTTTCACTCCCTTTTCAAGTTTCTCAGGAATTATGTTCTTGTTTGGACCGCCAGAACCATGCGCGTCGACAACCCTGATATCCGTGGCGCCAACAGCCCTAAGACCGCGAATAGCGGCATTGACATCCTCCGTTACTTGAATCCTGCCGAATTCCTCGAATTCCTTGTGGCCGTAGCGGATCTGATGCCAGTGGTTGATCCCAGAAATTCCTTCTATGTCGTTCACAATTACAACCTTAAGATCCTTTCGAGTCTTCTTAGTTCTCTGATCAGACATCAATTACACCACTCATGAGAAAACGTCTAAAACATAAAAGTCTGACTCACATTATGTACTCACCAATTGTGAGTATGGAGAACGACCAGATTTTCTCCCGCAAATTCCCTTTTTTCTTTGCCCATATTCAACCTATCTGCGCATGTAAAAGCCAGCGAGAGTGAAGCCATAAGTCTCGCATTCTTCCTTCAACGATTCTTCCAATCTTACCCAAATTTGCGGTTCTCAATCGCTTTGCGAAAGGTGTGTGTGGGGTTCAAATCCCGCCCCCCGCACCTATACAATTAAGATTTTCTTTAGAGACTTAATAGCTCTTATAATCCATGGGGTTTCTAAATCACCAAATTAATTTAGGTGTTTAGTCATAAACAATTGGAAAAACGTTACATGTTGTATGTGAAGTTTGATGATGCCAGAATGGATTAAGGAGTGGATTCTGAAAGACCGACTGGTGGGGAACAAGTTCAGAATAAGCAGAGAATACTTGCGACATTCAAAAAGTATTCAATTTGTGGATGGTGAAAAAGATGAGGGCACAGGTGAATGGATATGGTTCCGCTATATGGTTAATTCAAAAAAGTATGGAAAATATTGGGTAAAATATGAGCGGGGACGTTACGAGTGTAACTGTCCTCTCTTTAAACATCGTTTAATGTGCAGTCACATTTTGGCAGTCTGTCAAAAAACAAACATTTGGCCAAAGAAAGAAACTATATTTCCATCGAAACCGCAAAAATGAGTTAAGGATATTTTGGTTTCTATTTTCTAAATATTTCTGGGGAGAGAAATTTTGTTAACGCCATAAATATGCCATGTTTGTACAATTCTTTTCTGGTAACTTTTCCCTTTGTGAACACTCCTATTGCGCCCTCTTGTCTTTGCACGTCAACTCTTCCTGTTATTTCGCTTATCACTTGCCCCAGTTCCCTTCCATTCTGAAGTTCTTTCAAAATATTGTATGGGCATTCAAACCAGCCTGACGTCCCAGTTCCAATATTGCCTTTATTGTCAATAATTGTAATGAATCCTAGATTGTACCATTTTTCGCCAATTTTTATAACACCGCTTTCTATGCCAACCCCGAAATCTGCGTCTGTAAGTTTCAAAGCTTTTTTAGCTCTGTTCATTGAACCCTTAATTATGTCTTCTTTGAAGGGCTGAGTGGAAACTTCCGAATCTGCTTTTACGTTTATTATTTCCACTTCTTTTCCGAAAACTTCTTTAAAGACTTCTTTTACCGCTTGAATCTTAACTGGATTTGCCGAGCCAACTGCAACTTTCATGTTTTTCACTTCAAACTGAATCTAAAAGTATCCTTAATTTTCCGTAGTTTTTCACCATTTCCTTATAAACTGAATCATCGTATAATGGGGCTGCTGGATGCCTTAATGGAATAACGTTATTATTTTTAACTGAAAAAATTTTGCCGCAAACATCTGGAAACTTCAACTCCTCATTAATACCGTATCGTTTGAAGATATACCTAGCAGCCACATAACCCAATGTCCCAATTATTTTCGGATTTATCAACTCTATTTCTCTGTAGAGATATGGTGCGCAGGCGTCTATTTCATTCCGTCTAGGTCTTCTATAATGTGGAAGCACGCATCGAAGGATGTTTGTCATAAATATCTCTCGCCTGTCAACGCCAACTTCCGCAAACAACTCATCCAGTTTCTTACCTGAAGGACCAACAAACATTCTTCCTTCTTTATCTTCAGTGTATCCTGGTGCTTGAGCAATCAAAACCATTTTTGACGAGATGTTTCCTTCGCCCGGTAGAGAAAGCTTCCTAGTCAGCCATAATTTGCAGTTTCTGCAGTTTCTTATTTCTCGGTTTAACTCTCTGAACTGTGTTATTTTTTCCAT
>Ga0209636_10003556_pt1 | contig 15868 bp, 16 predicted proteins | sample DeeMarSWOR152_54_FD_187464 | JGI IMG/M metagenome (GOLD analysis project Ga0209636, IMG submission 187464) | Marine sediment microbial communities from White Oak River estuary, North Carolina - WOR-1-52-54 (SPAdes) (version 2) | ecosystem: Environmental > Aquatic > Marine > Intertidal zone >...
AGCGGGTAATTACCGATGATGATTTTCCCACAATCGCCGATGGAGTTGAAGCATATCATCCTGGATCATTGTATGATGTCGGACCAGGTATTATGCAGTTTGAATCCACCCCAGAGTATGATTACATCTTGGGAGATGCTAGCAATGCTTATGATAACTCAAAGGTTACTAAATTTATCAGACAGTTTGTTTTTCTCAAACCAGATAAGTTTATTATTTTTGATAAAGTAATAGCAACAGATCCTTCTTTTGAAAAGAGATGGTTGCTTCATCCTTACTACGACCCGAATTCCACTCCAACTGTTATTAGTTCTTCAGGTGCGGATATTATTAAAAATAATCCAAGAGAAGGACTTACCATCTATGATAAATCTGCAGGTGTTTCTGACCTGATGGTAATAAATAATACAGATTATCAGGGCACAAATTATGAGTGTGATACTAAGTTGTGGGTCAAGGTATTATTGCCTGAAGATGCTTGGATTAGACGTATTGGAGGAGAAGGCCATCGCTTTGAAGCCTTTCGTCCATTGAGTGATGTTTCATCGTTCCAAAATTATCAAAGCTCTGGAGATCCTCCTTATCCGAATGCGATGGGCTGGGGCAGATTTGAAGTGGCACCTAAAGCTCAAAATTTAACTGATTATTTCCTTCATGTCTTGCAGGCTACCGATTCTAATGTTTCTAAAGATTCCCCTGAAGTTATTGCTGACCAGGCGAAACTAATTTCTGAAGGTGACAAAATAGGAGTCCAGATTGATCAGTGGAAGGTCTTATTCAATAGGAACGAGCCTCCAGGAGTTTCGATAACAAATACTAAAACAAGCATAAATGAACATCCAGGTAAAAGTAGACCTCCAGCGCTATTCAATTTGCTTCCGAACTATCCTAATCCCTTTAATCCCGGCACGATAATTTCCTATGATGTCGCAGTTCGTTCGATCGTGAACCTGGTTATTTATGATACACTCGGAAGACTGGTCGTGACGCTTGTGAACGAGGAACAATCGCCCGGCCGCAAAGAAGTAAAGTGGGATGGCAGAGACAAAAACGGTGTGAGAGTCTCTGGTGGCATCTATTTCGTTACCCTTACTGGTAAGACATACGCGACGACTAGAAAAATCCTGATAATTCGCTGATGGGCAGATAGATAATCCATCATGCACAAGGTGAGAGCGACCTTAGAGAAATTTTAAGATTGTAATAGCGATTGGTTTACGGCTCACGGTGGTTTGTTCATCAAGCAGGGATAAAAAATATTAGATGGAATGATTCAGATAATAATGGAACGAATGTAGCAACTGGAGCATATTTTTTAGACTGGAAGCAGTGAAATCATTTCGGTGAGAAAAATGTTATTATTACCCTAAGATATGACAAATCTGCTTATAATGGGCAATTTCCTGCATTGGTTGCAGGAGATTGTCTTAAATACTGAAGATAGAGTAAGAGCTTTAGTCGAATAATACCCCACCTTAAAATTACCCCGACTTTATATCTTCTGATATAATTTTTGTAAATTCCTCTATTCGATATATATTAATGAGTGCACTAAATAGTTGACAAATTTAGTATCATTTCGACGAACGAAGTGAGGATAAATCTGTTAAACGCTACTATATTGAATTGATTCTAATTATTTGATATACAGATTCCTCACTCCGTTCGGAATGACAATACCAATGTAAACTATATCTCGCTCTCCGTAATAAAATCAAAAGAAAATCAATTGTTAAAATAATAATCTCTTTATTTATGAGGTATTCTATTTTGAAATATGTAATGTCAAAACATTACTATTATCGGATTATAGCGGTTATTTTATTTGTGCTTATCACCACTTTTATTTCTATTAAAATAATTGTCAATCACTCGAAAAATTCGCCTTCATGTCTCATTAAGACCATCCCTCATCCTCAAGAGATCGGTTTCAAGGGTGATTTACATGACTTTAAGATTGATTCCAATACCGTCATAGTTATTAAAGATAATCCTGAATCAAAAGGCGAAGTTTCTTACGAAGTATTGAATGCTGCTATTAATTCAAGAGGATTGTCATCATTAGATATTATCGGAGTAAGTCACTTTAAAGACAAAGAAAATGCTATTATTATTGGAGAACTCGATAGTAACCATCGACTTCTTGATAGTTTGGTGATTAGACGAGAAATGCTTTTAACACCTCCTTATCTGAAACTGGAAGAATACAGACTTGATGTAGATTCTAACTTCATAGTTCTTGTAGGCAATGATAAAGCTGCGACATTCTTTGGTGTTCAGACGTTAATTCAACTTCTCAAAAGAGATGACCATTCTAATGAATGTAAGGTTACGGCTGTCAGAATAAGAGATTTCCCAGATATGCCTCTTCGCAGCACGTACTATGGATTTCATTTCAAAAATTTAGATAACGATTCATTACTGAAACGTGGTTATAATGATATTCTTAAATTTGCTAAATACAAATTTAATATGATTGGTTTGGATAATCATCATTATAGCCATCTGGAAAAAGAAATTCCCAACGGAAGTGGGAGAAAATATTGGGAACGATTTTATGAAATTTTTGATTTCGCCAGAAAATATCATCTTCGACCGCGTGTTGGTGGATGGACTCGTTGGTTCGATAGAGAGCCATCACAATGGAATGATGATCTTACAACGCTTGAAGGGATACGCACCACACAAACTATTAAGATGATCGGGACGAAAGAGTACCCTCTTAGAATATCATCAGGTCACCTTGCACACAAAGTAATTCATGATTTTAAGACGGGTAAGTCATGGAGCGAAGAACCAGTAATAGTTACCGATGAATCAGGAGAGATTGTTTATGAAGAAGATGTTAATTATAAAATAACCTTTGGAAAAATCGAAAACCCGTTTTACGACCAAGTGATCTATGGAGAAGGTGAACCTAAAGGTTTTCCACTAAGGTTAGGAGAGAGCACAGATCCGCCAACAATGATTAGAAGGACAAAGAGTAGTCGGATTAAAGACGGGCAAAAGGTCAAAGTTAGTTTTAGTTATATTGGGCCTGATCCCTGGTCTACATACAAATTTAGATACTGTCGATCTGATCCACGTCTTCATACTGATGGACCAAATAATTATATATGGAGATGGTGTATACAGCCTATTACTTATTTAGATGCGAAAATTTTTAACCTGGAAATGGATGAGATCAGGGTATTTGGCTGGGATAAAAGATGCCTGGATTCTGGGAAATCGAGAAGTCAGATTTTTGCCGATGATATCAAATACTATTATGATACGATAAGAAAGAATGCATCAGATGCTCAAATTTTTATGTGGTCAGATATGATCGATCCCAATCACAATGCGACTCTTTATAGGACTAAGGAAGTTATCGATTTTCTGATTGAGTATGGAATGGACGATATAATCATGGTTCCGTGGAATCATACCTGCGCCGAAAATAGCATTGGCTTCTTAGCTAAAAAAGGATTTTCTGTTATGGCTTCATCTCAAGAATGTGAAGGAAATATTTCTGTGGCACCATCATGGGCGAAATTATTAAGAGATAGCTTTGAAAATACTGATAAATTATATGGCTTAATGCATGCTCCCTGGGAATACGATTATGCTACTGATGATGGATTGGAGCGATTAAAAACTGCTGCAGATCATGCCTGGTCCAATGCACCATACATTATTCATTTACCCATACAAAGAGCTCCGCAGGGAGAAGATATAGTAATTACAGCAGATTATGAAGGAGATAAATATATTTTTGATGGTCATAAAGTTCGTGCAGGGTCGTTGCCGTTAATTTCTGCCTTTCTTTACTTTCGCAAACATGGCGATTCAAAATTCCAAAAGGTAGAAATGAGCAAAAAGGGAAATAGATATTCCGCACAAATCCCAGGCGTAGTTGTTGTACCTACTGATATCGAGTACTACATTGAAATGGCAGACAAATTTAACATTTCTTTTTCTCCAAAATCAGCCCCTGAAATCCCATATAAAATAGCAGTCTATTAAAAAATCACTTTTTTCTAACGACTCTATTTTCGCCATAACGTAAATATTTTAGGTAAATGAAAGAATGACAGAGTAAATCTCTTTTATATTTAAGTTAATCCATTGGAGGTATACTTCTATGGTAAAACGTTATTTCCCGATCATTTTAATTTCATTAATAGTTACAGCAATATATTTTCAAGTGATTATTGAAATGGTCGCCCAGTGGTGGGATGATTCAAATTATTCACACGGCTTTTTAATCCCCGTTGTTTCGGGTTATCTCATCTGGCAAAAGAAAGAAAGTTTAGTAAATTTCTTGTACCAAAAGTCAAATTTAGGACTAATTATTATAATTTTAGGAGCAATAATTTACATTATGGGGACGGCAGCGGCTGAATTTTTCACGGTTCGCTTTTCGTTTATCCTTATCATTTTTGGAATAATTTTGTTTTTTTTCGGTAGAGAATTCATGAAGGAACTCTGGTTTCCAATCCTTTTCCTGATATTTATGATTCCTATTCCCTACGTAATCTATTATTCGGTTACTTTTCCGATGCAAATCCTGTCGAGCCAGGCTGCTTCTTCATTTTTACAATTGATAGGTTTGCCAGCCGTCCGCCAGGGTAACATTATAAATCTTCCAAATTATTCCTTGGAAGTGGCAGAAGCATGTAGCGGACTCAGGTCTTTAATGACATTATCTGCGCTTGGAGCTGCTATGGCATACATGACTCACAAAACGACTTTTGGGGGTATTCTACTGTTTTTACTCTCAGGTCCTATTGCTATTTGTGCCAATGTATTCCGAATTGTAATAACCGCACTTGGGGCTTATTTTATTAGTCCCAAGCTGGCTGAAGGATTTCTCCATGAGGTCTCTGGTTTAATTGTGTTTTTAGTAGGATTTATTTCACTTGGTTTCGCAGGAACGATTATCAATTGGATAGGAGAAATGAAAGATTACAATCCCATTATTAAAAATGCCGATGAACCTTTACCCCAAAGCGATGAGAAAGATTATGCCCAAAATGATAGCGTTCCAATAGAACTGGAATCATGAAATTGATTTTAAAGATTTGTTTCTGCAAAGTTAAGCTTTCGCATGTATTTAATCAGTAACTGTTCAAAGAAGTAGGATACAAAATTTTTAATCGTTATGAGCTGTGATTAGGAATAATATTATCATCATGTTTCGATGATAGAAGGAGAATTAAATGGATCACTATCTTATTACTGGTGGAGCAGGATTTATCGGATCAAATTTGGTTGAAGAACTTTTAAAACAGGGTGAAAAAGTAAGAGTTCTGGATAATTTTTCGACAGGTCGTCGAGATAATTTGAAACCATTTATTAATGATATAGAAATTATTGAAGGTGATATCCGATCGTTAAGTACAGTTTATAGAGCTGTGGATGGAGTAGATTTTGTACTGCATCAGGCAGCACTGCCCTCTGTTCAGCGTTCAGTTGAAGATCCTATCACTACTAATGAAGTCAATATAACTGGTACATTGAATGTTTTGATTGCCTCGAAAGATCGAAATGTCAAACGTGTGGTTTTTGCATCTTCATCTTCTATTTATGGTAATAATAACGTCCTTCCAAAACGAGAAGATATGAAACCTGATCCACTTTCTCCATACGCGGCTTCAAAATTAACTGGTGAAAAGTATTGTAAAATTTTTTCTGAGGTTTACGGATTGAGCACCATTGGATTACGATATTTCAATGTATTTGGACCACGACAGGATCCAAGCTCTCAATATTCTGCTGTGATCCCCAAGTTTATTTATTTAATGAAAAATAATAAGGTGCCAACTATTTTTGGCGATGGAGAACAATCAAGAGATTTTACATTTATTAAAAATGTCGTACATGCGAATCTTCTTGCCTGTCAAAATTCAGATTTGAAGCATGAAATATTTAACTGTGCCTGTCAGGAGCAAACGTCAGTTAACCAACTTGTAGAACATTTGAATGAAATATTGGGCACTGAAATCCAACCAAATTATGATAAACCCAGGTCTGGTGAAGTTAAACATTCTCTTGCAGATATATCAAAAGCTAGAAATTTGCTTAATTATGATTCAGCAATAAATTTTAAAGAGGGATTAAAAAAAACGGTTGATTGGTTCACTTCAACAGATTGAAAAATTTGGGAGTAAATCCTGTAGTTTAGTCTCTAATGGAAGAATAGGAGTTATTATCTGATGAATTGGAAATCTAAAGGATTTTGGTTCGTTGTTGGTTTACTTTTAGTTACGGGGATATATGGAAACATTTTGCGATATACCAGAGTATCTGTTCATGAGCAAATTGAGCTTTCCGATATTCCGATGAATTTTTCTGATTGGAAGGCAGAACAAACTTTGGTGATGGATGAAAAGACGTTGAATATATTGAAATCCGATCAGGAGGTCTGGAGACGATATGTCAGCGATGAAGGTTATACCATTGGCTTGTTTGTGGCATATTTCAAAGATCAGAAATATGGCGCGCAGATTCATTCACCGATCCATTGTGTGCCAGGTGGAGGATGGAAGATCATTCATCGAGGAAAATATAGTATAGAAGTGCACAGCTCGCCTGCCCGTGAAATAAAGATGAATAAAATGATCAATTCCAATGGTCACCAAAAACAACTGATGCTTTACTGGTTCTGGACTCGGAGCGGTATTATTACCAGTGAATATGGCTTGAAAATCGATTTAGCCAAAAATGCGCTGTTCCGCAAGCCGACCGATGCGGCTTTCATTCGCATTGACCTCCCTTATTTTGAGCATGATCCTGCAAAAACCCTGCAAAGCGCTTCTGATTTTATCCAACAGGTTTTTCCTTCTGTTAAAGACGTCCTGCCGTTTGAAGATTAAGTTAAAAGTGATCTAAATTGACTAAAGTTTAAAGTGAGCTAAAGCGTGAAATGCGCTAAAATAATTTTTAAGCACTTCAGTCACTTATAACTTTAAATTTTTTTCCTAAACGCTAATTCCGCGAATTGAGTTAATTGTCACCAATTATAAGATTCGTAATAGTTCACCTGTTTTATTAAAATGAGAGTATTGAGGAATAAGGTGTACGGGAATATCTTATCCCATTATCATTACATACCTTATACCTTTGTACCTTATAGCCTGGTAGCTTATAATAGTACTTACATCACTTTCATGCTTTTTGGGTACACAATTTTTTTGCCAGGATGAATCATAAATTTTTACCACAACGATAAAAAATTTATTGCAAACACTATTAAATTGTTGTATATTTTACTATGATTTTCAATATAATTTTTATGGAGCAGATATAAAATGGAAGCTAAAAACACAATAATACTTTCAGATGATCTTTTAAAAGCGATCGACCAGATAACCAAAAAACCAGGTCGTCGTTCAGAATTCGTCGAGTCAATATTACGCAAATATTTTTTGACGATGACCAAAAAGAAACATCATTTAAAAGATTTTGAATTAATCAATAAAAATTCAGAGTATTTAAACCGTGAAGCTGAAGATGCATTGACTTACCAGGTAGACTTATGAAAAGAGGCGAACTTTACAGAGTTTACAAGGCAACTACTCAAGATCCTAAAAAGTATCGTGATGATAAAATCGTCGAATTAAACGAGGCTTTGAAGATAGCTCTTGAACTGCTGGATTAAAGTGAAAATTAAAAAGCATCTATCTATTTCCAGATGACCACGCCAAAATACTAAATGATTCTCAAATTTTCAAATTAAAATTTAACTTTAAGATTTTTATATGATTAAAAGTTCAATGAAAATTATGGATATAACCGAAGCTCAAAAAATTCAACTCAATGATTTCTGCCGTAGGAACCAGGTCGCATTGTTCATTATTTTTGGTTCTTATGCAAAAGGAAAAACTCACCCCAATAGTGATCTCGATATTGCATTGAGTTTTGAAAATAATAAGCTGTCGATTGACAAACTCCGTTTAATTTTTGAATTGGAAGGGATATTTGAAAAACAGGTAGATCTCGTCATTCTGAAGCCAATGACCGATCCACTATTACGGTTTGAAGTTTTTTCTAGGGGGAGACCATTGTACATGAGCAAACCCCATCTGTTTGAAGTAGGTAAGCTCTATGCCTGGAAATTGTACTTAGATACAACAAATATAAGAATGCTAAAAGAACAGTATGTCAAAAATTACATCAGGAAATTGAAAGATGACCGCAGAAGTCGTATCTCGGAAGAAAGAACTGTTGATTAAATATATTGATGACCTTAAAACTTATGAGAAATGTTCCTTCGAAGAGTTTATGGAACACCATTACGCTGTTGAAAGACTGATTGAGCTTTTAGTAGCAGTTAGCAGTGATATCATATTCCATTTGATTTCTCAGAAAGAAGAAGAAATACCGACCACTTATCGGACAGCGTTTCTTCGCGCCGGTGAGCTTTCATTAATAAGTAAAGATTTGGCGCACAGGCTGGCTCAAGCTGCGGGTATGAGGAATATTTTAGTCCATGGATATGAAGAGATTGATTTTAATATTGTTTATCGAAGCATCAAACTCGCTATTGAGGCTTATTCTCAGTTCTTAATCGAAATAGAAATGAATAAGTAATTTCTCTTGTTGGAAATGGTCAATTAAGAAATTATGCTTTCTGTGTTCTTGATATGGGGTAAAATTCTTTTTATGGAAATGATTCGAAAATTGATTTAGCCAAAAACGCACTTTTTCGCAAACCCACTGATGCGGCTTTTATTCGTATTGACCTACATTATTTAGAACATGACCCTGCAAAAACCCTGCAAATCGCTTCTGATTTTATCCAACAGGTTTTTAAAGATGTCCTGCCGTTTAATTAAAAGTGATCTAAATTGACTAAAGTTTAAAGTGAGCTAAAATTATTTTTAGGCATTTTAGTCACTTTAAACTTTAAACTTTTTTGTCCCATCGATACCGGTCTTAATCAAAACAAAAAAGGCAGGTGATAAAAAACTCTCCTGCCTTGTTTTTCCCCCAAAAGACAATGCTTAAGCTTTACATCTGTGGCACCAGACAAGTAAACTGAGTCCTAAAAAACCAGCACTAAGCAAGATAATTGTACCAGGCTCGGGGATCACAGTAGTGTTACTCAGAAAAACACCAGATGATGATGTCCAGGTTACTCCTGAAGGCACACTTACACTAGCGAATCCGCCAGTGTGGTAAAAATCAGAAAAGCCGGTCTGGGTAATTGTTTCACTACCACGAGTTCCTGCATGCCTCTGCAATGTTGCACTCACACCATAATAGTAAGTTTTTGGTATAGCAAAGTTAATGCCAGCACGGATCAATAAGGCAGACAGTGTAAAATCTGTTGAAACTTGATAAGATGGATTATCAAGATTACAGGCTATACTTTTATATAACTCTTGCCCGTTAAGGGAGGTGAGAAAAAATAAATTCTCCATAGGCGAATCTATTAATTATAAAAATCCGCCGAAGGAGGATTACCATTTTTAGAATCATTCTTTCGTTATTTTTATTAAGATTAGAATAAGACAAAATTCCATTTCATTTATCCTCACCTCATAAACAGCAATTTGACAATCCTACAACACTAACTTTTTTTCCCCTGCCAAACAAATTAGAAAAATTTAACTCTATTTTAGTCCTGGATTTTTTTCTTAGTCCCCAAAGTGTTAATAAACCAGAACCTAGCAAAATCATAGTAGCAGGTTCTGGAATGGGTGCCGGGTTATTGGGATTGGGCTCACGATTACTTAGCCAGGCGCCTGGACCTATTTCAAAAGAAAATCTCTGAATAGATTTACTGTCATTTGCAAATATTTTTGTCCATTCAGAATCAGGACCATAAGCATTTTCCCAGGCAACTGAATCTGTCTGAACATTATTTTCATCAAAAAGGAGAAGGTAATCGCCACTGTTACTTAAAAGTGGTTTGAACCCGCCAAGATGGGGAGTAAATCCATACATTAATTCAAATGCCGACGCATTTCTGGCAAAAACAAATGTTTGTCCCGGTCCTATAATCGTGCTAGAAGTAATGATGGAAGTAGAACTATTGTCGTGGATTTTGTAACCTTCAATATCAACAGGATTGCCAGTAGGGTTATAAAGCTCAATCCATTCCTTATCTTTTTCTGGTGTCGGAGCATCATAAAAAACTTCGCTAATTATGATTGTCTGGGTAGCCTGTGCTGTAGTGACGGCAGCTAAGAAAATTATGATTATACCAATACTGCCAATTAATCCATGTTTCATAGAGAAATCCCCCTTCAAGTTTTTTGTTTCAGTTAAAGTAAACTCCTTCGTTTTAAAGATTGCCAGGTCTATTCACAGGCTCGTCTCCCCTTAATTTTAAAACCTTTAATTAAGATTGACAGTTTTAAGTTATAAAAAAAGAAAGGCAGGAGGTATTATTTTTCCTGCCTTTCAATTTCCATACCTTGCATATAAAAGTGAAACGTGAGAAATTTAATGTTAAAATATATTATCGTTTCACATTTGCCTTCTCACGTTTCACGTTTGAAGATTATTTTTTCTTCCTACGTAGCCTACTTATAACTCCGAGACCGAGCAAGCCAGAACCGAGCAATAACAGAGTGGATGGTTCAGGAATGGGGACGAACTCGGTAACCAAACCGAAATTATTGAATCCAGTACCAAAATTATGTGCGCGGCTGAAAACACCGCCTGCGTCCCCATTACGCGCTTGGAAAAACGAGGAGGAAGTGCTTTGTACAAATCCACTTATCTGTATGTCCAACAATAAGTTACCCATTGTCGGATCGTAGTGAAATGTATTGCCATGAAAGGTCAGGGTAGCAGGAGCCAAGCCACCAGTTAACACCTGGGTGGTGAAAAGCTGATTATCGGGTCCAAGATTGTCGTCGAAGTTACTTAAGTTCAAACCGTTAACCGCCTTAGAAGTTGAAGAAAGACTCAGCACGTAGGTACCGCTGTTAAGATTATTACCAGAATATTTAAAAAATTGGATTGCCATGATACCAATTGAACCTGAAAACTCACTGCTTGCGTAGACTTGTTGGTATCTAGTAGGATTTGCATAATACGAGCCGCCAAATGGGAAACAGTTACCACCGGTGGCGGGTAATCCAATGGTAATCGCTTGCGCATCGCTTATAATGGCAAATAACACCACTACCAGCAGCAACAAGTATCCGCCTTTCAATGATGTTCTTGCTTTCATAGTAACCTCCAATTAAATTTATTATTTGTTTGATTTATATTATAACTAATTGATAAAATAATAGTGGCATAAGATGAGGTAGCAATAAGAGCCATGAAGGCAATTGCAATATTTAATGAATTTTTCATCTTATACCTCCACATCTATGTCATTTTTTCTTCCGACGCAGCCTACTGACAACTCCGAAACCGAGTAAGCCAGAACCGAGCAGTAACAGTGTACCAGGTTCAGGAACTGGAGCAGAAATTCTGTCACCATAAAAGCCTTTATTTCCATAACTCCAGATAGAACCAATATAAGGTTTGTCTGGATGTCGCCAATTAAAGTCAACTGCCCAATGTACATAACCATGATCAGCGTCATTGGGATCGCCCCATAAATCATTAATCCAAACGCGGAATGTCGCTGTTTCACCAGTTCCAAGTCCTCCACCCATCGCTGGGGCATTAGCATTGACTACTATTCCGCCTGGCCAGTATGGATATATGTTCCATCCGGGGGTAAGAGCTTCAGCATATTCGATTTTGTGTAATTTCCTAAATGCCCATGATGTAAGAATGTCAGTGTTTATAGGATCATAAAGATTTGTAAGATTCCATTGATACATGAATTCTCCCCAAACACCGCCGGCTCCTGGATTGATAGGATCATAAAGTAATCTATAATCCCAAACATGTTCCTGCACTTTTACCACGGCTTTGTTTACGTCATGCTCTTGAAAAAGAGCTAAACTTTCCCACATGTAGTAGACGCCATTATATAGTGCAGCAAATGCTCCGGTAGTAAGTACTAATGAAAATGCTATTACAAGAATTAATTTTTTCATATTTTAACTCCTTTAAGTTTATAGTTTTAAGACTTAAGTTAATTGATAAGATCCTCTAAAATTTAAAACTTTTTTAGGTGATTTTTTTGAGTTCGATTTTTCTCCTCTTTTAAAGATTCATTAAATCCTTCTTCTTGAAAACCTGTACTATCACCCCCCCTTTCGAGCTTTGTTAACATTTCGATTATTAATTATAAATTGATAATTTTGAATTGTCAATTTAGCTTGTTCTCTTGCATTATATAGAGTCAAATACTATGCCAAAAATTAGTTATCTTTGTTTAGTTAACATAAGTAATAAATATTCAAGTGATTATGTACTATTTCTTAACTCAGAAAATGATATTTAAATTTAAATGCGTAAAGCCAAATTGTAAAGAATAACTACTGTTTTTTAAGAAGCTTTTCTAACTTTATAAAAATCAAGGGAATAAAATGTAAAGAATTTTGACAATTTTTAGAGGGAAATTTACACTTTTTAGGGAATCTGTTGTAATTCGTCAGTGGTTCGTCGTTTATTTAAAAAATTTTTTTTCAACTGACAGTGCACAACCGACGACTGATAGGGAAATTTTCATTACCAATATCCCCACTGCTGCGTAACAAGAACATAAATCCCCAGAATTAAATTCGTTACTCCATGGGCGATGATGCATGGCACTATATTTTTCTCACGATATAATAGACCATTATAAACAGCTCCTGCAATAAATCCGACAAGCCAACGATGGTGTTCGATGCCAAAGAATAGAACAGTCAATGAAAATGATAGCCATGTGAATTTCCCGATAGAAACTTTTTTAAAATCTTGATTAATAATCCAACGAATAAGAAATGAACGCCAAAATAGCTCTTCAAATATTGGAACGACAATAACAGCGCCAATGAGTCGAAAGATAATGAGAAAAACGATCCAGGATTTATTTTCAAAAAGATAGGGATTGAATTGGGATGTCCCTAAGGTTGGATAGAGACCTTCAGGCAGAATCCAGATAATGAAAACCAGAATACCAATAAAAAAGGCTATGATTATGGATTTCAGTTTTATTTTCTGATACAATTCAATATAGTTTTTTCGAAAGATGAATAAAGAAACACCAACGACAATCGTCTTGACCGGGTACATATAATAGATCCCGCTCTCGAATTGGCTTCCGAGGTAACTTAATCCAATAAAGAATGCAAAGGGTATAATATAAGGAAGCATAAGGGATTCCAATTTTTGGTTGACTTAAGTTGTTAATTTTTGAAGGTATAAAGGTATAAGGTATACCCTATACCGCTATACCCTATAAATCTATTCCCTATACCCATATTTCCTTAACCAGTCTATAATTACCGAATATAGAAGCGTTTTGCAGAAAATGAGATGAGGCTTTTTCTATTTTTTTTGTTGAAAATCATATCAAGTTAAGAGACTTTTAATCGTGTTTATCCTGTTGATCCTGTTTATTTGGGAAAAAGTGTAAATTACCCCCTTAAAATTGTCAAAATACTTTACATTATAACTAACTGAAATTTTGTGAGTTAGAAAAATCGAAAAAAAAGTTGTCCAAATTATTGATAATTTAATTCATTTATGATTTTCTGTAATAAATACTCATTAAACTCTTAGTTATTAATATTATAGAAAATAAATCATGAACTAAATATATTTAAATTTTTGGCATAAAAGTTGAATAATATTCAAGCAGGCAGGATAAATCAATAGTACAAGAAAAATCTACGAAAGGGGGGGATAAATAACGGGGCAAAACTCAATAAGTCTTTAAAAAGTATTAAAAGCAAAACGAATAAAACAGTAGTTGTGAAAATCAAACAGTAAAAATTAAAGAAGAGAGATTACAACTTTCGCTTACATTCAACAGGAGGATTTTAAAATGAAAAAATTATTATTGACCTTAAGTATTTGTTTAATAATCTTTACGATAATTACACAAACAAGTAATGCAACAATCCTTATCATTGGCAATGTAACAGGATCAGCAGAGCAGCTTGGTAACTTCACAGGGGAACTTACCTATGACCCATTGACTGCAACGCTCACTGTGGAATTAACAAACACTTCGCCTCTTGCAAATGGGGGCTATCTTGTAGACTTTGTTTTTAACAATCCCGGGGATAATATTGAAGGGGTCCAAACATTTACACCTTCGAACACTAACTTCAATTTGTATGGAGGACCAGACTTTGATAATTCACTAAATGGGGCACCTTTTGGATATTTCGATATTGGTGCAGGTACTGGTAATGAATTTCCTGGTAATGGAAATCCCGACAAAGGTATTGGTGTTGGTCAAACAGAAATTTTCACATTTGTATTTACAGGAGATAATGTTGGCAATTTGACTGAGTCGAACTTTGTGGAGGAATTATCTACTGGAGCAAGCGGGGATTGGGGTAATCAATTCTTTATGGCTCGTTTCCGTGGATTTAATAATGGTGGCAGTGACAAAGTTCCTGGCGAAGTTTCGGGTTACGGTGTAATCCCTGAACCCGGCACATTCTTGCTGTTAGGTACAGGGCTTTTAGGTCTTGCCGCTTATCGATACAGGAGATCAAAGAGATAGATTGTTATTGATATATGATAAAAGTATATTAGTTGTTCTATTTATCAGTAATGACCAGTTGAAAATAAAAGTAGATTTCAATAAATCATGCCTGCATAAATTTTAAACCCTGAATATAATTTAAAATTTTCAATTGGTCATTTTTTTATTGCAGGTTATAAAAAAGTACATAATCCTGTTTTTACCTGTGAAACCAGGATGTTCAACCTATCCATTTTCACCTTCAGGTGCATTACCATACTCATTAATCTGCACTACCACAGCAGTTGCAGAAATAACAATCTGAATCTCGCCATAAGTAGTCCTACCTTTTAGGTGTAATTAAATTTTTTTGAAAGTTGTTTGTATCCTGTCATTTTTTTGATAAGAGAGAACCAAGTAAATTTGCCAATTGATACCTTTTTAAAATCTTGATTAATAATCCAGCGGATAAGGAATGAGCGCCAAAAATAGCTATTAAAAAATGGGGATAACCAGAACTGCTCAGATCAATCTTAAAAAGATTATGGAAAAATAATCCATGATTTATTTTTAAAAATAAAAGGATTGAATTGAGATTCACCTAATGTGGGATAGAGCCCTTCCGGCAAAATCCAGATAACAAATACAACTATTCCGATTAAAAAAGCCAATAAAATCGATTTTAGTGGTATTTTCTGATATAATTCAACATAAGTTTTACAGTAGATAATGAGGGCGATAGCAACGGCTATTGTCTTAATCGGGTATATGAAATAGGTACCATTTTCGAATTGTGAGCCGATTAAACTAAATCCGATAAATATTGCAAAAGGAATAAGTTATGGTAGCATACAAAACTCCAGTTAGTAACTAATATAAGATTTATATGTTAATAATAATATACTCGCTATTCATAAAATTTACGGAAAGAGAATTAGTTAATTTTGTTTTATATTCAATGGCTTAACCTAACTAATTCATTTGCTTTAAAAGTTGAATTACAATATGAAGTTTCCGCTAGACCTCTCTTTATACTATATCCTTATAAAAGTCTGTTTTTATAACAAATTTTTTTCAAAAAATTTTGTTTGCAGCTTTGCTGCGCTAGTCTGTAAAGAGTTCAAATCTTGTTTTTTTTGCAAAAAGTTTTAGTCATTGATATTTGGTATTTGAGATTTATTTGGAATTTGGTCATTTGGAAATTGCAATTTGCAGTTTACTGCGCTGGGCAATATATGTTAAAATCATTTGCAAGATGTTTAAAATCGATCTTTCTAAGGGGTAGTCAAAGAGGATATGGGTGGTGTGTAAGATTGAGTCAATTGATAGAAAGACAGGGAT
>Ga0209636_10003557_pt1 | contig 15867 bp, 14 predicted proteins | sample DeeMarSWOR152_54_FD_187464 | JGI IMG/M metagenome (GOLD analysis project Ga0209636, IMG submission 187464) | Marine sediment microbial communities from White Oak River estuary, North Carolina - WOR-1-52-54 (SPAdes) (version 2) | ecosystem: Environmental > Aquatic > Marine > Intertidal zone >...
AGCCTTGATCGTTACTGGCTGGTTGCCGAACTTTCTGCCCTTAAGCATTATGTAACAGATTTTTTTGTCACCCAGAAACGGCACGTAGTCCGAAGGTCCAATCCTCGTCGGCACATTATATGGAACAAGGCTTGTTACCGCCTCAGTCTTGCTGATCCGTTTTGTTTTCAGTCTCTCCTCAACAGTCATGTTTAAGAAATCAGTGTTTCCACCCAGATTCAACTGATAGGTCTCGTCAACCAAAACTCCCCTGTCAACGCAGAGCCTAACCAAGTTTCGATGCAGAATTGTTGCGCCCAATTGACTCTTTATGTCATCACCAGCCACTGGAAGTCCTTTCTCTTCAAATCTTCTGACCCACTCAGGATCTGAAGCTATGAACTCGGGTATGCAATTCACGAATGCGCATCCAGCATCCAAAGCCGTTTGGGCGTAAAAACAAGTGGCTTTTCGACTTCCAACAGGCAGATAATTAACGAAGACTTCAGTATCTGTTCTTTTCAACACTTCCACAACGTTTGCCCGTTCACCCTCACCACTGCTGTAAACGTTAAAGGTTTTTTTCATGTGCTCAGCCACTCCGTCGAGAGTTGGTGCTGGCGAAACCTTCACACCCAAAGGTGGCACATCTGCAAACTTTGCACAACAGTTCGGCTCAGCAAATATGGCTTCAGACAAGTCCTTCCCAACCTTGTTTCTGTTCACATCGAAGGCCGCAACAAACTTTATGTCGCTTACGTGGTATCCGCCGAAATCCACATGCATAAGCCCGGGAACCGTAGCATCTTCTCTCACATTCTTGTAATATTCGATTCCTTGAATGAGGGCGGACGCACAGTTACCAATACCTGCTATGGCGACTCGAACCTCTGGCAAATTGTCACTCTCCTTCTTGCATTATGTGGTCAACGTTTTAAGAGTTGTCTCTCTGCGACCTTTTCAGGAAGCATAGGCAAGGTTAAAAGGGGATATTAAGATAAGACACTAAAAGATAGGTGAAAAAGCCATGGATAAGAGTGAAGTTGAGGTAAGATATGTGCCCTTTAAGGAAATCGCGGTGATGCAACGGAATGTCTTTGCGTCTCCCGACGACATGGCAAGGTTTGCATCAATAATCTCCGGAGGGAAAACCGCGGGCTTATACTGGGCTGAAGGAGTAGTGTTCTTGTACTTTCCTCTTCCAGCGTCAACAGAGACCGCGGCTAAAGCTCTAATCGAGAACAGACGGGTCTACTGGACCTTCGTTGGTTACGCGCTTATGCCAAAATATCAGCCAATAATTGAAACAAAAGAAAAGATAATGGTTCCAGTGATCGACATGTCCTCCAATCCAATGTTCAGAAAGGTTGCAAAGTGGTTGAAGAGACAAAAATAAGTTCCACTTTGATTCATTTTGGGTCTTCTGAAAAGGAGCACTGAGCCATTGAAATCGCTGGATATCAAAGGAAGGGTCTTCTCTGGAAAAAGTGAAGGCGCAAAGTTCATCAGATTTCCATGGGTAAAGAAACAATTAACAGAAAAACTCGGCTTCACTCCACATCTGGGGACATTAAACATCAAAATCTCTGGGAAAAACCTCAAGCTTAGAGCTTTGCTAGACAAGGCGGGGGCAAAAGAGATATTGCCAGCACCCGGCTTTCATCGTGGGAGATGCTTCCAAGCCTATTTAATGAAGGATGTGAGATGCGGGATTGTTATTCCAGAGATCCCAAATTATCCAAGAAACATCCTTGAACTCGTTGCGCCGATAAACTTGAGAGAGAAACTTCAACTAAAGGATGGGGATTCTGTCGAGGTTAAAATCTTCTTGGGGTAGACTGCTGTTTTCCGTTTGTCTTTGAGGAACCTTTCTATGTACTCTGTTAGGCAGCTGTTCTTCTTGAGGTAGAGACCGTATCTCACGAGGGCGTTCATTGCCCTTGCAGAGTCTTCTGGTGAGAAATAGGCTGGGATGCTTAACTTGTCAAACTTGTAACGGGTGTGCAAGGCCATCTCTGTTTCCCCGATGTCACATGCGACTATAGGTTTGTAGTATTTGCTGGCGACTTTTGCCACTCTGTCAATAAAGTCCTCCTGTAAGGCTGGGGTGTGATGTAGTCCCAGTAGTATTATGCCGTGGATTTCTGAGTCTTCAAAGAGTATTTCCGTTGCGAGTTCAAACATCTCAGAGGTCACTGAACCAGTCAAGTCCACAGGGTTAAGGTTTGTAGCAAACTTCGGAAGCTTTCCTTCTTTCTTTAGTTTCTCAAATTTCTGAATTGTTTCTTCTGAGAAACGCTTAACATCCAATCCTTTCAGTTCGCATTCGTCAACAGCCATTATACCGGGACCACCAGCATCTGTGATAATCCCTACATTGCTTCCAGTGGCTGGAGGCTGCATGGTTAATGCTTTTCCAACGTCAAAGAACTCTTCCATGTCCTTCGCCCTCAAAATTCCAGTCTGCGCAAAGACAGCGTCGTATATCCGGTCTGAACCTGCCATGGCACCGGTGTGTGAAGCTGCTGCTCTCGCTCCAGCTTCTGTTCTTCCGGATTTAAGGGCCACAATAGGTTTTTCCTTTGTAACCTTCTCCGCTGCTTCAAGGAATTCTCTTCCAGATTTTATGTCTTCAACATATAGCAGTATGACTTTGGTTTTCTTGTCGTATAACAGATAATGCAGCATCTCCGCCTCGTTAACGTCACACTTGTTCCCGAAACTTACAAATTTGCTTACTCCAATCTGCCAACCCGTTAAGTAGTCAAGGGCCGCGACGCCGAAAGCCCCGCTCTGGGTTACTATAGCCATGTTTCCAGGCATGGGACGCGGAGTTGCCACAACTTCGTCTCCCGTTGTCAAAATTCTCGTTTCAGGCAAAAACAGCATGTCCACGCCTGTTTTGGAATCATAGACTCCAAGGCAGTTCGGACCCAAAACCCTGATCCCAGCCTTATGCGCTATGGTTTTGATCTGGTTCTCAAGTTCGTGTTTTCCGATTTCGCTGAAACCGGAGCTGATTATGACGGCGGCTTTCACTTTTTTGGATGCCGCGTCCACCATTATATCTGTAACATGCTTTGCTGGAACAACGATCACAACGAGCTCCAGTTTCTCTGGAATCTTAGTTATGGAAGGATAGCATTTAGACCCTAAAATTGAATCTTCACGGGGGTTGACTGGATAAATCTCCCCCTTAAAAATTCCGCGCCTCTTATTCTCCGCAAAATTCTTGAATATCACATGCCCTGCCTTGTTTATCTTCTTGGTTGCTCCAACAACAGCAACCGAGCTTGGATCAAAGAACGCATGCATCTGCTTCACAGACGACTCCATCAGCATTTCACCTTTTACCTTTCCTAACAACCGCTACGTTTATGACAAGTTTTCCTATTATGCTTAACCTCTATTTCCTTTTTCTGAAAATCTTGGCAATATCTAGAAACTGTGATATACATGGCTCAAGCAGTATTAGAATTAGTGGGGCACATATCCCCGTATAATTGCTATTGGTTTATGTTTCACTGTCTCCAACATCTCCCAACTAACACTTACTAACTCTACTTGGAACTTCTCAGCCATATCCCACACAGTTCTTCCAGCGCCAAACCCTCTAACACGATTTGCAATACTTGCAATAGTCAAGGTGTCTTCAATGCTTATTTTGCATCCTGCTACAGCTATTGGTGTTGGATGTCTCTTTAGCTTAAACGAACGTCCAATCACATATGTTATGAATCCGCCAAAAGAATGAATACCCTTTGCGGGTTTTGGCCGTGGTGTGAAATGGAAGTTTCCAAACGAGTAGGTTTTATCGGTGTCCACAATCATCACGAAAACTTTCTTCCCAACTCTTAGCTGGATTTGCCTCCTGATTTTTTCCGCCGTCCCATCCGCATTATTCAAAGGCAAACTAACATAAGCATAAGCCAGATTGCTTCCGTCAATACCGCCTTCGGAACCGAACATCAAAGCCTGCAACAAACCAGCATGCTGCAAGGCAACCTGTTTATGGCGACTTCCAAATTCCAGCGGATATTCACGAAGGTATTGAAGCAGTCTTCCCTGAAAATGACATAGTGGTCCTAGAATATATCTCCAAACTATTCGCATCCAATACTTGGCAATCAACTTTGCACTCAAACTTGGTTTAACATCGCTTTCATCCACGATGTTATTTGTTGCCGTTGAAATCGCCTTCTCTGATATAACCACGAAATCTCCGTCAGACACCTTTCCCTTAACACCTTTAACTATCTCCTCTAAATAATTCTCTCCTGGTCTCCAAAATTTCGTGGCAACAGCCAACGCTTTGTATCTTACCATTTACATCGCATTAACTTGTTAAACGACGCTTAGAGATTTCGGAACAACTTCCTTATCTCTTCAACGTTACAATCTGGCGGCTTCATTCTGCCTTCAGTACAATAACCTAGTGCTACACAGGAGGGGCCAGCGCTCTCAAAAAGGGCAGGCGCAACCTTCTTTGCTTGCTTAAGCATCTCTATTGCTACTTCTCTAATCTCCCACTGAGCGCGAGTGCAACACCGCAGATTAAAAAAGTGCCTTAGTTCACGGGCGTTCATTGTCACGATTATGTTTGTCTTGGCAGCGTTTGGAAGAATAAAACGTGCATCCTCTTTCGGAACTCCTAACTTCAGAAGCTTCTTGTATGTTCCAGAGATTTCCTCCAGTGCTTCATCAAAAACTTTCTTTGCCTCCACATTGTTTGTTATGCTCGGCGGGGTCACATATTTTTCAAGCGTATCATAGGTGACGTAGCGTTGGCTTTGCTGCGTATAAGATGCAATGCGGTGTCTGACAAGCTGGTGGGTTAAGGCTCTGGACACATCTTCTATGCTGAAGGTAAAGGATGCATGCTCTATCACTGAGACATGGCCGTAACCCGTAACCCGCTTAATTATTCTCTTAGCTGTCTTCAAATCCATTTTCTCTAAAATCTCTGAAGGACTTCCACTCCGCGTCGACGTTAATGCCGCGGCTCCGCAGAGAAGTTCAGCGTCCGTCGTGTAACTAAGAAGTTTAACCTTCAACTCTTTAGCCTCACCTTCCACTCTTAGATGAAAGTAATAAATTTGATTTGTGCAAAGGACTTGGAGAGCGCCCATTGACGAGAGTGAAGAAGGCACTCAACTACATAGACGAGTTGCGTTTAAGCAAATATTAAATGGAGGCGTAGACACGGTCGCTTGCGTATCTTCCGGTTTCCATTTCCTTTTCTATTTCACGTAAGACTAGTACTCGCTTGAAAGTTGGTGGGTGTGTTGAAAACCACGTGTTTATCTTTGACCATGTGGATTTGGCTTCCTTCTCCATGGCGAGTTCTAACTCCTTCTCGTCTAGTACTCCATCCCTGTCTAGGTCATATTCTTGTCTCTTAGCCATTATACCTTGAATTTCCTGTTTGGCTAGTGCGGGGTCGCCTATGTAGAAGGCTCTGGCTCCAGAAGGTGGTTTCGGTGAAAGCGACAGTCCGTAGGTGATCTTTGCCAACGCGCTTTGTAGGCTTCTAGGTGAATTGGTTACATATGCTGAGTAGGCGTCTGCATAGTGCTCTCGTAGTCTGCTAAGTCTCATCACGCATAGTAGCGAAACAATGTAGACTACGTAGGAGAGTATTCCAACTATAAACAACGCTGCCCTCATGCTTCCCTCTTCTTTCTTCCTTGATGAACCAGCAAACCTTGCGGCTTGCCATGTTCCCCGCGCAACCAAATATGCAAGCAAGGGAAGCGCCGAAAGCACAGTCATCACAATGTAATCCTTATGTTTTATGTGCCCCAACTCATGACCGATCACGCCTTTAACTTCATCCTTGTTCAGACTTGTCAGCAGTCCTTCATGAACCGCCAAGGTGGCGCCACCTGCTGTTCTACCGAATACAAAGGCGTTTGGCGTGTTGTCTGGAACTACTGCTAGCTTCGGCATCGGTGTTCTGCTTTTGTCTGCCAACTCCTTCACTGTTGATTCAAACCATGGGTTTTCTCCGGATTTTAAATAGCGCAAGCGTGTTGAGCTTCTCACAATGGCGGGTCCAATGAGATATTGAATTAGAATAAAGAGTATTGTGCCAATTAATGCGTAGATTAATGGGAATTTCAGGACGAACATTATTGCTGCCAAGAATAGGGCGAATATGAAAGCTACTAGAAATATGGAGGTTCCCATTGTAAACTTTAACTCAGCTAATCTGCCCAAGAATCTCCCAGCCTTATCGATATGATAGAATGTTAATTTAAGTTTTCTCAAGACTGATTTTAGGAAATTTAAATGAAGGATCATACACAACCCAAAATAAAGCGGTTGAACATCAACCAGTTTAGAGTGGGAAGTAGAACGAACATCCTTTTGGATGACAAGTTTACTCTCTCTAACAGCGCTAATTCTTGAGTACACAATTAATATAGTATCTTTTCATAAAGTGTCTTTTTTCATCTATTGTATAAAATCAGGATAGTTTGTATTGTAAGTCGAATTCCACAAGTGCGGTTAATTTGATGGATCAACTATTAGAGTCTCGAATATACAATTCAACGAACTTTTACATTTTCGGTTTTTCTTGACAAATGGAGCGCAGAAATTTTCTCAACTCTCTGTCAAGCTTTATGCTTTCCTCGTACTCCTCATCAGTCATCGATATAAGGTTGGCGTAATGGTATGTCCTGTCTAAGCTCAAAGGGTCTATTGGGCCAAACTTGAGGAAGAAGTTTGTTGAACCAAACTTCGTGCACACGTTGTGCATCGGTGAGCGAAGTTTCGCAAGCTTCAGTCGCTTTTGCTGAATCTCAGCCAGTTTTGACGACTTCTCTTCATTGACCTCCATTTTGAAACCGATCTTGTTGAGTTCATTTAAGGCATTCGTCAAATCTTTCTTCAAGAGTTCGTCCTTAAGTTTTTCAGCGCTGCAGATGAAGTTTTCAGCAGTCGTCTGATAATAGCTTTCGATGAGGTGACCGCAACGTTTTTCGCGAGTAACGTGGATCAATCCTGCTTTTTCAAGTTTTTGTATATGATGGTAGATATTCTGCGGTGTCATGTTCAGTTCGTCAGCTATCTTACACACGTTTAACTCTTCATCTCTCAGAAGGAACATGATTTTCCTTCTGGTTTCGTCCACAAGCAACTTGAACACTTCGGGTTTAACTTCTTTCAACAGAATTTTTTCTACTGGTTTTGCTTTCTTTTCAGAGGCTAGCATTCTCTGTCATGTTAAGATAATGGTAATGATGCTATATAAGGCTTTTTTTATACTACACTGATAGTTGATTAATAAAACGAAATCCTTATATACTATATCTGCAGTGTATTAAAACGCTCGCTGTATATTAAAAGCAGAGAGACGACACAAGAGGTGAATATGTGTGAAAAATTTCGTGTGGAGAAAAAATAAGCGCACTTCAGAAGGAGACAAAATTCCAACATCAGAAATGGTCAGCGAATGCGAGTGTTATATGTCGTCAACAGTATTGGAAAAAGAACTAGATCCCATGTCTATTCCTACAAATAACAACGGTTTTAATGTTCACGCCTTGAAGGCATCTAAAACTGCCTCGTTAGAGGCAGAAAGCAAAAAGGCTAACGCATTAATGGAATGGGAAAGACATCGCATCGTCTAGAAAAGACAAACCATAAAACCCCTAACTTCCCTCTTTTTTCTACTTGCGTAATAGCATCAAATTCCCAAACTAACTAATGTTGAAAACATTGAGATAGCCTTATTAATTTTCTATCATTTTTGGAGTGTTCCGAACTTATTCTCACACTTTATGCACATCACCCATTGGTCGAGAGGATTAAAATCTACCCGAGGGATCTAAACGAGTATCTAAACCAGCACTGCTCATAAATTTAGGCAACTTTTGGACAATACTCAACTCCTAGAACGGAAATAACTCATAGATTCGCAGAATAGGTTTTTCTGTCATATATCTGTTGGTCATATTTTGAGAGTAAGAGTTAAAATATTCACTGAGTCTTTATATTCTGAAGAGGTTGTTAGAGAAAATGACTCTTTTGACATCTGAAGAAAAAGAATTGCTAGCGAAGGCGGCCAACTTAATGGATGAGTTATTGGAGACTCTTGAGGTTATGCAGGATGAAGAGCTTGTTAAAGATTTGAAGATTGCTCTGCAAGAGGTTGAAAAGGGTAAAACTAGGCCGCTTGATGAGCTTATACGAGAGTTAAACCTTGAAGACGAAATTTGAAGTCAGATTCACGCCTCGTTTCTTAAGGGGAATCAAAGCTTTAGATAGAGAAGTTCAAGTTCGAATACTCCGAGAAATTAACACTTTGAAGAAAAATCCCTATGCAGGAAAGCCCTTACGCGGTAAATTGAAAGAAATTTACTCCCTAAGAATAGGAAAATACAGGGTTCTTTATCAGATCAAGGGAAGCGAAGTACTTCTGTTAGTTGTAGGTCATCGTAAACGCATCTATGAATGAACTCGATCAATCATATCAAACTAAAACAATTGATATTTATACCAGTAAAATCGTGTTCCGATTTTAGCCTGATTTACAAACCACTTAAATTGAGACTTTTTGGCTGAAATAATCCATGAATATGCCCGAAATTGGAGTGCTCTGGCCGGGATCGGAACACAAATTTGCTAGTTATAATTGCTTCAAACTCAACTTTCTTTCTATGAGAGGTTTGTGTACACGATAAAACCCTTTTTCTCGCTTAGGTTATTTGAGAGCATCATAACTCTTAAACCATGTAACTTTTTATAAAATAACTCAGGAGGTTAAAGCTTGTCAGGGTGTTTTACGATGATTACTGGCATGGTTTTTGATATCAAAAGATATGCTATACATGATGGACCAGGTATACGTACAACCGTATTCTTTAAAGGATGCCCTCTTCACTGTTGGTGGTGCCACAACCCTGAAGGGCAGTCTTTTGATTCAGAGCTTATGATTTGGCCGGAGCGATGCATCAGATGTAAAACTTGTGTTTCAGCTTGCCCTAACTCGGCAGTTTCAACTGCGAATGGCTCAATAGTTACAGATCGTAGCAAGTGCAAAGCGTGCGGTGTTTGTGCAGAAAAGTGTCCTGCAAATGCAAGGGAGATTGTAGGTAAAAAGTTTTCAGTAGATGGGTTAATGCAAGAAGCAGGAAAGGATGTTCCATTCTATGACGAGTCTGGCGGCGGTGTAACCATTTCAGGTGGTGAGCCTCTTGCTCAACCTATGTTTTTACATGCCTTTTTAAGTGCTTGTAAGAAAGAAGGGATTCATGTAGCACTGGACACTAATGGTTATGCGAAAACAGAAATTTTGATGAAGGTAAGCAGAAATGTTGATTTATTTCTTCATGATCTAAAAGTGATGGATGATAAAAAGCATAAGTTGCATACTGGAGTTTCTAATAAATTAATTCTAAATAATTTAAAAAGACTAGATTCTCTTGGAAAGAGAATAATTGTGCGTTTCCCTCTTATTCCAAGTGTTAACAGTGATGAAGCGAATGTTCGTAGTATGAGTGATTTTGTCTCTAGATTGAAAAACGTTGAAGAAATAGATATACTTCCATACCATAGACTTGGGGTTGAAAAAGCTAAGAGGTTAGGGAAGACAGCTAAATCATTTAAGAAATCGTCGAATGAGATGGTGGAGAATATTGCAAAGGAGTTAAAAAGTTTTGGATTGAAAGTCAAAATAGGTGGATAAGTATTAGCGAAAGGCGAGGGAACGTCTAATGAATGAAAGGGTTAGGAGATTAAGGAAGCAAAGTGTAGATACGGTACCATACATAGATCACGAAAGAACAAAACTTATAACGAAATTTTATAGGAGTGATGCGGCAAAAAGCGTATCTGAACCAGTTCGCCGCGCCCTTGCTTTCAAGTACCTCTTGGAGCATAAGACTATATACATTGGAGATGGAGAATTAGTAGTTGGAGAAAAAGGATGTGCCCCAAGGGCTGTTCCCACATACCCAGAACTTTGTTGCCATTCTCTTGAAGACTTGAAAATTCTTAATTCACGGAAAATAACACCATTCCATGTAAGTGAAGAAGTTAAGCGGATTCAAAAGGAGGAGATAATACCCTTCTGGAAAGGAAGAGATATGCGAAGCATGGTTTTTAACGCAATGCCAAAGGAGTGGAAGAAGGCATTTAAGATTGGCGTTTTCACCGAATTTATGGAGCAAAGAGCGCCTGGACATGCTATTATGGATGACAAGATATATCGTATGGGTTTTCTTGACATTAAGAAGAAGATACGGAAAAGACGTAAGAAGTTGGATTTTTACAACGACCCAGAGGCGTATGATAATGATCAAGAGTTACAGGCTATGGAAATATGTTGTGATGCGATTATTAATTTTGCATCGAGACATGCTGAACAGGCAAAGAAACTGGCAAGAAAAGAGACTAACTCTAAAAGGAAAAAAGAGTTGGAACAGATTGCAGAAATCTGCAGTTGGGTCCCTGCCTATGCTCCAAGGACGTTCTGGGAAGCACTACAAATGTATTGGATCGTTCATCTTGGTGTTACATTAGAGCTTAATACTTGGGATTCCTTTAACCCGGGTAGATTGGACCTGAATTTATCTTCTTTTTATGAGAGAGATATAGAAAAAGGAAGATTAACTAAGGAACATGCAAAGGAACTATTAGAATGCTTTTGGATAAAGTTTAACAACCAACCTGCACCACCAAAGGTAGACGTAACAGAGGAACAGAGTGCAACCTACCAAGACTTTGCCGCGCTCAATTTAGGTGGAGTTGACAAGCATGGACATGACGCTATCAATGTGCTTTCTTATTTGGCGTTAGAAGTTGAGGAAGAATTGAGACTGATGCAGCCCAATACTTGTATACAGATAAGTAGTAAGAATCCAGACAAGTTCCTGAAAAAAGCATTGAAAATTATCAGAACTGGTCATCCAAAGCCAGCAATCTTTAACACAGACGTCATAATTCAGGAGCATCTTCGTCAAGGTAAGAGCATAGAAGATGCAAGGTTAGGGGGTCCCAGTGGATGTGTGACTATCAGTGCATTTGGCAAGGAGACTACAGTCCTCACGGGCTATATGAACTGGCTGAAGATTTTTGAAATCACATTGAATAATGGTGTAGATCCCGTAACACGTGAAAAAGTGGGTATAGCAACCGGTGACCCAACCAAATTTAAGTCCTTTGAAGAGCTTTTAGAAGCATATAAGAAGCAGTTGAAGTACTTTGTGGATCTAAAAATAAAAGGCAACAACATAATAGAAAGGCTTTATGCAAGGTATATGCCTGCACCTTTCCTCTCAATACTTATAGATGATTGTGTTGAGAGAGGCAAGGATTATCATAATGGTGGTCCGAGATATAACACCAGTTATATTCAAGGAACTGGGCTGGGTACTGCGACAGATTGTATGGCAGCAATTAAGTATCATGTGTTTGATAAGAAGAATACAACGATTGAAGAACTACTAGAAGCATTGAGGAATGATTTCAAAGGTAAGTACGAAAAGTTTCGTCAGATACTATTATACAAGACTCCCAAGTATGGCAACGACGATGATTATGCGGACACTATCGCAAGAGGGTTAGTTGATGTATACATTGAAGTTGTAGATGGTCGACCTAACACGAGAAGCGGAAAATACAGAGTAAACTTACTTCCTACAACCGTTCATATTTATTTTGGAAAGGTATGCGGTGCTACATCCAATGGCAGAAAAGCCGGTGAACCTATCTCTGAAGGAGTCTCTCCAAGCCAAGGCGCAGATACTCATGGTCCTACAGCTGTTATTAAATCCGTCGCCAAGTGGGACCATACCCTCACAGGAGGGGCACTCTTAAACATGAAATTTTCACCACAAGCTCTGAAAACTGAAGAAGACACTGACAAATTGGCACACCTCATACGGGCATTCTTTAAACTTGATGGTCACCATATCCAATTTAACGTGGTGAACGCAGATACGCTTCGTGATGCGCAAAAGCATCAAGACAAATACCGAAATCTTCTAGTGCGTGTTGCTGGTTACAGCGACTACTTCTTGAACCTTGGCAGAGAGCTTCAAGACGAAATAATTTCCAGGACAGAACATGAAGCATTGTAACTGCCAAATTCTTGCTTTCAAAAGAGAGACAATGCAAAAACCCAAATATTAATCGAGATTTTAAATTTTAGCTACCGCTTTAGAATCGCCTTTGAGTCTAATTCAAATAGTTCCTAAAAGATCAGGGATTTTACCAGTAAATTTATGCTCAATTTCCATCTCCGGCTCATAACTACTCAAATGAGCTTTTTTTAGCTAAAATACGCCTAAAATGGACACTAAAAATGGTGCTCTGGCCGGAATCGGAACACAATTTTACCAGCAAAAATACGTTTGAAACGCTTCGCGGGGTCAAATCAACTTTAGCGTTCGCTATGCAGAAGAGAAAAGCTTTTAAAATCAGCATATTTACACCCTGATTTATGATAGGAATACCTAATTATATTGGCACATTTGCTTTCGGAGTTAAGATGGGTGTTATTCTGCCCGGAGATGATCTTGTAGAGGACGTTTACAAAGCTGTGAAAAAATGCGCTGAAGATGGTCTAATAGAAAATGGGGATATTTTGTGCGTTACTGAGTCTGTTGTTGCTCGAGCGCAAAATAATTATGTTACGAAGAAGGAAGTTGCCGAAGAAGTAAAGGAAAGATTAAACTTAACCGAAAAAGACAACCTAGGAGTACTCTATCCTATAGCTAGCCGAAACAGATTCGCTCCAATTCTTGAGAGTTTAGCTAAAGCAGTTCATGCTGGAAACATTACTATTCAATTCTCTTTTCCAAGAGACTGTGTGGGTAACCAATTAGTGCCTGAAGATCTTGATGTACAATTGAACAAGGATTTATCTTCAGAGGAAATAAATTATGATGAATTAAGAAAAGTAAGATTCCATCACCCAGCAACCGGTATTCATTATGTCAAACTTTACAGTAAAATCATAGCAAGAGAAGGCGCTAGACCTAACATCTTTATGTCTAATGACCCAAGAAGGATAATTAAATATGAACCTGATGGCATAATCGTCTCCTGCATTCATGAAAGGGAGAAGATACTCCGAGAAGTAAAAAAAGTGTTTGATAACACAGTAACATTAAGAGATCTGTGTAATGACCCCAAGAAAACTGCTTGGTCTGAATGGGGATTATTGGGTTGTAACCTGAATTCAGATGATGAAATAAAATTAGCTCCTAGAGAATCTTCCGAAGTTGCAAAAAACATTCAATCTAAAGTATGGAATGGAATAAGGAAAAGAGTAGAAGTAGTGGTATACGGTGATGGAGCCTATAAAGATCCTAGTACAGGTATCTATGAATTAGCTGATCCTGTTTGTTCATTTGGTCACACTAACGGTATCAATACAAAGAGAGAGGGCATTAAATACAAATATTTTGTAGGTATGATGAGTTCGCAAGGTAAAAGCAGAGAAGAAATAGAAAACCATATTGAAATTGAAAAAAAGAAGGCGTTCAATATAGATCACGATTCTATGGAAGGCACCACTCCAAGAAAGCTAGAGGACATAGCCACTAGTCTAGCAGATTTAGTTAGTGGCTCTGCAGATGCAGGAACCCCATTGGTCATCATAAAAAATTTGATGTAATATGCTTTTCTGATATTGTGCGTACTGCTTGACTATTATGTAAATAAATAGAAATTCACTGTTTTGTAGATTATATGCAGTGAAATTAGACAGAGTAATTGAAATGAGAGATAATGGATTCTTACTAGTAAATTTGTGCTCCAATTCCAGTCTTATCTAGGAACCACCCAATTTTGGCCTTTTTAGTTAAAATAGACCCAAAATAATCCTGAAACTGGAATGCTCCGGCCGGGATCGGGACACGATTTTACCAGTAAAAATATGCTTACGATATGTTTTACGGGAGTTCGAATCTCTCCCGGGCTACTATGCTCTAGGTGTGAATTCATACTTTTTTGCTTTGATTTTCTTGTATACCTCTCATTGGTGCATACAATAATCAATACAACTTGATTTTACAGTCGCGCGCGCTTTGGTTCTGCTATAACCTTTTCCATCTCTTCTCTGTCTTAAACAGAAAAAGGGAAAGTTGGAGGTTGGCTTGTCCAGTCACTCGCCTCTCTCAAACAGCAAGTAATGATAGGCATCCGCTCCAACACTCACTTGAGCGCAAGAATACATGTGGAGACGCCAGCCCTTCTTTTGCCATTGCATAATTTGTTTACCGACATCCTTGTAATTCTTAACTTGCACACATTCGTATTCTTTCAACTTAACATCACCTCCTTGTCGCTTCCATAAATCCGATTAGTCCTTACGTTTCAGTTACAATTTTTCCGCAACTTCGTCAAGCTGGTTGGTTGGGATTCGAATCCGATGTGCGTTTTCTGATTATTTTTGCAAATCACCGAATACTTGCTTTAGATTTTGTTGATATTCCCTGAAGGCTTTACGCCCTTTTTTTGTTAGTTCAAGCGCTGTGTGGGGTTTTCGTTCAATGAATTCTTTCACTATCTCCACATAACCTGCTTCTTCAAGCTTGCTCAAATGGGATGACAGATTACCAGGAGTCATCTTAAGTTGATGTTGGAGGAAGAGGAAGTCTGCGCTTTCAACAACGTAGAGTTGAGTCATGATCATTAATCTAGTTGGTTCGTGGATCAATCGATCGATGTTCTTCAGGTTAGAGGGATTTTTCGACATTAGCCTCGTCACCTTGTGGAAGTGGGTATTTTCGTATGAATTGCATCAAAAGAACAAAGCCATTGATGATGATCACAAGTCCAATTGTTAGAAGGAAATACCCGAATGGGATTGTAATGAAATGTCCTGCGAAAAATAGTGCTAGGGTTAATAATCCATATACGTAAAGCCGATTGAGACCCATGGTGTATGCGAAGAGGCTAGATATTGCAGCCGCTCCAATACCGATGATGATCATGCCGTTTGAAATGATTAGATTCCTCAGTGTTAATGCCCAACCTTGACTTCTTGATGCGAAAGTAAAGACCATGAATACTCCCAAGCCTGCTACCATTAGTCCGATGAAGATCGCCATTAACTTGTTCGCTCCTCGGCTTCCAAATTTTACATACCCAATCCTTGGCATAGTTATCCGTTTCTTAACCGAAACCCAAATAGGCACCATAACCGCAGGAAAAATCGCTGGAATTACAAACCACGTACTAAAGTCTGTCACAGTCATAAGTAAGATGCCTAAGCCAAACAACAGAACATAAACGCCGACAAATATGTCAAGTAACCCGTCTTGATGATAGGACATGTAAGTCCTTTTCTCGACTTCTTTCAAACTCATTCTTTTATTCATCATTATCTCCAGATACTACAAACTACATTCTATTATAAAAAGCTTTGTATTACAAAGTAATTTATTATGCCTGGAACAACTGGAATGGAAACTGATCAGATGCAAGGGTTATCTATCCCTACAAGCGCGTGCGCGCGATTTATGGAAGTCCAAATCACAAACTCACTCTCTGGAAGCGTTGTTGATTGTAAGTTGTACAAAGGTCTAGTCCCAATATTGGTTGAAAACTCTTCGCGCGCGCATGATCTGTTTAAATCCCACTCTAGCCACTTCTCGTGCACCAATCATCATCAGCTTTGAAGACCGTTACCAGCAAATTTGTGCTCCGATTTTAACTCTACTTATAAAACTACTCAAATTATGCCTTATTAACCAAAATACGTCTAAACTGAACCCGAAATGTGAATGCTCCGGCCGGGATTCGAACCCGGGTCCGCGGCTTTCTTTCACAGTTTGTGTCGAGAGGCCGCAATACTTGACCGGACTATACTACCGGAGCTGTTATTAAAATGGTGCTTTATGTTTAAATTTTTGATGTATAAAAATGGAA
>Ga0209636_10003558_pt1 | contig 15867 bp, 11 predicted proteins | sample DeeMarSWOR152_54_FD_187464 | JGI IMG/M metagenome (GOLD analysis project Ga0209636, IMG submission 187464) | Marine sediment microbial communities from White Oak River estuary, North Carolina - WOR-1-52-54 (SPAdes) (version 2) | ecosystem: Environmental > Aquatic > Marine > Intertidal zone >...
AAGAAGATAACCTTGCCCTCCTCCTCCGTTACCGCCACGTTGAAATTCTTAACCCGTGGCAAAAAGCCGGCCATCTCCACCAGCTCGTGATAATGGGTGGCGAAAAGAGTTTTCGCCCTGAGCCTGGGATGATTGTGTATAAACTCAGCCACCGCCCAGGCGATGGAAAGCCCGTCATAGGTGCTCGTCCCCCGACCGATCTCATCCAGAATAATCAGCGACTTCGCCGTAGCATTATTGAGTATGTTGGCGGCTTCTATCATCTCCACCATAAAGGTCGACTGCCCGGCAGCCAAATCCTCCTGGGCGCCTATACGGGTAAAAATGCGGTCAACGATGCCTATGCTGGCTGAATCGGCCGGAACAAAGCTGCCGATTTGAGCCAGGAGGACAATCAGCGCCACCTGCTTCAGATAGGTGGACTTACCCGACATATTGGGGCCGGTGAGAATGATGAGCTGAGTATCTTTATTGCATAAATAAACATCATTAGGTATGAAACCGTCGCTGCCCAGGCTTCTCTCCACCACCGGATGACGTCCGCCCTTAATGGTTATGGCTTCATCGGCGGTCAACTCAGGCCTGACATACCCATACCTGACCGCTACCTCGGCCAGACCGGCAAAGACATCGATCTGCGCCACAGCCCTGGCTGAAGATAGTATGCGCTCGCCAGCACCGGCTATCTGCTGGCAGACCTGCCGGAAAATCGCTGTTTCAAGCTCCACCAGCCTTTCTTGGGCGTTAAGTATCACCGACTCATACTCCTTGAGCTCCGGGGTAAAGAAGCGCTCTCCACCAGTTAACGTCTGTTTTCTAATGTAAGTTTCAGGCACCAGTTCGAGGTTGGACTTGGACACCTCGATGTAATAGCCAAAAACTTTGTTATATCCCACCTTTAAAGACTTAATCCCCGTGTGTTCCCGTTCCTGTCGCTCCAGGTTTGCCAGATAGCGCTTAGCCTCCGATGCCGACTGCCGAATCTCATCCAGCTCCTGGGAAAAACCTTCTCTTATGACACCGCCGTGCTCCAGAGTGGCGCCGGGCTCATCAACTATCGCCTGTGTAATCAAGTCCACGATGTCAGGGCACGGCTTCAATTCAGCGCTCAGCGAGGCTGGAAAACCTTCGGCTGCCTCTATCTCTGCCTTCACCTCGGAGGACTTCTCGAGGCTGAAGCGCAGCGCCACCAGATCTCTGGGAGTAGCTATGCCGCTTCTTATGCGGTTAACCAGCCGCTCAAGGTCGGCAATGTCCCCAAGTAGAGACATGACCTTATGCCGGACCAGCGTGTTATCGCAGAACCAGGCTACAGCTTCTTGCCGGCTGACGAGCTGCCTTATATCTAGCAAAGGCTGCCCCAGCCATTTTCTGAGCAGCCTGCCTCCCATCGCCGTTTCGGTTAAATCGATTATGGAGAGCAGAGAGCCGGAGGGGGCTCCCCAGCGAGCGGAGGCGAAAAGCTCAAGGTTGTGGCTGGTATTAGCATCGAGAACCATGAACGACTGAATCGAATAGGTAGCCAGGTGGTCCAATTGCACCAGCGCCGCCTTCTGGTTCTCCTGAAGGTAGCGTATAACTGCGCCGGCTGCTCTGATAGCCAGAGGCAGGTGAGCGCAACCGTATCCCTCCAGGGAAGCCACGCCGAAATGGTCGATTAAAACCTGCCCCGTAGCCTCCAGGTCAAACCAGTAATCGTCGAGCCTGGTTATCGATGCCGGCAGCGTTAGGCTACCGGCATCCAGGCTCTCCGGAAACAGAAGCTCAGCCGGGTGAAGGCGCTCCAGCTCATCGGAAACCTGGCCTGTGGGGAGTTGGGTGGTGGCGAACTCGCCGGTAGTTATGTCAACATAAGAAATGCCTGCATCCTCGCCTTCAGCAACCAGGCTAACCAGATAGTTATTGCTTTTATCCGAAAGAAGCCCGGGCTCAACAACTGTTCCCGGCGTTACCACGCGGATAACGTCCCGTTCCACCAGTCCCTTGCCCGGTGGGGTCATCTGCTCACATATAGCCACCTTATAGCCCTTGCCGATAAGCTTAGCCAGATAATTATCCAGGGCGTGGTAAGGAATACCTGCCAGGGGCACGCGCTGCCCCTTACCCATCTCACGGGAAGTTAAGGTGATTTCCAGCTCTCGCGCCGTGGTCTTGGCGTCATCGTCGAAAGTCTCGTAGAAATCACCCAGCCGGAAAAAGACTATGGTCTGGGGATAGCGCTGCTTGATTTTAAGATATTGCCGTCTCAGAGGAGTTATCGGCATGTCCCACCAACCCCCTATTGTACTACTTCAAAAGCCAGGGGCAAAGACCAGCGAGGTTTCGTTTTCCTGTTACCGCCTACATCGAGTAAGCGCTCTTTTCAATACTCTACAACTATATGTTACTTGAAACTAGCTGGCTTATGGAATTCGCGCGGAGCCTACGGTGGGTGTTTTAGAAGCACATGCTTTCTAATCCGGTATAAATAGTAGACAGTCAATCCGATGGCCATCCATAGAATGCCCGCCCAACGACTGAAAGGCTGAGTAACGATAACTACTATCCATATTACTGATGTGGCAGCCAGTCCAAGGAGAGCGGTAAGCGGAAGCTTACCCCTCCTGACGGTTATATTCAAGCGCAGTTTGAAAGGTCGCAGCAGGTCTGGCTTTTTAATTCGCAGGGCCAAAATTGCAGCGTGAGCCAAGGCGAAGCACAGTAAAGAACCGAACACATATAATGCCCCTAACTCAGCAAAAAAGTGGGGATTGGTAAACCCCGGTGCCAGTAATACGAGAGCTACAAGTGAAAACAGGATAATCGAAACATAAGGCGTCCTGAATCGGGGATGAATTCGACCCAAAATCGGTGGGAACTGATTGTGTGAAGACATATTGAAAGCAAGACGTGAAATGCCGAGAAGCCCTGCGTTGGTGGCAGTAAGCAGGATACTGGCTGCCAGTACTGCTACTACAGGAGCGAATATTGATTGCAGCATCCTTGAAGGCAGGTTAGCCGCTATACCGGCTACAGGATCCCTCGCCCATCCTCCTACCGGGTCGCCCAGCATTTGCGGGGTCATTGCTGAAAGGGCAACTATGGAGATGCCTGCAAATAATACAAGAACAGCCACTATCATCAGAAAGTAAGCTCGAGGTATTCTCTTTTCCGGTCGCCGAGTCTCCTCCGCCAGCTGAGAAACGGTTTCTACGCCGGTAAAGCAAAGAGCGGCAATAGCAATCCCGAAAACAAAGTTTTGTGTCGATGGCCAGTTGCCTTCGCCAAACATGTTTTGCAGCAGCACTCCCGGCTCTCGGCCAAGTATAAGTACGACCCCTAGAATGACCAGCGTAATTTGGGTAACTATATCAGCTACTATGAATAATATGTTCAGCCTTGACGACTCCCTGACACCGGCAACGTTCAGAATCATCAGGAACAGGATAATCCCCATAGCAAACAGGGTATCAATTGCCGGGTTATTCAGTATTGGCCAAAAATAGGCAAGATAAGGAGGTATTGTGTAGGCTGAGATAGCCATAGTGGCTATGTAGCTCAGCATTAATGCCCAACCAGCTATGAATCCAACGAGATCGCTGATACCATGACGGGCAAAGCTGGCTGAGCCACCGGCTTCCGGTATCATGGCTCCACCTTCTGCATAGGTGAGCGCATTGAAGATGTAGATAAGACCGGCTATCGCCAGCACAATGGGCGTGGCACCCAAAGCCATTATGGCGACAATGCCCAGCGCATAGTAGATGGAGGAACCAACGTCTCCATAACCTGCACTAAATAGTGCGGGCACTCCCAGCACCCGCTTTAGGTGAAACGGCTTGATCCGACGCGGCCGAAAAACCCTATCGCCTGGTTTTTGCCGCCAATCTGTAGGCATATTCTGTTTTTAATGCAGGCTAGCTGCTTTAAGCTCCAACAGCGGAAATAATACTCTTTCTGCAGGTTACTAACAAGAGCAAAAATCCAGGCGGAGTCTCCAACTTTTCAAACGGGGACGCTAAAGCCTGGGCTTACAGATTATCTCCTTCACCCTGAGGGAGAAGGCATCGTGGGCATGCGCTGGTTTAACTACGATTGCCGTATCGGCCCCCCTTGACGTCCCAGCTATCGCTATGACCTCTTCGTCCGGGCTTATGAGACCGGCATCGGCAGCCATGATGCTTATCTCGATGGTCACCTTCATCCCCTGGCCAAACATCCGTAGTGTGTTGGCCATAAAATCACCGAGTACATGGGTGCCATAAGTTTTCCTTACCGCATGAGCTACACCACCAAAGGCATGAGCGCCGGTGAAAATCGCCGCCCCCAGCTTCTCTATTCTTTCCCTATTTTCAGAAGTAAGCTCCTGAGTGCCAGGAGCCTTGAAGCCGGTAGCATGGGATACCACAACTACTCTATAGTCCTTGAACTCTTCGGCAGCCTTAACCCCAGTGTCACCCATCGTTGAAGCCACCACTATTATCTTTATGCCAAGCTCCTCAGCCCTGGCTTTAGCCAGCCTCAATGTCTCCCCTGTATTCTCAGCGCCGGGAGAATTAAAATAGACAGTGTTGGCCTCCATTGCCACGGTACTCCTTTCAGGCCAGGTGACTAGCCTCATCCGGGATAAAGTTCACTATTCCACCTTGAAAGACACACTGGCTTTTTCCTCATCATCAACAGAAAAAACCACTTTGTACTCTCCCTTCGGCCATGGAACTTCTTTGTAAGCTTCAGGACGCTGCAATGATATAGAAGTGTATCCATCACCCTCAGGAGTTCCAACGTCCTTCTGGAATACTGTGTTCTCTTTCATTGCACCTACCCCTACCTGCTCACCCGTCACATATATCCAATCCGCTACTATCTTGGTATCAGGCGGAAAACCGGATAACTTAAGCGAGCAGTAAATCACCTCGGCATCGGGAGCAAAAACACTGGCGGGCTGGAGCGGCCGCTCTTCACTGTCCAGAGCTGCTGCCATTGTAACCTCACTTATAACACCGCCCTCGGGGCTTACCTCTCTGTCTCCACAACCCCCGAGCATCACAGCCATCAGACCCAGAGTTATAGTGATGCAGACTAAAAACCAAAAACCATTTTTCCTAATATTCATAGATACCCTCCACAATATGCTTTTTTATATGAGTTTCAGCACAGGCAAAAATACTAAAGCTTATGGCTGGCTTTGTCAACCTGTGATTTATTCACCTTGGGGAAAAATTAAGATTAAACCCCCCAAAATATTGACAAATATAAAAAAGTATGTTAGTTTGATAATGAAAAGTATTTCATTTATGATGTTTCATTATTTATTCAGCATTTTAGTGTAATAACTCGAGGAGAATCAATAATAAATGACAAAACTAACAGAGATAAAAAACCAGGTTGAGGAGGAGGAACCTCCAGGCATCACCACAAGAAACGAAGTAGCGGTTGAGGAAGAAGAACCTCCAGGTAATACGGCCGTTACCGATGGTACGGCCGTTATCAATAGAAAAAGGTTCTTTTCTCATGTTTCTGAGGAAAATTGGAACGACTGGAAATGGCAATTCCGCAACCGCATCACCACTGTTGAAAAACTGGCAAATTTTATCCCTCTTTCAGCCACAGAAAAGGCACAGCTCAAACTAGTAACCTCAAAATACCCTCTTTCAGTAAGTCCCTATTATCTCTCCCTAATCAACCTGTACGATCCTGACAACCCTGTCAGAAAACAAGCAATACCCTCTTTTGAAGAGATAACCCTCGGCAGCGTGGGTTTTGAAGACCCACTTGGAGAAAAAAGAGACTCCGTGGTCCCAGGTCTGGTCCACCGCTATCCAGACAGGCTATTGATGGTGCTCACTGACATCTGCCCCATGCTTTGTCGCCACTGCACGCGGAAAAGGGAATGGCACAATGGCGGCTGGGTACGTACCTCGGGCGAAATCAAGGTAATGCTGGACTACATTCGCAGGCACAAGGCCATCAGAGACGTCATTCTCTCCGGCGGTGACCCCTTAACCCTCTCTACACACCGATTAGAAGACATCCTTTCCAAATTGAGGCAAATAGACCACATTGAGATAATCCGCATCGGCACCAGATTCCCTGTAGTACTACCACAGCGTATAGATGACGAATTGTGCAGCATACTATCAAAATATGGGCCGATATGGCTTAACACACAGTTTAACCACCCTCACGAGCTAACACCTGAATCAGCGGCAGCCTGTGACCGTCTACTACGAGCTGGAGTCCCGATAAGCAATCAATCTGTGCTACTTCGTGGTATAAACGATAATGTAAAAACACAGACAAAACTCTGTAATGGACTTCTGAAGATAAAGGTACGCCCCTACTATCTTTTCCAGTGCGACGAGGTTCAGGGAACGGAGCACCTCCGCACCTCTGTAGAAACCGGAATCAAAATTATAGAGGGCATGCGTGGCTATACTTCAGGCTTGGCCGTCCCTACCTTCGTTATAGACCTGCCCGAGGGCGGTGGCAAAGTTCCTCTTGAGCCGAACTATGTGTTGACACAAACAAAGGAAAACCTGGTATTAAGAAATTACCAGGGACGTTTCGTCTGGTACCGGAATCCCAGAGACAAAGCCATTTCCGAACCAGACGGCGAAGCAGCATTGGCCAGCAATCCACCTATTGAGATGCCTGACATAACAGAGCGCCAGCTCCAACCGGTGAGAGTCAGAAATGAAAATAGGTCTCGCGTACGACCTTAAGGAGGCGGCTCTCTTTACTCCAGGCTGCCCTGATGATGCGCTTGAGGAATATGACTCGCCTGAAACAGTGGAGGCTATTGCCACCGCATTAGAGGCATCGGGGCACTCAGCGGTCAAGCTAGGTGGCGGCAGAGAGTTCATAGCTAACATCCTCCAGAGTAACATCGATTTTGTCTTCAACATCTCCGAAGGCCTGGGCAACCACCGAAGCCGGGAGGCTCAGGTACCAGCCATCCTGGAAATGCTCGATATACCTTATTCAGGTTCAGACCCACAGTGCCTGGCAATATGTCTGGATAAACCATTAACTAAAAGGCTGGTCACAGCTGCAGGAATCCGCACCCCGAGATGGCAGCTGGTTACGGATCACAGGCATTTAAAAGAAACATCCCTCGATGGGTTCCCGATGCCCGCTTTTGTCAAGCCAGCCTATGAAGGCTCAAGCAAGGGCATTCGCCTTGGTTCCCGGGCTGAAACTGTGGCACAAATAACCGAATTAGCAGCAGAACTCCTTGAGCACTACAAGCAACCGGTGATGATAGAGGAATTCATCGCCGGCGATGAGGTGACGGTGGGCGTGCTCGGCAATTCCCCAGCAAAGGTTCTGAGCATAATGAGGGTTATCGCCAAGAAAAGGAGCGCCTCTTTTGTCTATTCAATTGAAGTAAAACGGGAATGGGAGCAATTAGTAGACTACGAATGTCCCGCTCTACTGGAGACAAACATCCTGGATGAAATTGCAGGTTCAAGTCTAGAGATTTTCAAGATTATAGGCTGCCGTGACTTCGCCAGGCTTGACTTCAAGCTCAGCTCAGAAGGGGTGCCTTACTTCCTGGAGATAAATCCGCTGGCAGGGCTCAACCCAAAGAGCAGCGACCTGGTTATTATGTCATACAAACTGGGCTGGACATACCAAGCTCTCATTTCAGCCATACTCAATGCCGCCTTACAAAGGTACCCACAGTGTGTCAAAGGATAGCAATTGTCTATAATGCGCCTAACCCTGACTTCCATGGCACTCATGTAGAAGAGAAAGCATCGCTCGCAATTCTCGACGGAGTGGAGGCAGTTCACAAAGCCCTGACTGAGTCTGGATACTCTGTTGTTTGTATACCCCTGCTACCACCGCTCGAGTCAGCTAAAGAAAGCCTAAAATGCCTGGAGGCAGATTTAGTCTTCAATCTCTTCGAAGGCTTTGATAGCCGCCCCGAAACAGAGGCAGCCGTGGCCAATTTTCTTTCTGAACTTGGATTAACCTACACCGGTTGTCCCGGAAACGCACTGTCTTTAGGGCTAGACAAAGTAAAGACAAAAGCACACCTGGAAGCAATTGGGATAGACACACCCAGATACCAGTTGCTAGGACCCGAGACCGTATCTTCGTTTCACCTGAACTACCCATGTATAGTCAAACCATACGCAGATGACGGAAGTAGCGGTATATCAGAAGAAAGTGTGGTACACGACTTCGCCTCACTTGAAAGGCAAGTGACAAAGGTAAGCAACAGTTTCGGCAAAAGGGCACTGGTGGAGGAATTCGTTGATGGTCGTGAATTCAACATCACAGTCCTCGGGACCAACGAACCTAAAGCTTTGCCCGCCTCCGAAATAGTCTATTCCCTGCCACCTGAGATGCCCAGAATCCTAAGCTTCTCCGCCAAGTGGGACCCCCAAAGCATCTGTTTCCAGCGTACCAAAGCGGTTTGCCCGGCCGAAATAGACCCTGAACTACGAAAGCGCATTACTCAGACTGCTCTCCTCGCCTTCAGGCTGCTGGGCTCCCGCGGTTATGCCAGAGTCGATTTCCGGCTGGATAACAAAGAGCAGCTTAAAGTCATAGAGGTAAACCCAAATCCTGATATATCCCCTGATGCCGGTGCAGCACTTCAAGCTCAGGCTGCCGGGATGAACTACAATCAGTTTATTGGACAGATTGTGCAGCTCGCTGTTTAGAGAAGATGAAAAATGAGACCAGAAGTCAGGCCGATGGCCGACGAAGACAAACCAGCCGTAATCCAAATGTTACGGAATATTCCGGAATTCAAGCCAGCTGAGATAGATATAGCCGAGGAGGTTATCGATAGCTACCTGGGCGACCCGATTCAGTCAGGCTACCACATCTTCGTGGCAGAATCCGGCCCATCTATCGTCGGATATATTTGCTATGGTCCCACCCCTCTGACCGAAGGTACCTGGGATATATACTGGTTGGCAGTAGCTCCGGATAAACAAAGCCAAGGTATAGGGAAAACCCTACTTAATTTCGCCGATGGCAACATTAAAGAAAAGAAGGGCAGACTGACTCTCATCGAGACATCTTCCAAGCCAGAATATGAGACAACAAGAATATTTTACCGAGCACAAGGCTACGAAATGGCTTGCCGCATTGCCGATTTCTACGCGCCCGGCGATGATAAACTTGTCTTCCAGAAACGTCTGAGGTAAGCTATACTTCAGAACAAGTCAACGAGAGATTTTTTCGACTACCGTCTTTCATCGTGAGATACAGAGCGCCGGGCAATCCCAGTTTCTCCCTTTCTATCGTTGCGAAGAGCATAAGTTATATGGCAATCTCCATATGATGTCCGGTAGTGGAATGGACAATTGATATGCTGAGAGAAGGAATACCCATCGGCAAGGCATTTGGTATACCTCTGAAATTGCATTACTCCTGGTTTATTGTCTTTGTTCTTATAACCTGGTCACTGGCTTACAACTTCGCACACGCTTATGCACAGTGGAACCTGGTCACCTCGATAGTCATCGGCATAATAACAAGCTTGCTATTCTTCGGTTCTGTATTAGCCCATGAGCTATCGCACAGCATTGTGGCACAAGCAGCAGGTATTCCGATTCAATCCATAAATCTGTTTATCTTCGGCGGTGTATCTCAGCTGGTCGAAGAACCCAAGAAACCTCAGGTTGAATTTCGCATGGCTCTAGCCGGCCCGCTGACCAGCCTGGTACTGGGCTGTATATTTTTGGCAATCTGGTACTGGCTGGGAGATGTCTCTGAATTCATAAAAGCAATATGCTTCTGGCTCGGATGGATAAACATCGCTCTTGCCGCCTTCAACCTTATCCCTGGCTTTCCGCTCGATGGCGGCCGGGTACTACGCTCACTATTATGGTGGCAAAGTCAAGACCTGCGCAGGGCCACCCGGATAGCGTCCAATATCGGACGTGGAATAGGTTATATGCTCATCTTAATCGGCATAGCACTTATCTTCTTTGGTAACTGGATCAATGGTCTATGGCTAGCATTTATCGGTTGGTTTCTGGAAAACGCCGCTGCCAGCAGCTACCGCCAGCTAGCTCTTCAGGATATACTCAGGGGCCACCATGTAAGTGAGTTGATGATACAAGACTGTCCCACAGTACCGCCACAGGTCACCATCCAGCAACTGGTAAATGACCAAATCCTGACTTCCGGCCGTCGCTGCTTCCCTGTAGTACAAAATGGCCGCGTCCTCGGCTTGATTACAATACACGATATTAAAGGAGTACCACGCGAGCAATGGTCTACCAAGACAGCGGGGGAGGTCATGACACCACTCGCTAATCTAAAGTCGGTGAGACCAGATGAAGACCTGGTCACCGTTCTAAAGATATTGACAGAACAGAATATCAATCAGCTTCCTGTAATCGAGGACGGCAAGATCGTTGGCATAATTGCCCGTGACCACCTGCTTTCTTTCATCAGTGTCCGAAGCGAACTGGGCACTTAGCTCCCAAACACCATCAAAACTCAAAACCCGTAATTTGAAATTGGCTACTAATAAAAAACTAGAATCATCAAAGTGCTGAAAACTTGACTTTTTGTCAGAAAAATGCGTAAAAGTACTTGACAATCACCAAAAAATATGCAATATTTACATAATCTCTCAAAATGAGTTTCAAAAGTGAACACATTACTTACTCCGCAAGAGCTGGCCGAGGTGCTCCAGCTGAACTCGGCAACGATTACACGCAAGGCTAAAAAGGGCGAAATACCCGCCATTAAAATCGGCAAGCAATTTCGATTCGATAGAGACCAAATCGATAAATGGCTGGTACAACAAACAGTGGGCAGACCAGCCTACATCCTGGTCATTGACGACGAACCAGTCATCGGACAGCTCTTCAGGGATACTCTAGACAAAAATGGCTACAGGGTAACGACTGCATTGAGCAGTCCCGAGGCCTTGGAACTCATCACCAGCCAGCGCTTCGATTTGGTTTTCATAGACTTGGTCATGCCAGAAATTGATGGCAGCGAGCTTTTCCGCCTTATCAGGAAAATAGACAAGCAGGTACCCATAGCCATCATCACCGGATACCCGGATAGCGAATTACTCATAAAAGCTAAGGAGCAAGGCCCCTTTGTAATTATGATCAAGCCTATTACCGATGAAGACATACTACAAGCAGTCCATACCTTTAGTCGGCAGTCGAACAGTCAGTAATTGGAGATAATAGCTAATGTCAAAGATTGAGAGTTTTGAAGACAGTATTTATTCAAGCCTTTCAGTCCAATAAGAGATAATAAACATGGTTAAAAAAAGGGAGGATTAGAAAATGGCCACTAGCAGTAAGGGTCAAGGAAAAATTTTAGTCGTGGATGATGAGTCACGGGTAAGGGAAATCATTTCCCGCAAGCTAACCGATAATGGTCACCAATGCCTCACAGCCCCCAATGGCAACAACGCCTTGAAAGCGATAAAGGCTGACCAGGTTGATCTGGTTTTGCTGGACATTATGATGCCGGGTAAATCCGGTACAGAGGTATTGCAAGAAATCAGAGCCAAACATCCAGATACTGCCGTCATCATGGTAACTGCCGTGGCTGATGTCCAAACAGCTATAGGCCTGATGAAGGCTGGTGCCTATGACTATATCATCAAGCCGATTGATCTAAACGTGCTCCTGCTTAGCATAAACAGAGCCCTGGAGAAAAGAAATCTGCTAATTGAAAACAAGGAGTACCAGGATCATCTAGAACAGAAGATCCAGGAACAGACCGAGAAGGTACGCCAGTCGTTTCTCAACTCCACAACCTCCCTGGTTAATGCCCTGGAAGCCAAGGATAAATATACTCACGGACATTCGCAGAGGGTGACAAAAATAGCTGTGGCTATAGCTAAAGAAATGACCATCCCACGATATATGCTGGAAAAGATAGAGCTTGCCGGTTTGCTTCACGATGTCGGCAAGATTGGAGTTAGTGAAGCAATCTTAAACAAGCCGGGGAAGCTCAGCTTTGATGAGTTCGAACTGGTAAAGTCCCACCCTGAAATAGGAGAGCGCATCTTAATCCCCATAGTCGAAGATAAAGAAATCCTGGAGATGGTGAGGCATCACCATGAGCGCTATGATGGCAACGGCTATCCAGATGGGCTATCGGGCAAGCAATTAACACAAGCGGCCAGTATCATGGCAGTTGCTGAGGCATATGCCACCATATTATCACCAGGAGCCTTGTCCTTAGCTGTAGCCGATGCCTATGACGCCATGACCTCAAACCGCCCCTATCGACCAGCAATGTCCCCTGAAGCCGCCTGCGTCGAACTAGAGAAGAATAAGGGAAAGCAATTTGACCCAACCATAGTCGAGATCTTCCTGGCTCTTCTAAAAAAACATGCAAAACTCTGAGCATGATCACTAAACCCGTAACGCCAGAGAGGCAAATGCATCCTAAATATTTGAAACTGCTGAAGTATACAGAGGTAGAAGTTTATCCCTATAAATGACTCAAAATAATTCTGATTTCGGATAAATGTATTTTGAACCGGAGGCCTGCATGTCTTGTCTGCAATAAGCACGTGACTTGCGTTAACGAACTAGGGGGGAGATGTCGGATAAAAATAATATAAAAAAGTGGCCACCAACCGGGAAACAGAAAAGCCTTGACATATGGGAACGCTTAGCCTCCATAAGCACCGACCTTTTATTACTTGTTGACAGGAACTATATTTATCGAGCGGTAAATGATAGTGTCCTTAGAGTGTACAATAGGTCACACGAAGAAATCGTGGGTCATTCCGCCAGGGAGATTTTAGGGCCCGAAATCTTCGACAAAGTAGCTAAGGACTACTTGGACCAGTGCCTTGCTGGCAAGCAGGTGCGCTATCAGTCATGGTTTAATTACCCAGCCTTAGGACGTAGATTTATGGACGTCTCTTACTATCCTTTTTTCGATGTCGACGGGATTATATCAGGTGTGTTTGCGTACATTCACGATATTACTGACCTCCATATGGCTGAGGAGGCCCTGAGACAATCAGAGGAGAGATTTCGGACTGTTCTCGATGAAATGGAAGAGTCCTACTATGAGGTGGACATTGCCGGCAACTTTACTTTTTTCAACGACGCACTGTGTCGCCAGTTGGGATATTCTAGAGAAGAACTAATGGGGATGAACTATCGGGTTATCACCACCCCTGATGATGCCGAAAATATTTTTAAGACATATAATCAGATCTACCTTACAGGCCAGCCAATCAGAGCCTTTACTAGTAAAATCGTTAGAAAAGATGGCAAAACTGGACTGGGTGAAATCTCAGTTTTACCTTTGCGGAACGACAAGGACGAGATTATCGGCTTTCGAGGAATCGCCCATGATGTTACCGAACGCAAGCAGATGGAAGAAGCCCTGACACGGTCAGAGGAGAGATATCGGACTGTGTTAGAGCAAATGGAAGAGGCTTACTTCGAGGTGGACATCGCCGGCAACTTTACTTTTTTCAACAATTCAATGTGTCGCCAGTTGGGATATTCTAGAGAAGAACTGATAGGGATGAATTATAGGGCTTATATGTCCAAAAATGATATGCAGCGCGTGTATAAGGCATTCAACCAAATCTACCGGACAGGAAAGACAATCAAAGGGTTCCCTACGGAACGGATTAGAAAGGATGGAACACGAATATTTACTGAAGAATCGGCTTTTCCCTTAAAAAATGAGAGGGGCGAGATAATAGGCTTTCGTGGAATCATCCATGATGTTACCGAACATAAGCAGGCAGAAGAAGAGAAGAGGCAAATGGAGCAGCAGGCTCAGCTAGCCAGTAGATTGGCTTGTGTCGGCGAGTTGGCTTCTGGTATCGCCCACGAGATAAATAACCCCCTGACAGGGGTTGTCGGTTATACTCACTTGCTATTAACCCGAAAGGGTATACCACAGGACGTCAGACGCGACTTGGAGACTATCTATGAAGGAGCCCAACGGGTGGCCGATATTCTAAAGAAATTGCTCACCTTTGCCGGACAGCATAAACCTGAGCGAAGACTCTCCAACATTAACGAAATTTTAAGTACCGCACTCGACCTGCAAGCCTATGCATTAGCGTCCCATAATATAAGTGTGTCTTTCCAACCAGCTCGTGATTTACCCATGACCGTTGTCGACCCTGGGCAGCTTCAGCAAGTGTTCCTCAATTTAATAATGAATGCTGAGACGGAAATGAAATTGGCTCATGATAAGGGCAAGCTGTCAATTAAGACAGAGCATATAGATAACACAATACGGATATCCTTTAAAGACAACGGCCCGGGTATAGCTAAAAAGAACCTAGAGAGAATATTTGACCCCTTCTTCAGCACCAGAGAGGTAGGTCAAGGAACAGGACTCGGCTTGAGTGTCTGTCACGGAATAATAACTGACCATAAAGGCAGGATATGGGCCGAAAGCAAGTTAGGTAAAGGGGCAACCTTCATTTTGGAGCTGCCCGTAGTCACTGAAGACAGAAAACCTATGCCGCTTAAGCCAACTGTCGAAGAACCTAAGAAGGTGACCAAGGCCAAGATACTGGTAATAGATGATGAGCCTTTTATCCGGCAGATTGTCAACCGCGTGCTGACTCAAGAAGGGCATGAGGTCGAAGCTGTGGATAATGCCGAAGATGCCCTCAAAATGATTAAGCGTAAGAGGTACCGTCTCATACTGCTTGATATAAATATACCAGGCATAGGCGGCATCAAGCTGTATAAACAATTTCAAGATATAGCTGCGTCCCTAAAGAAAAGGGTGGTCTTTGTTACCAGCGATGTGATGGATAAACGCAGTATGGATTTTCTTAATAAGATAAAGGTACCGTACATAACGAAGCCGTTTGACGCAGAGAAATTAAAGACAGAGATAAACCGCGTATTAGCTAGCTAGTAAATATGCAACACATCTTTACCGCCAATTCAAGCGGAGCTAATTACCCGAATAAAATACCGAGCAATAAACCATAGATCATAAACAATATCAAACTTCCAGTCCACTAAATCCAAAACATTGACGTTCTGGTGAACGGACATCGGTCCACCCACTTTAAACAGGTTTCGCCTTGAATCTTCTGCCTCCAAGGAACAAAACTCTTTTATATTTTCCCATCTATTTTGACTTTTAGTTCTTTAGTTTTGATCCTGTTTAGGATTTATAGCTTGGTACTTAGTATTTGACCTGGAGAAATAGCCCAAATGTAAGATTTGGAAGTATAATAAGCACGACATGATTTCGATTTCAAGATTACTGTGTGACGTGATTGGTCCAGGCGACAGCCTCCGCTACGGCAAGCAATATCCATCTGCCGATAGACAACGACCAATCGTCGTCTGGAATTGCACTAGAAAATGCAACCTCGATTGTGTCCATTGCTACAGCAGCGCCGGCAGCAAAGACCCCAGCGGAGTTTTAGACACCGAGCAGTCAAAATCGTTCATACGTGACCTGGCAGATTTCGGCGTGCCGGTGATCTTGTTCTCAGGCGGTGAGCCATTGCTCAGAGAGGATATCTTCGAGCTTGCCAACTTCGCCAGAGAACAAGGAATAAGGACTGCCCTGTCCACAAACGGCACCCTCATCTCCAAGGACATAGCCAGGGAAATAAATAATGCTAGCTTCGCCGAGGTAGGCATCAGCATAGACGGCATCGGTGCCATAAACGACAAATTCCGGCGCAAAAAAGGTGCCTACAAAGCTGCTTTACAGGGCATCCGAAACTGCATCACTCTAGGACTAAGAGTGTCTTTGAGACTGACCATTACAGGCTGCAACCATACGGAAATACCTGCCATATTCGACCTAGTGGAAAAAGAAGGTGTAGAGCGAGTCTGTTTTTACCATCTAGCCTATGTAGGTCGAGCAGGCAGCCTAATCAAAGATGACTTAAACCATGCTCAAACAAGGGCAGCAGTT
>Ga0209636_10003559_pt1 | contig 15865 bp, 11 predicted proteins | sample DeeMarSWOR152_54_FD_187464 | JGI IMG/M metagenome (GOLD analysis project Ga0209636, IMG submission 187464) | Marine sediment microbial communities from White Oak River estuary, North Carolina - WOR-1-52-54 (SPAdes) (version 2) | ecosystem: Environmental > Aquatic > Marine > Intertidal zone >...
TCTTTATTAAATCAAACAAACTTTCTCCTTCCTGGCCTGGGTCAAAGGAAAAGAATATGAAAAGTGGCAGACCCTTGAGGTACTTCGTATGCAAAGGCCCCCAGAACCGCGAGTCAAATGACGTGTCACGGTTATCACCCATCGCAAATATGCAGTCCTTCGGCACAATCACCGGTCCAAAATTGTCCCGGACCTGCGCGCCCAGCAATTCGAAGAGCAAACCCTCTTCCCACGTCTGCTGATACATCTTGCGGTCAAGGACCGCGCCCTGGAAGGCACGACGGTCAGCATGCCGTACGTACGGTTCGTCGACTCTCTCGCCGTTGACGTACAAAACCTTGTCAACAATCGCAACCGTGTCACCTTCAGTAGCTATGCATCTCTTCACAACATATCTGTTTTCAATCGGCGATGAAAAGGCAATGATTTCACCAATCCTAGGATCCCTTCCTGGGATCAAAGGAATTTGCTGATTGGAAAATGGGATCGGTAATTTTACACCGTAAATGAATCGGTTCACGAGCAGGGCATCTCCAACCAATAAGGTTTTCTCCATGGAACCTGTAGGTATCACCACGGCTTCTACAAAAGTCGCCCGTAATATAAGGACAACCGCGATGACAATAACCCAGGAAATTATGAAGTTTCTTATTTTCTCAGTCACGTCGCATTATAACGTAATTCACAGCTTAAGTCAACGAGAATTGTGAGGTCAGCACCACATTTGTATTGACAATTTACCATCGGATTCTATAATAGATTAGCCAAGTAGCAGTAAAGCTGGAGACGGGATGGCAAGCATTTCAAATCAAATACCTCTACTGAGATTCATATTGAATACACTATATAAGATTTCTCTAACTTTAAATTCAGCAGTCGGCTAACATGATCGGCAGAACCATTTCACATTATAAAATACTTCAAAAACTTGGTGGCGGAGGTATGGGTGAGATATACAGGGCGGAAGACATCAAACTAAAGCGAACAGTTGCCCTGAAGTTCTTACCAGTTGATTTAACCAGGGATCCTAAAGCCAAAAAACGCTTTATCAGAGAAGCTCAAACAGCATCAACACTGGATCATCCTAACATCTGCACCATTCACGAAATCGATGAGACTGACACTGGCCAGCTCTTCATCGCCATGGCCTGTTATGACGGTGAAACCTTGGAGGCGAAAATCGAACGAGGACCATTAACATTGAAACAATCCTTGGACATTGCCATTCAAGTTGCGCAGGGTTTGGCTACGGCACACGCGCGTGGAATAGTACACCGTGATATTACACCAGCCAACATTTTCATCACCGAAGACGGGCAGGTGAAAATTTTGGATTTTGGTCTTGCTAAACTAGCCGGACAAACGAAAATCACCAAGGAAGGCATGACCGTGGGCACAGTGAACTACATGTCACCTGAGCAAGCTCGTGGTAAGGAACTGGATAATCAGACCGATATCTGGTCCTTAGGTGTCGTGCTCTATGAAATGCTCACTGGACAATTGCCTTTTAAGGGGGAGCACTGGGAAGCAGTACTGTATGCTATTTTCAACGAAGAACCCCAGATGACCACTACCCTGCGCAGCGATGTGCCTGAACCACTTCAACAAGTAGTGACAAACATGTTACAGAAAGACCCCAAGGCACGGTATAAAGACACAACAACCATAATCGCTGACTTGAAATCGGTCGCCTCGCAGTCCGGATTGTCCTTCCCGGTCCGAGAGACACGAGAAATCAGGAAGATTAGCAAGCTAAAGGGAATTCTCATCCCCGTATCCGTATTTGTAATAGTTCTGGCTGCATTTTTTCTTACCCGCACAAGAATCTTCCCGACCTCTGAAGCAGCAGCCAGAAAACCGATCGCCGTGATGACCTTCAAGAATCTGACCGGAGAAAGCAGTCTCGATTATCTATCCGAAGCGATTCCCAATCTTATCATTACCAATCTCGAGCAATCCGAATACCTAAGTGTCATGACCTGGGAACGTATGCGTGATTTACTCAAAATCATGGGCAAGGAAGAAATAGAAAGTATAGATGACGACTTAGGTTTTGAAGTGTGCAAAATGGATGAGATAGAAAACGTAGTTCTAGGCAGTTTTACCAAGGCAGGCGACGTTTTTGTTACCGATGCCAAGGTATTGGACGTAAAGAGCAAGCGAATATTACACAGCACAAATTCAAAGGGCAAAGGTGTTGCCAGTATTCTAGAAACGCAGATCGATGAGCTGAGCGTAGGTATTGCCAACGGCACAGGTGTCCCTGAAAGCGAAATAGAAGCAGAGCAATGGCGCATTGCTGAAGCCACCACCAGCTCAATGGATGCCTACAATTATTATCTGCGGGGAAAAGAGGAATCTGGGAAATTCCATCACGATGAAACAGTGAAATTCTTCGAAAAAGCCATTGAGCTCGACTCTACTTTTGCGATGGCATACTATGAACTTTCAAACGTATACGGTCAACTGCGGGAGCATGGTAAAAGCAGAAAAATGCTTGAAAAAGCAAGGACTTATGGGCAGAAAGCTACTGAGAAGGAACGACTCTACATTGAGGAATTATATGCGAGACGGATAGAGGCAGATTACGAAAAACAGTTCCAGATTTTGGAAGAAATCTTGTGCAAGTACCCCAAAGAGAAAACTGCACATTTTCTTTTGGGGTGGGAATACTACGATACTGAAGGTATGTATACGCAAGCCGTTGCGGAGTTGGAGAAAGCACTCTCACTCGACCCCAATCATGTAGCTTCCTTGTGTGCCCTTACATATGTATATGCCAGACTTGGAGAGCTAGATCATGCCTTGGCATGCGCGCAGCGGTATGCGCTGGCTTCACCTGGTAATGCTGATCCGTTTGACACAATGGGCGACATATACGTGTTCATGGGTAAACTCGACGAGGCAATGGCGAGATATCAACAAGCGATTGAGATCGAACCGAGTTATTTCTATTCCTATAAAGATATCGCATACATTTATGGATTGAAAGAAAACTATGCGGAAGCGCAGGAATGGATGGATAGACATAATGAGTGGGCGCCCGCTACAGGCAGAAAAGCCGAGGGTTATTGGTGGAAAGGGTTATACTACTATTTGCAGGGCAATTTTAAATCATCATTAAGCGCATTTAACACGGCAGTTGATATGATGCAGGAAGCAGGTCCTTCGACTACACGTGGGCTTGTATATTGGACCACAGGTTGGGTGTGTCTTGAGCGAGGACAACTCGATCTGTGCCGTGAGTCTTTCAAACAATACATCGATATTTTTGGAGAAAGTCCGGTGCACAATCTTCGGTATCGCTGTTGCCTTGGTTTAGTAGATATGAAACAAGGGTTCATCGACTCAGCAAGATTAAGGTTATCTGAACTGAGCGACTTACTACGCGGAACAGAATCTGACGAATTGGCAGAATATTTGTATGACTTGCTTCACGCTGAGGTTCTGCTCGCTCAAGACTCGGCAGACAGAGCAATCCAGTTATGTAAGCACGGATTGCACTCCCCGGAATTTCTCGGGACTGCTCAGATTTGGCCCGCAATGCAACATAACATACACAGTAGACGAGATTTACTCGCCCGTGCATACCTCAGAAAAGGCGATTTGGGTAAAGCTATAGCTGAGTATGAGCGGCTCATCACATTTGATCCCAAGGGTAAGAACCGCCGTCTTATCCATCCGATATACCATTATAAATTGGCTGTTTTGTACGAAAAGAAAGGCTCAACTGAGAAAGCAATCAAAGAGTACGAAAAATTCCTCGAGATATGGAAAGACGCCGATCAAGATCTACCTGAAAAGACAGATGCCAGAATGAGATTGGGGAAGTTATTGAAGAAAAGGACGGTTTCATGAAAAATGACCACACCAACGGCGGCACTATCCGAAGCGCCCGCGTTGATTCGAACCTTACTTATGAACGATTGATGTCCCTTTTTCACGTGAGCCAGCGTATCAATCAAATCAGTGACATAAACAAACTGCTCAACGAAATCCTCCATTCCGTAATCACCCATGTAGATGCCGAACGCGCGATGATTATCCTTACTGACGAATCAGGAGAGGATTACCAAACTGTAGCTTCTGAGTCGTTAGACGACGAAGAAATCAAATTCAGCAAGACAATAGTCAGCATGACACTGGAGAACAATAAAACAATCATGAGTTCTGATCTCCAGGCAGATCCACGTTTCTTGCATTCAAAAAGCGCCAAGGAATTGCGTATCCTATCATTCATTAGTGTACCACTGTTTTTGCCGCGGCTTAACAGGGCAATTGGCACCGTGTATGTCGATCAACGCATCTCAAAAAAATACTTCAGCACTGAAGATGCTGTTTTTTTGGAAGCCTTTGCAAATCTGGCGGCTATTGCTATCAGTAATGCAAATCTTGTTGGTCAGCTTGTGGGTGAGAATATTCAATTGCGCGAAGAAGTTGCCAAGAAATATGAATTTCCCGGTGTGATCGGTCAAAGTAAGGCGATGCAAAAGGTCTTTGGCCAGATGAAAAAAATCCTCAACGACAATTGTACTGTGCTGCTCACTGGAGAATCAGGAAGCGGCAAGGAAGTCATCGCTAAGGCGATTCACTACAACGGGAATAGAAAAAATAAACCATTTCTCGCCATTAACTGCGGTGCGTTACCCGAAACACTCTTAGAGGCCGAACTCTTTGGCAGCATCCGGGGAGCCTTTACTGGTGCCATAGATAAACAGGGTTTGTTTCAAGCCGCTCATGGCGGCACTCTTTTTCTTGATGAAATCCACCACACAAGCGAAGCCATGCAAATAAAATTACTCAGAGTTCTTCAGGACAAAGAAATACGTCGTATAGGTGGTACGAAGACTACACAGGCTGATGTCCGTCTGATCTGCGCTACTAATGAGGACCTGCAAAAGACGGTACAGGACAAACATTTCAGACAGGATTTTTATTACCGCATAAACGTAGTGGCAATAGATATTCCTCCGTTACGAGAACGCCGGGAAGACATTCCAGTATTAGCGCATCATTTTCTGGAAAGATACACAATCGAGAAGAAAAAGCGTCTGCGAGGTTTTGACAAGAACGCAATAGAAGCCTTAAGGAAATTCGACTGGTCTGAAAACAATGTGCGAGAATTAGAAAACGAAATCGAGCGCGCAGTTATTTTTGCGAAAGAAGGAAGCACAATAAAGGTAAAAGACCTATCGGAGAAACTTCAGTATGCTGTGCGGTCTCCGGAAGAAGCGACTGACCTTCTCACAGACAAAATGGGGAATTCTTTAACCCTTGAGGAATTTGAGAAGAAATACATCCGTTACATACTTGCCCAGGTCGATGGCAACAAGACAAAAGCCGCCAAGATCATGGGCATACCCCGCACGACCCTCAGGGGTAAGATGAAAAAATTGGGCTTAGGCGACTAACTCAAGACATATCTAACCAATACGACCATATTTGGCCACAATGTACAAACTTCTGTATAATAGCCATTACTCTGATTTTATCATTGATTAGCGGCCATATTTGGTCGATTTCTCCAATAATCGCTTGATCAGTAGAATGCACAACGTCAGATAAGTCTTCGAATCATAGGGCTTTTCATTCATCTGTAACGAAGGCACAGATTTTGCATACGCATAATGATAATGAGAATGAGCTGCAATCGGCTCGAAAGGAGGTGAACATGAAGACCAACATAAGACCATCATTCGTTGGGATGATTGCACTGATCCTCTGCGGTGCCGCATCGGCGCAGATCCCAGACACTGCATGGACTAGAACCTTTGAAGGCGACGGCATTGGTCATTGCGTGCAGCAAACCGCTGACGGTGGTTATGTTATTACTGGATACAAATACTTTCCCACTTCGGCGAACGACATTTTCGTCATGAAAACCGATGCATATGGAGATAGTATTTGGGCTTACATCTATGGCGACATGGGTGATGATGAAGCATACTACATTCAACAAACCAGTGATGGCGGATTCATTATTACAGGCAAGAGAACAGTAACCAACCAAGAGGATTTGTGGTTACTCAAAACCGACCCACTCGGAGATACGCTGTGGACCAAAACATATGGAGGTTCGTATGATGAACAGGGATTCTCAGTACAGCAAACTCCTGATGGTGGCTATATCGTAGGAGGCGGCACGAGTTCATTTGGTGCTGGACCGCCCGGTACTTACGATGTCTGGTTGCTCAGAACTGACACCCTCGGTGATACACTCTGGACAAGGACCTATGGTGATCCAGGCCTGCAGGATGGTCACGGTCTTGTCAAGAACACCACTGATGGTGGATATATTATCGCCTGCCATGGCGGAGGCTGGGGTAACCTTGACCTGTGGCTCATCAAGACCGATTCACTGGGAGACACCCTATGGTGGAAGACCTATGGAGGATATGATTGGGATATTCACGGCTGGGATTTTCAAATAACCTCTGACGGAGGATGTATCCTTGCAGCCTACACATGGTCATTTGGACCTGGCACACCCAACTACTCTAATATCTGGCTCCTGCGAACCGATTCGTCTGGTGATACATTGTGGGCACGCGTCTATGGAGGAACAAATAATGACAGCCCAGGATGTGTGGATACAACCGCTGATGGAGGATATGTGATAGCGGGATTGACGAAGTCATATGGATCTGGTGGTGAAGACCTATGGCTAATTAAAACTGATTCAACAGGAGACTCTTTGGGAACACGGACTTATGGCACAACATATAACGATTGGGGACAATTTATTCGCATTACGTCAGATCACGGCTACATCATAACTGGAGGCTACAATTCGCCGGCTACCTGGCATCCTGACATATGGTTGCTCAAGACCCAACCGGACTTAGGTATCACAGAGTATCGACCATCCAAAGTGAAATCCATTTCCCTGCAGGTGAGTCCGAATCCATTCTCCCACACGACAAAGATAAAATACTCGATACTGGACACTCGCTACTCGATAGAAAATCCAGCTTTAAGAATCTATGATGCAACTGGCCGTTTGGTGAGATCTTTCATTCTCGAATTTAGTATTCAGAATCTAGAATCTGAAGTGATGTGGGATGGTACTAATCATGCTGGCTGTAAGTTAGCTAGTGGGGTGTATTTTATTAAACTCGCTGACGGTGATAAGAGCATAGTAGAAGAAAAGGTAATCTTGATACGATAAACAATGAGTCAATACAGGGACAGGCTACTTTTTGAAAAGTAGCCTGTCCCTTTTAAGGTTGCCAAAGAAATTTTCCGAAATCAACTCGTTCTTCTTCGTCGAAGACTACGCCCTCGTCCTCCAATAATCGCTTCTGCAGCTCATAACCATGCCCGGGTTTCATGGATATACGGCCCTTGCTATTAATCACGCGCTGCCACGGAAGATCCTCTTTTTCCGAAGATGAATGTAATATATATGCAACTTCACGCGCCGCCCTGGGGTTGCCCGCATAATCAGCAATCTGACCATAAGTCGCGACCTTGCCCAATGGTATGTTCTTTATGAATTTCACCACACGATCGTAAAATCCCTTTTCTATATTGTATTTCATAGTCGATTAATCTCGCGATAACGAAAGCAATCAGTTGTATGGTCATTGACCATGCCCACGGCTTGCATGAATGCGTAGCAAATAGTCGGACCAACGAATCTGAAGCCACGTTTCTTCAGGTCGCGGCTCATTGCTTCAGATTCTTCTGTTCGTGCTGGCAGTTCAGAGATTTTTTTGAATTTATTATTAATCGGCTTACCGCCCACGAATTGCCAAATGTATTTATCAAAAGAACCGAATTCTTTCTGCACCTCGATGAATCTCTTCGCATTTTCTATTGTCGCTGCAATCTTTAAACGATTGCGAATGATACCCTCATCCCTAAATAACCGGTTGATATCCTTCTTAGAGTATTTTGCGATCTTGCGCGTATCGAAATCGTCGAATGCCCGTCGGTAATTTTGCCGCCTATCCAGTATTGTATTCCAACTCAAACCAGCCTGAGCACCTTCAAGAATGAGAAGCTCGAAAAGCTTACGGTCATCGTGCACAGGCACACCCCATTCTCGGTCGTGGTATTTCAACATCAACGGTGAACTACCTCGAGCCCACGTACATCTCTTAGACACTTTTCTCTCTGTGCTACTTTTATCCACTGTCACGTACCCATCAGCTCAAACAGCAATCATACGAAGCGTCAGGAAACAACATCTTTTTTGGCACCTAAGATAGCAAATGCAAAACCGCTACATCAGAAAACACGCCGGCCGTCGCGCTTGCGATTATGCTTCAATCCGTGAGGTCAAATTGCTCGATTTTCAAATCAATCGTGCCTTGTTCGACCCGAACGACAATCTCGTCTGCTTCATCAGGCGATAATTTGAAACTGGGATTCCAGATTTGGCCGTTCCAGGTCATGTTGTATAAATACATTGTCGGATTATTTATTGGCTTGCCATTTTTAAAGGGCACGGCCATGAATGCTGACTTATCATCGAGTTTGTTCTTACCCGTAACCTTGATACCTTTTCCCCCAACAACTTTGACGCGTACAATCTCTTCGTCGAACATCATCTGTTCAAATGGAGGTTCTACAAAATTCGCCAAAGAAACGCGCTCCGCCCAATCAGGTAGCTCAATAACCTTTTCTTCGCGGCTACTCATTTTTGTATAACCCACTGGCATCGCAAATAACTCATCATCTACTTCCACCACTTTTATATTGCTCAGTTCCATCGTACGCGCATGCTCACCGGTTATGGCTACCTTCAACGGAAAGCCTAATTTCTCTGAAAGCCACAGTTGCATTAACTCTTCCTTTCCGCTCCGAATAGTGTAGACGTCACAATCGTACCCGCCGATCTTTTCGCTCCCGGTCTTTACCTTCTCACCAATAGCTTCTGTGTATTTGGCCGCCTGGAAAGGATCGTTCATAAGACTCTGCATATCATCGCTAGCCATTTCCATGTAGACTTTCTCTTTTGGCATCAGCACGCGCGTCAAACGTGCCTCCTGGTCGACAAGAACCAACACTTCATGACCTTCCTCTTCAAGATCCATCCGATATTTGTCATCTTTTACGTATATCTTGTTCGTCCTGGTCACGTTTTCCACGGTCTCGGCCATGTCTGCTGTGAATTGAGCAGCAAAAGAAAAATTGATGAAAGTCGCCGCAAGAATCCCCAGACAAACAACAACACAGCAATTATTGGTGCGAACATAATGCATGTTTACCTCCTTTTCTCTGACTGTTTTGACATTTTTTGTTGTGGACACACAATAATATACAGAAAAACAACGAAGTCAACAATCACTCTTATGATGCGGGTGCGAACCCTGCTCGGTCAATCTCGCTGTATTCACAAGTGTTTGCTTCTCCCGCGAATGCGGGATTCTCGTTTTTGCTGTCAAACCAAAGCTTTGAGCAAAAACAGAATCGACCGCTCGAAGCATAAAATGCTATTCGCATTCTTGACTAGTGATACCAGTGCTATATAATTAGCTACTAAGAAAAAGAACAGCATCAGGAAAGCGAGGTGGGCATATGGATTTAATGGAATTGCAGAAATTGGTGGTCGGCTTAGATGAACACATTACTCTACTCGATGGAAGGCGTACGAAATATATAAACTTCGATAATGCCTCAAGCACGCCGACCCTGCTGCCTGTACAGGAGAAAATAAACGAATTCTGCAAGTGGTATTCGAATATTCACCGCGGTACTGGCTTCAAATCGCAGTTGTCTTCATGGATATTTGAAGAAGCAAGAAATATCATTGCACAATTCGTCGGTGCAGACGCTTCATCAGCAGTGATATTCTGCAAGAATACTACTGAAGCAATAAACAAGCTGGCCTTGCGTTTTCAGTGCCCGATAATCAATGCCATGGGCAAAGACGCAGACAAACCTGTGATCCTCACCTCAATCATGGAACATCATTCAAATGAACTGCCGTGGAGAAAAGTAGGCAAAGTCGTACATGTAGATATTAAATCCGATGGTACGGTTAATTCTTCTGATCTCTACAAGAAACTCGAGATGTATGAAGGAAAAATATGCTTGGTGGCGATCAGCGGCGCCTCGAACGTTACTGGTTACATTAATCCAATTCACGAATACGCGGCGAAAGTACATGATGCTGGAGCACAAATCGCGGTTGATGCTGCGCAACTTGTCCCACACCGTCCTATCAATATCAAACCGAAAGGAGATCCACAACACATTGATTATCTTGCTTTTTCCGCCCATAAGATGTATGCACCATACGGCATCGGTGTACTGGTGACCGATCGCAGTGCCTTCGAACATGGCGCTCCCGATTATGTCGGCGGTGGTACAGTGGACATCGTGGATCTCGAAAGCGCTTACTGGAAAGACCTACCCGAACGAGAAGAAGCAGGCACGCCCGACATTGTAGGTGTTGTTGCGTTAGCAAAGGCTGCTAGGTTACTTGAAGAAGTGGACTTCAACAACATTATCGAGCACGAATCAGATTTGACCAGCCATGCACTCAAAAAGCTGTCCACCATGCCGCAGGTTATTATCTACGGTGACAAGAGTCCTGAGAACGCTCGTACAAGGCTTGGCGTTATCTGCTTTAATGTTAAAGGAAGCGACCACGCACTAGTAGCCGCAATACTAGCCTATGAGGGTGGTATCGGAGTGAGAAATGGATGTTTTTGCGCACATCCGTACGTCAAACGTCTTCTCGGGGTTACTCCCGAACAAGCGAAGGAAGTGGAGAAATGCATTCTTGCCAGAGACCGCTCTAGAATCCCCGGTGCAATTAGAATGAGCTTCGGCCTTTATAACACCAAAGAGGAAATCGATCAATTCTGTAAAGTACTCTCTATGATCATCACCAAAACCTACAAAGGCAAGTACTTGATCGATAAAGAGCGTGGTGAGTATTATCCTGAAGGTTTCCGCACAGATTTCTCAAAATTCTTCAAGTTTTAATACCAACAATATTCGTCATACATACGACTGACCCATGTTACACCAGAAGCAATGTCCAATGTACAGCCGCAGGTATCGAAAGCGATGAAATGCTGAGATAACCTGACCCCCAATAAACGAAGAACACGCTTCTTTTGTCTAATTACTAGATGAAGGAGGTAATAAACATGAACGAAAAGAGAATGAAAATCTGGGAACCATTTAAAGAGTTAGTAACCATGAGGGACGATATGGACCATCTCTTTGATGCATTCTTCGGCAGGCAAACGCAAGGTCTCGAGGATCTATGGAAACCAGCAGTGGATATTGAAGAGAATAACGGCAATCTCTTGGTCAGAGCCGAGATTCCAGGGATGAACAAAGAAGACATTAAGGTGTCAGTCAAAGATGATATGCTTACAATTTCGGGCGAACGCAAAAGAGAAAACGAAACGAAAGAAAAAACATTCCACCGCATCGAACGTTGCTATGGACAGTTCCGCAGGATGATCAGACTTCCAGCCGAAGTTGATGCTGACAAGGTAAAGGCTGCGTATAAAGACGGTGTGCTACATGTGACCCTGCCCAAACCCGTTTCAATGAAACCAAAGCAGATCGAAGTCGAAATCAAATAAGTTCCTATCCTCCCAAAAAGGCCGGCAAGAGCCGGCCTTTTTTTTGGCACAAAAAAACAGTTAAACCCTCCTACTTGAGATAGTTGATTATCTAAGGTTAAGGTAGTTCGAACATCGTGACGTCGATTGTAAGTGCCTGCCCTGCTGAGAGGAAGAATTCAAGCGGAGATGAATTGGGTGATTGAGAGGTGTCGTATACCCCAAAAAAATCACCGGAATCGAATTGCAGGCTGCCATTAACGTCTTTCCAGGCATCGAGATAGTACGTGCCGGGAGGAACGTCTGACATCGTATATGAAGCGGTACCACCACTTCCAGTTGCCAGCACCGATTGAAAGGTATCGTCATTTTGCCAATTTGCTAAGCTTATGTAGATGGCAACCCTGGTGCCGTCTAAGTCACCAATTACAACTGGGTCCAAGGTCAGAGTTCCAGAAATCGAACCGGGCGTCAGATCTTCTTCTTCAGTACCGCATGATACGACTGATAACGTTAATAAGAGAAAAAACGCAAAAAGTAATGTTCTTTTCATAAATCCTCCTTATAATATCAACGAATCCTAGGGTGGTCAAATCTACATGAAATTAAGTAGAAATCAAGCCACAAGTGCAAACATTTTCCCACGCACTCCACAGAAATTCGATACGAATTTGGATTCCCAAACACAGCCGACACATACTTCTTCTCAACCGAAGGTAAGATAGTCTCTTCTTGAATAATGCGGTGATAACAACACCTGCCGGCATGGATAACTCCAGGGCTGTGCGTGATTAGAAAACAGTTGACATCCCCAGTGCAAGTAATTAGAATAATGAAATTACATTAGAAGCTGGTAACTGGCTGATGACTATTTTTGGATAGAAAGGGGGTGAACGAGCAACTTTATCCAAAAAAATACTGGTAGATAATGGTCAAAAGCGAAGAGAATATCTTTCTTTAATAATAAAACGCAAGAGGAGGTATTCATGAAAGACAAAAGGTTGAAGTATATGTTTGCATTCGTAGCCCTGTTTTTTCTCGCAGCGGCCGGGAACGCAGCCCAGGCTGAAAATCCACAAGTGAAGACACACACTATCCGCCTGGAATTAACCTCTGAATCAACTCCGATTTTCTATCCGATGCGTCAGGAATTCATCGACAGTTTTGAGAGAGCCACTATCGCTCCTTGGACAACGGGACCTACTTTTCTGTGGGCAATCAGAGATACGACCAACACATACGGCCCTAACACGTGTGCTGTATCAGGATACAGATATGCTGGTTATCCAGACACAGACATTGCTGTTTACCTTGGAAATGCTGACGCAATCCTGACGTCTGCAACAATCGATATCACGGGTTGGGATTCTTTGTTTATCTCGTTTAACCACTTCGGAGATTTTGAAGGATCAGCGACCAACTTTGATGGTGGCATAATCGAGATCTCGTCTAATAACGGTGTAACCTGGCAGCAGATCGATCCACTCGCTCAGGGACATCTTAACCCGACATACGATGATTCTTTAGCCGGTGGCAGTTCACTGTTATATGCCATGGCTTATTGTTACGACACTCCTGGTTGGGTCAATGTGAGTTCACTCGATCTCATTGGTCTTGGCTATGCCGCAACTGGAGACCAGATACAGATTCGTTTTTGGTTCTGCTCGGATCAACTAGAAGGCGGACAAGGGTGGTTCATTGATGACGTGAGAATCGCCGACACATCACCACCCGACTTGCAGCCGCCCACCATAGTGCACACGCCATTGACTGACACAACTGATACACTCAATCCCTATACGGTCATGGCGATCGTCACGGATGATGGTGTAGGCGTCGATCCGGATTCAGTGTTACTCCATTATGAGATCGAGAACGGGCCGATCCTCGATGTCTCTATGACCCAGGTAGCACCAGATACATTTGAAGCAGATATTCCATCTCAGAATTACCATACTGATATCTGGTATCGAATAATTGCTGCCGACAATGCGGGTAATGTGGGCAGCACGCAAATGTTTAATTTTGAAGTCACTAACGCACGCACCATTATGTATGACGATGGACAACCCTATTGGATGACCACCCTCAATCCAGGAGACGGTCTGTTTGTTCAATTTGAATTCAGCGATGTTGGTATCGACAGCGGACTTCTTCATCAGGTGAAATTGTTCTTTGATGACACTGGTGAATTTGATTTGCGAATGTATCGAGGCACCACCAGCAATCCTGGTCCACTCCTAGATTCACTGGCGGGATTGTTATCCCCCGGCTATCAGTGGTACACAATCGACATTACTGACCTTGGTGTTCAACTAAGCGGTAGCGTTGTCGCGGGTTACATACTGGGTCCTGTTTCAGGTCCTGACACGGCCACGGTACTTCAAGATCCAACCCTGAATTATACCAATAACATGTGGCGCTACATAGCCGGCGCGTGGTCGCATCCTGCAAGCGGTGGAGACAATATGATTAGGCTGAAGGTCATTCCGATAACCTTAACTGGCGTCGAAGAAAACACAAAAGACCCTACCAACTATCTGGCTCTTGCTCAAGTGTCACCAAATCCAACGAAAACAGACGCGGTCATTCAATTTCAGGTGCCAACCGAACAAAGGATTTCCCTTAGGATATACGATACATCAGGGCAACTAGTGAAAACGCTCGTCGATCAGCAAATTGCTACAGGCAGGCACCAGGTTACATGGAATCGCTGTGATGAACAAGGTAGAGCAGTTGCCAGTGGGGTTTATTTCTACCAACTGCAGTATGAAAACAAAATTGCGACCAAGAAGCTAATCCTCATACGCTGAGTAAATCACAATAGAAAACAAAGAGGGCAGAAATTTCTGCCCTCTTTGTTTTTGATCGACGGAGAATAATTTATGCATGATACAGTATTCTTTTCACTTTGGCCACATAGTTTTCGATCTGAATTCTATCCCTTGACTCACCAATAACCCTTATCAGATGCTCGGTCTGAGATGGTCTGATATGAAGCCAATAGTTATGACCGACAATCTTCAACCCATCGGTAAAATCTAATTTTCCGCGAAAAGCATCAACAATTGTCTCCTTCCTCTCCTCGAATTTATCCTTACTAACCATTAGTTTTCTCTTAATCATGTAGTACTTCGGGTAACCCGACATGATCGCAGAAAGCGGTTTACCTTGCTCGGCGACCAATTTTACAATTAACGCGGCACCGACCATGGCATCACGCGTGAAATTAATCTTTGGGTAGATTATACCGCCGTTGCCTTCACCACCAATTATCGCTTTTGAAGACCTCATTCTGGATACTACATTCGCCTCGCCGACTTTGGTGCGATACAATCGAGCATCATATTTTTCGGTCACGTAATCCATGAGTGCAGTCGTTGATAGATTCGTTACGACATCACCTTTTTTCTTGTTCAGAACATAGTCGGTTGCAAGTACCAGGCTACTCTCTTCACCAATTGCCTTTCCATTATCATCAACGATTGACAACCGATCGCAATCGGGATCGCAGGCGAATCCAATATCTAACTTGCAGCTCTTCACAAAACGACATAGAGCAACGATATTTTCTCGCGTGGGTTCCGGTTTGCGGGGGAAGATTGGGGCAAAACGGCAATTAAGCCGATATACCTTACAGCCCATTTCCTCCAGCACTCTCGGCAATCCAATAGAGCCCGCACCATTCACGGCATCGACACCAACCCTGAGAGATATCTGTGCCGGTTTCAGGAAGGTGACTATTTTTTTAATGTGCTCATCGAGCCCGGCCGCAGAAACCTTCATCATCTCCTCTTTTCGCACTTCTGAATTTCGATCGTCAACGATTTTTTTCGCAAACCGCTTGAATTCAGCTCCGTTGAGGAAAAGACCTTTTGAAGAAATGAATTTCAGAGCATTCCACTGAATAGGATTATGACTCGCGGTGATCACAATACCACCTGCAGCTTTGAGTTTACGAACCATGAAAAGCACCGTGGGTGTAGGTATTATGCCCAGATCAATCACCGACCTTCCGGCTGAATTCAAACCCTTGATAACGGCCCTGCGAAAAAGCTTACCTGATTGACGCGTATCCCGGCCAACAACCACAGGTCCACCCTTCAGGTATCTACCAAAAGAGCGGGCGTATTTGAATATGACATCGGAATTTAAGTCTCTATCTACAACACCGCGTAAACCAGAGAGACTGAATATTAAAGGCATTCATACATTATATCCTGCATAAGCAGTTTGTCAACGTATGGCAGCGGATTGAGATGGAGAGACCAAGAGACAGAGAGACAAAGACAGGCGTAGAAGGTGGATATCTGTGTGAAGACACATTGGAT
>Ga0209636_10003560_pt1 | contig 15860 bp, 14 predicted proteins | sample DeeMarSWOR152_54_FD_187464 | JGI IMG/M metagenome (GOLD analysis project Ga0209636, IMG submission 187464) | Marine sediment microbial communities from White Oak River estuary, North Carolina - WOR-1-52-54 (SPAdes) (version 2) | ecosystem: Environmental > Aquatic > Marine > Intertidal zone >...
CTTTCAGGTTAGAATGATATTGGTGATTATAAAATGACTGAACTCCTCCAAATCTATAAATGCGAGGTTTGCGGAAACATCGTGGAAGTAGTTCATACTGGCGCAGGAACGCTAGTCTGCTGCGGTCAAGCCATGAAACTCATGGAAGAACAAACCGCTGATTTCACGACCGAAAAACATGTGCCTGTCGTTGAAGAAACCAAGGAGGGAATCCACACTGTTGTTGGTTCGACTCCTCATCCAATGGTCGATGAACATTGGATAGAATGGATTCAAGTAATCAAAGATGGCTGGGTTATGCGTAAATTCCTTGAACCTGGCATGAAACCTGAGGCGGACTTTCCTATGAAAGGGAAACCCGACTTGGCCCGTGAATACTGCAACATTCACTTACTCTGGAAGACTAGCTAAACTGTTGAAGCTGGGAACATTCCAGGTGATCTCGGTGACTGGTTAGTTTTCGCTAGTCACCAGATTTCTCTCTTTTTTAGCAATTTTCGAAGACATCTTCCTCTTGCAGTTCAACCACATTTCCACAGTATGGACATTCGGCTCGTCGAGGTCCCACCCACTTGACCTCATTGTATTTCAAGGGTGCATCGCATTCAGGGCATTCAGTGGGCAAGGTTTCTCGCATAAGGTGTCGAGTGGTTGTTCGCGCTACCGGTACTTTTGAGGCATCAAACATTCTCCGAGTGGTTTGTGATGCTTTACACGCCCTATAGCCTACTACAATTATCATTATGAAGAAAAACGCAAAGAAAACAATGAAGATTATCCAAAAGATTCCAAGAAATCCAAAGATCCAGTCAAAGAATGGATCAAATTGAAGAGCCAATATCACAGAAAATAGATGGAATGCTGTTGGTATCATAATGGTTCTCCTCGTTCACTGAGAATTTCACTCCTAAAAGAATTGTGAACGTCATTCAAACTTGCTTCCTACATTGAAGAAAGAATGTCAGCGCTTCGGATGTGTTTTCGTCCCGAATCGGTGTGGAGAACTAGGCTTCCATCAGCTCCAATATCCTTTGCGACACCAGTGAGCTTTTCTTTCCCAATGGTAACTGTCACCGACTTTCCAAGTTGTGTACAGAGCCGTCGGTACTCTCGGTTAATCGAGGCGAAACCCTGATCACGCAGTCGAATATACCAGAACTCAAGTTGACCTAGGAGATATCCAAACAATCGAGGTAAATCAACGGGACGATTCAAAATGTGTTGGAGAGTTGTTGCTGAAGTTTGTAGGTCGGAAGGCATTTCATTGAGCGGTGTATTTGCATTGACACCTATTCCTAACACGACGTATTCGATGTCTGCACCTATCAGAGTGGATTCAGCCAAAATGCCACACACTTTACGGTTTTCAATGAGTACGTCATTGGGCCATTTCAACTTGGCTTGAACTCCAAGGGCGGTTTGTAGAACTTTGGCTACAGCCACACCTGCCGTTAGGGTGATGAGTGGCGCTTCCGCGGCAGAAATGGTCATTGGACGAAGCAAGATTGAGAAGTAGAGACCTCCTGGTGGTGAATGCCAGGATCTTTCGAAACGCCCTTTCCCAGCTATTTGTGTATCTGCTAGGACTACTAATCCTTCGCGTTCACCAACAGTACCTTTCTCCTTAAGGTATGTATTGGTGGATGGCAGTTCAGGAAAATGCAGTAAACGCTTGGCCACGAGTTTTGAAGTATTTGCTAGGGCATGCTGAAAGGGATCGTTTCTGGGCTCAAAGGGGATTGGTGGTTTTGTCATGCCCTGCACTTCGGTGTGTTAATCCTTGGAGGGTTGGCATAATTCGAGAAGGACACCATTTGTGCTACGTGGATGAACAAAGGCGATAAGCATATTATCTGCTCCCAATCGCGGTGTCTCATCAATAAGTCGATATCCCGCCGCTTTCATTTTGTTCAATGCAGCAGTGATGTCCTGTACTTCGATGGCAATATGATGAATCCCCTCCCCACGTTTTTCGATAAACTGGGCTACGACGCCATCAGGACTCGTTGGTTCCAGGAGTTCAATGCTGGAATCGCCGATGGGAATCTGGACGGTTTTAACTTTCTGGCTTTCCACAATTTCAGTATGGGTAGAGTCAAGTCCAAGGACTTCGCGATATAACTTGAGAGCCGCCTCTGCATTTTTGACCGCAATACCAATGTGTGCAATCCGCAAATTCAAACAACTCCATGGGGTCAATTTCATCTAGGTTAGAAAAGACTTCTGTTTCTTTAACCTTGTAATCCACAAACGTTTTTATTCAGGGTTAGGTGTTGGAGCGGCTAAGATGAAACCAAACGAGATGTCCTCTGAAGGCAAAAACGAGGAGCGCCTTCCAATTTCTGCCAATTTGCTAATTATTTTTGGCACCACTCTCATTGCGGTTATGGGTGTAGCTAGCATTACTCCAGCATTTCCCAGGATGAGTCTTGAACTGGGTATCCCGCCTGGAATGATCAGTCTCGTTGTAATCATCTTCACTATCCCAGGAATAATTCTGACCCCCTTCTTGGGTATCGCTGCGGACAGATTTGGACGAAGACCAGTATTAGTCCCCTCTTTGTTGCTGTTTGGCGTTGCTGGATTTTCTTGTATGTTCTCTGAACCGATCGGCTTGGCGTTGGGAATCTCTCCTTTTCTCATATTACTTTGCATTCGGTTTGTTCAAGGAGTTGGTGCCGCTGCATTAGGATCCCTCAATATCACTATCATTGGAGACTTGTATAGACGGCAACAACGCGCACAAGTGATGGGTTACAATGTCAGTATGCAAAGTACTGGTACTGCCATCTATCCTACTCTGGGAGGATTTCTTACGCTTTTTGGATGGTTTTTCCCATTCTATCTCCCCCTCCTTGCAATACCTATTGGTTTAGCTGCACTCTTTAAACTGGAGGTTCCAAAACCAGAAGATACGCTCTCAATACGACAATACTTCACCCAAGTTGGTATAGTTCTCAGAAATAGACAAGTAGCCGGACTATTCTTAGTCAGCACCTCAGTTTTCATCATGCTTTATGGTGCAATTATCACCTATCTTCCGTTTCTCATTATCACATTCTTTTTTGTCAACTCATTCATTGCAGGTCTTGTTATCTCTTTGATTTCTCTAGCAGCAGCTATTGTTTCTCCTTTTATGAATAAATTAGCCCAAAGGTTTTCGATGAAAACGGTCCTACTTTCTGCTTTCCCCTTTATGGCATTGGGACTCTTTTTGGTTCCTTTCGCCCCAACTCTCTTGCTTCTCCTGATCCCTGTGGCATTTTTTGGAATTGGAATGGGGTTTGCGATGCCCACAACTTGGACCCTACTCGTGCGTCTCGCCCCGACAGAGTACCGTGCCGCATTGATGTCTTTGAATGGGTTGGTCTTACGATTAGGGCAGACGCTGGGTCCCTTGATAATGGCAGTGGTGCTCGGGATCTGGGCTTTACCTGGAGTTTATTGGGTTGCTGCCTTAGTAGCCCTCGTTCTGATTCCAATTATATTCGTGACCATACCCTCCGGTTCAGAACTAGTTAAGGTGCATTAGAAAATTTGTGCAGGTTTGTGTTCACCAAACACAGAACGCAGGGCATCAGATATCTCACCAAGTGTGGCATGGACTTCAACAGCTTCAAGAATGCTGGGAAAGAGATTGGTATTTCCTTCTGCAACCTGTTTTAATTGGGAAAGGGCTCTTTCGACAGCCTGGACATTTCGATTTTTTCGGAAGCTTACTAGTTTCTTATATTGGGCTTTCTCCACTGCTGGGTCAACGCGAAGGTATTCGATGGTCTGATCTTCTTCAGGAATGCTGAACCTGTTAACGCCGACGACTACTCTATCATCGGTTTCAATTTCTCGTTGGTACCGATATGCGCTATCATGGATTTCGCGTTGAATGAAACCCGTTTCAATCGCTCGCAGTACGCCACCCATCTTATCAATTTGATCAAGATATTTTACGACCCCTTCTTCGATGTCATTTGTAAGATTCTCCAGGAAGTAAGACCCCCCGAAGGGATCGATAGTGTTTGCTACCCCACTTTCATGAGCAAGGATTTGTTGAGTGCGTAATGCAATAGTGGCGGCTTTTTCAGTGGGTAAGGCAAGGGCTTCGTCCATGGAATTGGTGTGGAGTGATTGGGTGCCACCCAAGACGGCGGCTAAGGCTTGCATAGTAACGCGTACAATATTATTTGCGGGTTGCTGAGCGGTCAAGCTACAGCCTGCTGTTTGGGTGTGAAATCGTAATAACCAGGATCGGGGGGCCTCGGCATTGAACCGGTCCCGCATAATTCGATACCATAATCGCCGGGCTGCTCGGAATTTTGCAACTTCTTCGAACAAATCATTATGGGCTCCGAAGAAAAATGAGAGGCGGGGTGCAAATTCATCTACGTGTAATCCTGCATCTATTGCTGCTTGGACGTAAGCGATGCCATTGGCAAACGTGAATGCTACCTCTTGGATGGCGGTGCTTCCAGCTTCGCGTATATGATAGCCGCTGATGCTAATAGTATTCCAGCGGGGTAACTCATTTCGGCAATAGGCGATAGTATCGGTAATAAGGCGCATGGATGGTGCTGGGGGATAGATGTAGGTTCCCCTAGCCACATACTCTTTGAGAATGTCGTTTTGGATGGTTCCGCGAAGCACTTTAGGTTCTACACCTTGGCGTTTTGCAATAGTAATGTACATCGCAAGCAGAACAGCAGCAGGGGCGTTAATCGTCATGCTGGTGCTCACTTTGTCTAATGGAATACCTTGAAAGAGTGTAGCCATGTCTTCTACAGAGGGAATGGCAACACCACATTTGCCCACTTCACCGACTGCCATCGGATGATCCGAATCGTACCCAATCTGGGTCGGTAAATCAAAAGCAACGCTCAGACCGGTTTGTCCCTGTTTCAGGAGATATTGATACCGTTCATTCGTTTGTTCAGCAGTTCCGAATCCAGAATACATTCGCATGGTCCAGAGGCGACTCCGGTACATCGTTGGATACACTCCACGTGTATAGGGTGGTTGCCCGGGAAATCCAAGGTCGCGGTCATACTCAATATCCTGAAGCTTTTCTGGCGTGTATAGTCGCTCAACGGGTTCACTGGAGGTGGTAATGAACTTCTCAGCGCGTTCTGGGGTTTTCTCCATGTTTGGATCCAGCATATTAGCTTCCTGGTCACGAGGTTTTTCTGATTTTTTCCTGCCACGCCGATTTTTACCCAATGAAATTCAACTCTGCAGATTACTGTCCAAGGCCTCCACTTAACTTATTTGTCGATAAGCCCCCGTCTTTCAAGGCGGGGATGAATCGTCCAGATACTTATCCGCACCCCTCCCCCAGACTGAAAAACACCGATGACTTTTCTAGCTATAGCATGACCCAGATGCTGCTGACACACAAAATCCGCATAAGCCCCACAGCGATTCAAGCCCAAGTCCTGTGGACCCTCTCCGAAAAATGTCGCCTTCTCTACAACTTCGCCCTCGCTGAACGCCGCCACCAGTGGACAACCAATCGCACGAAACCGAAGACAGAGCACTCCTACATTACCTACATCCAACAACAAAACACCCTCCCCGCCCTCAAGACCCAGCATCCTGAGTATGCCTGGGTCTATTCGAAGGTCCTGCAAATGGTGTTGCGACGCCTCGATGCTGATTACAAGTCTTTCTACGCCCTCTGGCGCCGCGGCGACCTCCAGGCCCGACCTCCCCGCTTCAAGGGCAAGCACTATTTTACCACCCTGTGCTATAATCAATCCGGATTCTTCCTAGACATTAACCACCAGCGGATTCGCTTCGCCCACCGTCATCCCTCGGGTGTTGAGTTGGAGTTTGCGTTACCGTGGTTACCACCTCTGAAGGGTAGGGTCAAGCAGGTGGAACTCTTTCAAGATCGCCGACATCGATGGTTCGTCGCCATCACCTGTGAGGTGGCGGTTCCCCCGTATGTGGACAATAGCCGGTATCAGGCCATTGACGTGGGAGTGATTAATTTGGCCACGGCGGTTAACCAGCAAGGGAAATTTGTTCAAATTCGCAATCGTCGGGCGGACCTGTATTGGAAGAACAAACTGCGGGAGGTGCAATCCCGACGTGATCATTGTCGGAAGCACAGTAAAAAGTGGTACTTCTATCAGCAGAAGTGGCTGAAGATGCGCCGCAAGCTGACCAACCAACTACGCGATTTCCAGCACAAGATGTCCAAGGTCGTGGTGACAAATACCCGGGCTAACACGTTCATTGTTGGTGATCTTGCGGTGAAGGTCATGGCGCGAAAACAACGGGCGTCGGGGCGTCGGCAGCAGGATGCAGCGGCTCGAACGTTGTATCATTCGCTTCAGAACACGGGCTTCTTGGGGCGGTTCGTCCAATTCTTGACCTACAAAGCCAAGAAAGTGGGTAAGAGCGTGATAAGAATTGACGAGGCGCAAACGACCAAGCGGTGTTGTGTTTGTGGCACGGTTCGGAATCGCCAGCTATCGGAGCGGGTTATTCAGTGCAATTGTGGAACCCCCTTGGATCGGGACCAGAATGCGGCGGTCAACCTCATGGTGCGGTTCCTATTGCAGCAACCCCCTGTGAACGGGGAACCATTGCAGGCTTTCTTGCATGGTTTGCATCGACACACAGCCCTCCCCCAGGTTCCCCGGGGAGTGGACTCGATGGAAGCCCCTGCAGTCATGCAGGGGTAGTTCACTGAAAGTGATTCAACAAACTTGTTACATTTCCACGCCACGTCGTGCACCAATTCCTTTCTGATACGGGTGCTTTACCTCCTTGACCTCACTCACCAAATCTGCAATCTCAACAATCTTTGGGTGCGCATATCGTCCCGTAAGAATAATCTCCATATGGGGTGGACGGCTTTTGATCAACGTGATGACTTCTTGTTCAGAAACAAGTCCAAAATCTATCGCAACATTCACTTCATCCAAGATGAGGAAATCAACATTTGTTTTTTTGATGATCTCTTGAGCATGATCCAGAGCAGCTTGAGCTAGTTCAATATCCTTAGGGTCTGGTTTTGTCTTATCGACGAAGTCGGGACGACCAAACTGACGGATAGTAAAATTGGGAATGCGTTTCACGGCTTCCAGTTCACCGTAATTGATTTGACCTTTCATAAACTGGATCATATAGACTTCAAAGCCATGTCCAGCAGCGCGCAGTCCAAGCCCCAACGCAGCTGAAGTTTTTCCTTTTCCATCGCCTGTATAGACTTGGACTAAGCCTTGATGCTTTTCCTTAGTCTTTTTTGAACTCACTCTTTCTCCCTCATTCATCAGACGAATCTTGGAGTAATGCCAAATGTGGCTCTAAGCGCTTGTACGTAGTTTCAGCATCCATAACCAGGGTGCGTGTATCCGCAGAAGTTTCCATGAATCCCAACTCGCGAGGATACCGGGGGACAATATGGAGATGAAGATGTAAGATACTCGCCCCTGCGGCAGATCCAATATTTAGCCCCACATTCACACCCGTTGGGTTGAATGCAGCAATTACAAGGCGTACAGTCTTTGCACCCATCCAAAAGAAAGCATTCAATTCCTCACGGTTCAACTCAGACAGTGTTTCCACATGTCGAATGGGGACAACCAGCACATGTCCCGGGTTAAAAGGGAACATGTTGAGAATGACCATGAAATCATCATCACGGTAGACGACTTTGGTGATGACCTGTGGATCACCCTTAATGATAGCACAAAAGATGCACGGAATTTCTCGTCGTTCTTTGCCTTCTATGTAAGCTAATTTGTGTGGTGCCGCGATGTAATCTCGAAAAGGCAGGGGACTCACTCTCCTGAAATTCTTACAAGCTCTAATGCATTGAAGGATGGAGCCCAATTAATCCTTCCGATTAATCCCATTCAAAGTATGATTTGGACGGCTAGCCTCCGTGGCGATGAACTTCATCTTCGAGACCACGGATCGCAGCTTTCAGTCGGAGTCGTTCTTCAACATACTCATCGCCAGTCACGGCCCCTTTCCGGAATTTCTCATCCAAATCTTTTAGCTCCGCATTCAGTTTTTTGATACGTTGTCGCATCTGGTCAACATAACTCACAGTACGCCCTTCGGCACCAGATTCAAGTTCTGCTGGCGTGTACGCTGCTTTAATCACCCCGTCATCAATCCGAAGAATTCGTTCAGTTGCTGCAGCCACGATGGGGTTGTGTGTAACCAAAATGGTGGTCTTGTTATACTTTTTGTTAATCTGAACAAGAAAATCTACGATGACTTGAGATGTTTCCGAATCCAACTCGCCTGTCGGCTCATCCGCTAAAATAATGGGGGGATCATTGGCTAATGCGGCCGCAATTGCGACTCGTTGTTGTTCTCCACCGCTCAATTCATCGGGTTTATGTTTCCTCCGATCTGTTAATTGAACCGTTTCGAGGAGTTCATCGATTCGGCTTTGCCGATCTCTCTTTGGGACTTGGTTCACAATCATGGGCAGTGCAATATTTTCCGCTGCAGAAAGGGTTGGCACAAGGTTTAACGTTTGAAAGATGTGCCCGACAACCCGACGTCTATACATGACCAACTGTCTTCGATCAAGGAAGGTTACATCGACGTCGCCTACTTTTGCTTCCCCTGCGGTTGACCGGTCGAGTCCTCCCAAGATATTCAGTAACGTCGTTTTGCCTGATCCGGAAGGACCCATCACAGAAATAAGTTCGCCTTCACGAACGCTCATGTTTAGCCCGCGAAGAGCCCGAACTTCTACGTCACCCATCCGGTAAACACGAACTAAATCCTTGACTTCAATATATGCCATTTGTTTTTTTCACCTCAAAACTGAAAGATCATAACGGGCAACCCGTGCCTCAATAAGAATCGGAATAAGCGTAGTAAGCAATAACATACCAGTGATAAGACCTGTCTGGAGCAGAAACATTCCTAAAAATGAGGGTGCCAAGAATTGTGGAGTTAAGAGTGGTGGTTCAAATGAGGTTGTTCCACCGCTAACCAATCCATAGTAGATAATTAACCCCACAACATATCCAATGATGATGGCAAACACCATTATCGTCATAATTTCTGCCATTAATATTACCACGGTCTGAGAATAGGTCATACCCCGTGCACTCATCAGGGCGGTAGTTGTACGGCGTTCACGCAGAGTCAAGTAGATGATAACAAATGAACCCACAGATGCCAGTAAGAGTGCAAAAATCACGCCCATCTGCATCATATTCGTCGTAGAACTGAGTAAAACATTAGCATTATACTCCTCAATCTCCGTTATCGCCGAATCTACATTCAGGACATCATCTAAGGCTTCAATAGCTTGGATAACGGCTGCATTGTAACTCGGTGAGTCAAGGGCCACCAAAATATGACCCGTCGGGTCGGTTTCGTTAGAGAATTCTTCCACCAATTCTATCGGGACGTAAGACCAAGTATCCTCTGCTAGCCATTGCCCCCCGCCCCATGGATACTGATAAAATTCAGGGTCTGGACCCATAAATCCCACAATCGTCAGTGGATGATAGGATCCCATCGACGAGAATTGCATCAAAAATTGGTCACCGATACCTACACCGTATCTGACAGCATGTTCCTTTTCTAAAATGATGGTCCGATTCTCATCCCCGAGTAATTCGAAGGTAGCGACGGGGGAAACTCCAGAAATCCAGCCTGGCTCCCAATATGCCACGTCCAACCATTCACTCACATTTATCGCCCTAATATCAATGATATCGGCAATCGTTTCAACTCTAAATGTGAGTTCCCCGGTAGCTCCGCGGACACCGTCAAGCGCTCGTACTGTCGGGAGTAAATCCGAAACGTTCTCAGGAAAACTTACAACAACATTCAGGTCAGCACCCACAGAGGTAAAGGCATCTCTCACAGCAAGGTCCTGACTACTTCCTAGTATTCCAACTGTTTGTACACTATAGCCCAGTAAAAGGGCAGTAATGAAGATAATCGCCGCTGTTCGACTTGGTCTCCGTCGAATGTTATGAGACGCAATACCACCCAGTTCACCAAGGATGCGACTGATGAAACTTTGGGAATATTGGTAGAAACCTTTCCAACCTTTTACAATTATCGTAGTAAGGCCCCACAGGAAAAGGAGTGGAGCCCAGAATGCGATAAATGAGTCAAAAATTAGCCAATAGGCTGCCAGCGATCCTAAAATCGGATTAGTAAACATGATCTGAATTACAATCTCTTGAACACTAATGCCTAGCAACCAAAGAATGAGCTTATAGCTTCCCAAAATCAAGGCTGTCCATGCCAACATTTTTCGATAATCCAATGATTCTCCTGCCAATGTATATTCCCGAATGGCTTCGGTCGTAGGGATTTGCGATGCCTTACGGGCAGGCAAATATGAGGCAATAACCGCAAGAAGGACGCCAAAAATAATGGTCAAAAAAATCGTATCAACACCAATACCTGTGGTGATGATTGCAGCCCATGTTACCGTGGAGATGAAGAATGGAATAAGAAAGATGGCAAGTAAAATTCCTAGAACACTTGCAAGGAGCCCGACGAGTAAAGCCTCCCAAACAAACAGACTCGTAATGGTGCTTCGGGTCACACCTTTCGTTAGAAGGAGTCCCACTTCACGACGCCTGATAGAATAGGAGACATCATTTAATGTAACACCCATATACAAGGCAATAAAGAAAACAGGCATAGACACTTGCAGAAAGACCGCTCGAAAAGCCTCAGAGATGTTTACAAATGATAGAAGCGACATCGCAAGTACATTATCAAGGTACCCCTCATATCCTAGGGCAATTAATGAATTTTGAATCTGATAACCCAGTTGTTGTAGTTCCTGTGTCGACGTTTGAATATTATACGGATTAATGTAGGTAGCCCGGTCAATCCAGATGTTGAAATGCGTTTCGAGGTTAATATAATGCGCATCCGGATTAGATTCAGCATAATCATAGATTGGTAGAAAGGTTGAGTTGAGATCAACAATGAAATATGTTACATGTTGTTCTAACCAACTCTCATATTCATAACCCCAAAAGGGGAAATAGGTTCCCAAAAGAAAAATGTCCCGGACTTGACTAGTAAGTTCTACATGTCCAATAACCTCAAGGGTTAAATTATAGAGAATGGGTTCGCCAACTTCTGTCCAAATATTAACCTCAATCGAATAATTACTCCCTATAGGATAATCTGAAATTTGGGCAGAACTCCCTGTTATAAGCGTTTGATTGGCTCCAAGGCTCATATTCCCCGCGATAGGTAAGATGCCATCATAGAGCGTTGAGTTATTTTGAATGCCAATAGTGAATTGATATTGCTCGTCACCATCATAGTAAGTCACATTTTGATGTCTGCTTATGAGTTCAGCACTAGTTACGCCTTGAATACTCTCGATTTCCTGACGCATTGCCAAGAAATCTGAACTATTCGGTATATCTCCCCAGTCATACGGGCCCCAAGTCATATCAGTGGTAACTGAGTCAAGAATGTCGAAGAGCATTGCTCCCATCATGGAATTAGCGCCGATATTTGAGGTAGCAAATAGGGTGGTTGCTATCATAACGCCGACAAGGATAGCAAAAATGAGTTTTTTGTTCCGCGTTGTTCGTTGGACGGCGTACCGATACACACCAAATCCCTGCTCGTTGGCTAGTTTGTGCATCGAACCTAAAAGCTTTAAGGTTCAGGTAATCATTCCCAACCTGAACGGTTTCAATTCGATTGTAAGTTGGAGGCGGAAAGTGTGTTCTCCGAAAAAACCACACCCGTCAGCGAGCTCGTCAAAGGAAATCCTGATCGACCGATCCGAGAACCTGCTCTCGTATTATTAATCTGTCTTTTCAATGTCTTTCAAATCTATCAACTTGTAGAGATGAGCATTCAAGGACCGGCTTTCGGTTTCGATCCTTACTTGGGGATGTTTATGATGATGATGGTTGGTATGCTCTCTGGGTTAATCATTTGGTATGCAGTATTCAGTGTTCTTCTCTTAATCGGAGCAGGCGTCACCTACTTCATCAATCGACGGGCTGGGGGGGCGCTCATTCTCGTCATTTCAATAGTTGGGTTCCTCGTTGGGTTTGTAGGTTTTGCAATTTCGGTTATGTTTGCTTTCAGTATTTTCTTTGTAGTCACTACCTTTCTTACTCCCTTCTTAGGCTTACTTGCCGGAATCTGGGGGGTCAGAGCTGAAAAACCCCCAACGAGAGCTGACATGCAAGAAATTATCTAAACAAAATAGGTTTGATTATTCTAAAATTCATTCTTCTTAATTTATCCAAAAAAAGTAAATCATGATCGAAATAAAAAAGTGGGTGTAGGAGGCTCATAGCCTCCTGACCCAGAGAAACTAACGTTCACTTTACTATGGGATTATTTCCCTCAATGACAAAAACGAATTCAACAATACTCAAATGTGGAGGAGCAAAGAATATTAGATAAATCTCTTCGGAAATGCCATCGTTATGATCAGCCCCGTGCAAGTCAACACGCCTAGCATCACCAAGCCATAATTTCCACCGTACTTGTCCTTGTGTTGAATGAATGGCAGAAAACAGTGGGAGTTGAACTACTATTCCTTCTGTTAATCGTCCTAATAATTGCACCCTGTCAATGTGAGAGATAGTCTGAGGATGTTCAGTAAGGCGTAAAAGATAAAACTGGTTAATTTTCGATGGAGTGTTTTCAAGAGTGTGGCTGTAAATAACATCGAAACCATCAGGATTATGGATATCAAGAAGTCCTTCTGTTTGAAAGGTATTCCCATCATAAACTGCAAGAATCGGACAGCCTCCACCTGGTGGTGGGTCAGGATCTGGATCTGGGATTTCAAGTGGAATATCATCAATGAAGTTCCATCCTGTGCTTAAAGGTGTAATCCATGGAATAGGCCAATCTCCTGGACCAATTACTACAGGCTGGTATACATAGCACCACATCCAACTTCCAACCTTCTGGTACCAAGTATAGTACCAACTCCAGGGCCAAGGATGATGCAAAACACCATCTTTAAAGAAAGCCCAACCACACGTTCCTGTTTCATCGATAACATAATCATTGACCCAGTCAAAAAGTGCCACAGCTGCTACTGTAAGCATCCATTCAAGAATTTCGAATATTGTAGCCAATGGAACCTCTGCAACAGTGAAAATCCTTGAAAGTATTTCACACCAATCTGCTGCCACTAACATTGAATCAATTGTTTCCATCAAATCAGCAATCATATACACACTCATATGTCCAGCTATGAAATCATTACCTTCAATGTGGTCCTCACTGCCTGGATTTATATTGTACACTGTTCTATCTGGGTGTTCATATTTTGCATATATTGGGTATTCATTCCATGTATCAAACCAAATATCACGATATTTTGCAACCCACCAATAGGTAGGGTGGCAGTCATCAAGGAAACGGATTTTGCTTGGATTTTCCTTTTTATACTGGATAGTGGTGTATAATTCTTTTGAAAAATGGATGTACTTTTGATAGTTACCATGTCGCCAGTGATGGTGTGCTAGAATTGTTAACGCCGTTAGATCTGCCTCAGTAGTTCCTGTGAAGGTCATCACAGGTTTCTGTGTCTTTATATTTCCGGAATAGCACATCGCAAAATAATGGAGTTCACTTCTGGACAAGTCAACATAGTGACTGAGTTCATTCCAGGAAATCTCACGGTATCCGACATTTACGCCTTCTTCGTGTCCATGTCCAACATAAAACACTTCACTAATGGCTCTAGAAAGAATGAAGTTTAGTTGCCGTGGATCATTGATTTTCACAATCTGGGCGCCATCGATATTTTGTTTAAATGTTTGCACAATGTCGCGTATTGTTATATCATCTGACAATTGTAATATTACAGGATCCCTTATAGGAGTTGGGATTCCCGTTGATATCGGAGTAACGAAAAGTGACAAAATTAGAACACTTGAAACGGCTAATAGAGAAAGGGATCTTATATCATTTGAAGTTCGAAACATTCCTAGAAATTCCCTCCACGGAATGGTGCTTTATAATAATCAATCTCACATATTAAATGTTATCTAAGCGTTATTCTCATCTATTCTTCACATAATAAATTAAACTATTATTCCTTTTCTATGATATTAAGGAAATTCTTTTAATAAATGCTGTTATACGGTCAATAGCAGCAACGACTATTTTCTCTCCTTTCTCAGGGTCTGCTCGCGTAGCATAACCAATTATTCCTGAATCTGAAAAATCAGTTGTATCCCAAACTGGCATGATATTTGGTTGAGGTGGGAACATGGTGGCTTTTGTGAAACCAAGGATTGGTTCTCGCCCGGGTTCATCAATGCGTTTGTCTTCGAGGACGCGTTGACCGAGGGCCCAGGCTACTGAGGTTTCCATTTCATCGGCATGGAAGTGTGGCGGTTCAAAGGTTTCCTTTACCACATCTGCGGTGATTTTCCACCATTCTATTCCAACACACCAGAGTCCTTCTTCGTCGTAGAGTTTACGGAGAGCGATAGATAGGGCTGCTGTGTTTCCGCCATGGCTGTTCATTACGATGATTTTCTTCGCACCGTGTTTGGCGAGGCTTTTTCCCACGTCGACAATGAGGTCAATGAAGGTTTCATGGCGTAAAGTGATGGTGCCTGAAAAGGACATGTGGTGTGGGGATACGCCATAGGAGATGAGTGGAGTTACTGCTGTCTTTATCTTGGGCCATAACCGGTCCGCAACGAGGTAGGCAAACTCTTGAGCTTGGAAGGCGTCGTTGTCAAGGGGAAGGGCTGGACCGTGTTGTTCTTGGGAGCCAACGGGGATGATGGCGATGTCTGTTTCTTTGAATAACGCCTGGGATTCCTCCCATGTCAGCTTCCCTAGCATGTATGGTTTTACTTCTGGCAATCCAAATCCACCTGCAATTAGGGTTGACAGATTAGACTACCTGAACTGGTTGAAAAGTTCTCGGAATAGGCAGATTTTACAGGCTAGGTGCCTTCTGCATAATCCATGTGATAACGTTCTTGTTCAGGGGTGAGCTTGTCGATTGTAATCCCCATTGTTTCGAGTTTCAATCGGGCGATGGTTTCATCGATTTCGCGTGGAAGTACGTATACTTGGTTTTCCAGCTCTTTGCTATGGTCCTTCAGGTACAACATTGCATGGAATTGGTTAGAGAAGGAGAGATCCATTACAGAGGATGGGTGACCCTCAGCGGCTGCGAGGTTTACCAGTCGTCCTTCGCCCAGTAGATAGAGACGGCGACCATCTTTCATAATGAATTCCCGGTTATTTTCGCGAATCACTCGTTCTTTCTTCGCCATTTTTGCTAATTCCTCGGCATTCACTTCGACATTGAAATGACCCGCGTTGGCAAGAATTGCCCGATCCTTCATCACTTCGAAGTGTTCCTTGGTGATGACATCTCGCATACCCGTCGAGGTAATGAAGACATCCCCGAGAGGTGCCGCGTCAATCATGGGCATGACGCGATAACCTTCCATTCGGGCTTTCAGGGCTTGTAGATAATCGACTTCAGTGACGATGACATCAGCACCCATACCGCGTGCGCGTTGAGCGATTCCTCTGCCACAATGTCCAAATCCCCCGACAACGAGTGTGCTTCCAGCAAACAGAATGTTGGTTGCTCGTAACACACCGTCAAGTGCAGATTGGCCCGTGCCAAAGATGTTATCCATTTCCTGTTTGGTTACAGAATCGTTCGCCGCAATGACTGGGTACATGAGTTTTCCATCAGCAGCCATAGCTCGTAGACGATGTACGCCTGTGGTGGTTTCCTCGGAGGCACCAATTACTTTCTTCGCTAGATTCGGTTGTTTTGTGTGCACCGTGAAAATGAGGTCTGCCCCATCATCTAAAGTGAGTAGGGGATTAATCTTGAGAGTCTGGTCAATGCACCAATAATATTCGTCTTTGTT
>Ga0209636_10003563_pt1 | contig 15858 bp, 26 predicted proteins | sample DeeMarSWOR152_54_FD_187464 | JGI IMG/M metagenome (GOLD analysis project Ga0209636, IMG submission 187464) | Marine sediment microbial communities from White Oak River estuary, North Carolina - WOR-1-52-54 (SPAdes) (version 2) | ecosystem: Environmental > Aquatic > Marine > Intertidal zone >...
TCCGATCTAGCTAAAAACCCAAAATCAGTTCTAGAAGATATGACAAAATCACTTCTTTGATTCTTCCTTCTTTTAATTTTCTAAAAAGATTTCTAAAAACAAATCAATATTAATTCTAACTTCAATACAATAATTACTTTTGTGGTTGGATGAAGAACAACAATGTTAGATTATCTCCGACGGGAATTGCATGCTATTCTACATGCCCAAGAAAATTCTATTACATATACATTCGAGGAATAGAGGAAAAACCAACTCCATCAAAAGTTAGGGGAAAGATAGTCCACCGAGTCTTAGAGCATTTCTTCACTTTTGTGGATTTAACAGACATAGAAGAAGGAAATCATTGGCAAGATCTCTGGGAGAAATTCAGGAATGTTCTATTCTCCCTTCTTGAAACCGAATGGAAACAAATAGGAAAAATATATGATGATTGCTTCAAGGGTGAAAAACAAAAAACAAATTTTTTTAACGAAACTAAGGATTTCTTAGACTTCTACGCGATAAAAATGGCTTTTTCTTTGATAAACAAGTTGAAAGAATTGGACAAAAATTCAGAATGGTTTGGGGAAAACATCAAAAGATTTTTTTATCCAAAGGATATGGAAATGAAGCTGGAATTGAATGATGAGGGAATATGTGGGTTTGTGGATAAGACGATGAGTATTTTTGGTAAAGGCATAGCTATAGTCGACTATAAAACTTCTAAGTGTCCTTTGCCTCATTTCATACCTGAAGGGCATTTAAAACAAGGTAGGGCTTATGCATTTCTTTGGAATCAATTGTTCGGTGAAATGCCAAAACATGTGTCTTTTTATTATCTAAGGACTGGAGAGAGTGTTTTCTATCCTATATCTGAAAGGGATATAGAAGAAATTAAGAAGGATATAGAAGAGATAAGATCTAAGAAGTCTGTTATAGAGGAGTTTCCAAGAAAAGAGTCTAGGTTATGTGATTTCTGCGATTTTAAACTATTCTGTTTTAAGAAGAAAGAAACGAACTAAAAAACTTTAGTTAGAAATTAAGTCTGGAATGTAGTTCTTGATAAAACGTATAAATCTTGAATCTGAATTTTTATTAGCGCCTCAGTAGCTACAGTCTGGTTAAAGCGCCGCACTGGTAATGCGGAGATCACGGGTTCAAATCCCGTCTGAGGCTTCATTTCTAAGTCAAACATTTTAACCCTAGTCTCATAATAATTTAACAGGTGTAAGTGTGGAGAAGAAATTCATTTTAATCGTCGTATTACTTCTAACTGGAATTATAGGACTTGTTGGTTTACACAGAACTGGAATGTTCATCAACCCTGTTGGTCAAGTCTTAGGCTCAGCATGTGGAAATAACATTTGCGAGTTAGAAGAAACTAAGTGTTCTTGTCCTGAAGATTGTGGATTGTGTGAAGTTTATACTGGAACTTGTAAAAGGAATTATTGTTCTGGGGATGATTGCAAAACTGAAATAATCGAAGACTGTTGCGGCAATCAATTGTGTGAATTGGGTGAATGCGGAAGTTGTAAGTATGATTGTAGTGGCAAGGACTGCGGTTTATTCTCTGTAGATCTAGATGAAATAGTTAATGGGAAGAAAACAGACAATTACATTCGTTTTGATGTGGCTAGTAAAGACACTTCAAGTTATTTAACATTTTCTATCAATGCTTACGATGAAGATGTTAATAGTTTGGAGGTAGAGTATGATTGTTGTATTGAGAATAAGGAAACCTGTAATCCTTTAAATGTGACTAGAATGATATTTGGTCATTTTTTCAATCCCAAGCAAGCTACTTTGGATGAAAATGCTGATGAGGTATTAATATTGAACAGTAGGGGGAGTTTGAAGTATGTTTTCGGTTTTTACTTCTTTGACAAATCCTTCATACCAAGAACATATGAAGGTGATTTAATAACAGGAAAATATTGGGCTCGTTGCGATTTATTTTTCCAAAGTTCAGGACCTGAATATTCTATCATCAAGAGTTATGATATTTTGTTCAATGTCGAATGATCATTCAAACATTGGTCTTTTTCTCGATAGAATACACTTACTGTAAAACACGTAGAAAATTATCAAAACTATAATCAGAATTAACCAAGGTAGCCATTCTATTGCCGGTACGACAAATAACCCAACAGGTAAACTAGGCCATGTCCAAGGCCTTATCACTTTGATGTTCGTTATCAAAGAATGCTCTTTCAAATTTTTGGCTTTTAAGGTTATAGGATAATATCCTTCATCTATTTCACAAGGAACTATAGCATAAATTGTAACAGATTTTCTTTCATCCGGCTCTAGAGTGACTTCTCCAGGTAATCCTGTTATCCATGCTGGTCCATCCACAGTTAAAGTAAAAGTATCAGTAACCTTACCAATGTTGATAATATAAAATGTGATATCATTCGATCTGCATAACTCGACTTGATACTCTGGTTTAACTTCTATTAAAGGTTGGCCGAAAGAAACAGTGAAATCTTTTGATGTTGAATCTGATGTGTAGGAACTCCATACTCTTACATAAAACGTATTAATCCCAGTTGCATCTTCTGGAATCGTCACTAAAAACTCAGCTTCTTCACTCTTTCCGGGATAGATACTAGCTATATTGTCATAATATGTTCGAGAAAAGGCTTCAAGCCTTAATTTTATATTTGACTCTAATAAAGGCCCACAGTTTGAAACTTCTATTTTAACTTTTGCTTGCCCGGTTGGTTTTAATGGTTCAGCCTTTATGTCAATTATATCCAGACAATGATCACCGACCAAATATCCACCTATTACAAAACTTCTTGTTGAGGAATCTGTTATATAATCTAAAGTCGCCCTAACTTCTATAGTATTTTCTCCAGTTGAATAATGGCTTCTATCAATGTTGAAAGTAAAGGTTCTTGTTTCAAGATGATAGAACCTGATAGAGTCAGATTTTATTAACCTGCCATTGACATAAGCTTTAACATAAACATAAGTCGGTAATGAACGAGCAGTCTGCAAAGTTATAGGAACTGATGCTAAAAGAGTATCACCAAATTCCGGAAATTCAGGGTTTAAAGTTATCCATCCTACTTCCAAATCATTATCTATTCTTAAAAAACACTCGTCCACATATAGAGTAGCATATTCTGTTTCTTTTTCATCTTCCGCTTCTACAACCACTTTAACTTCATAGTTCCATTCATCCATATCATAAGCATCATAATATACTCGAAAAGTCTTTGTCTCATCCTCATCTAATCTTTTTTCTTCATCATCTATGAAATCCCAGTAACCATTCTCTTTTATGTAGAATTTGGTTTTTACTAGGGTATCGTCTGGCCCCTTTTCAAGAGTAACTTCCACAGATAATTCAACTGTTTCACTCTCATCTAGACAAACAGTATCAGGATCAAGTTCTAGTTCATCAACCCCAAGGGTTATTTCATCCTTTATGTAGAAACGATTTGTATCTTCATCTGTAGTGTTATCAACAGAAGCGTTTATTTTTATTTCATGACTCCCTTTGGCAAGACCATTAGTATCGAAATTCCATGAGACAGATTTCACTTCTCCTTTTCGCATAGAATAAGTTGCTGTATGATCTAAAGCATCATCCACATACCACTCAACATTAACCATGTGATAGCCTGTGGGGGCTTCCACTAACTTAACATTCCCAGATATGCTTACTTCGTCACTCTCTTGAACGTAGTATGGATTTGTTTTAGCATCGTAAACATCAATTATGAAGGATTGAGCATTGACTAAGGGTACAAGTGTAAAAATGGATAGAAAAATGGCTAAAATCGTTGATTTCAAGACTAAATTAGTGAAAGTTAATACTACCATACAGTGATAAGATTTATGGATAAGTACTTAAATCTTTCGATAGGGGTATAATTGATAACATGAGAAAAATTCCAAAAAAATCTTTTTTAAGGACTAAGGTAGCAAAGGAAAGGATAGAAAGGCTTTTTTCTCTAGCAAAAGAAAATTTAGAAAAAAACCCAAAGAGAAGCAGAAATTATGTGGAATTAGCCAGAAAAATAGGGATGAGATACACTGTTCGTCTAACCAAGGATCAAAAAAGGAGTTTTTGCAAGAGCTGCAATCAATTATTGATAGTTGGTAAAACTTCAAGGGTCGAGTTAGACAATCAGAAAAAACTCATAATTATTAAATGCCTGAATTGTGATAATTTATACAGATATCCATACAAAGGTTGAATCATGCTACTAAATGTAAAACTAATTGGTATGTGCCTAACGGTTGTTTTAATAGCGGTATTTGTCCTCTTCTATATATTCGATAACTTGGGTAAACTTATGGTACAATGTGAAAAGGATAAAAATTTAAACATCTGTAAATCAGGTATATTGCCTATAGTTATATTGATGATGCTTTTGATAGCAGGTGGTTTGATAGTAGTCGTCAACATAACAGCATACATAATGATATCAGGTGTTTAAATGAGAGATATTGATTCGAAAAAATTTATAGAGGTGTGTAAGGAAGAACTTAAGAAGGTAGATGCGATAAAACCGCCAGAATGGGCAACGTTTGTGAAGACGGGTTCGCACAAAAAGTTGCCTCCAGTAGAAAAAGATTGGTGGTACACTAGGGTAGCATCTATACTCAGGAAAATTTATATTAATGGTCCTGTTGGTGTAGAGAGGTTAAGGACTTACTATGGTGGTAGAAAGGATAGGGGTCATAAGCCTGAGAGGTTTAGAAAAGGTAGTGGAAGTATACTAAGGAAATCCTTGCAACAACTAGAAGCTGCAGGGTTTGTAATGAAGGATAAAGGAAGAAAAAAGGGCAGAATAATAAGCGAACAAGGTAAAAAGTTTTTAGAGAAGATCTCATCAGAGGTGAAGAAATGAACTACTTGACACCTGAACAACTAGAACAACTACAAGAATTGGAGAAATTGAAAAAGGTTTTAATGGGTAAAATACTGACAAAGGAGGCTTTGGAAAGACTTGGTAGGATTAGAGTGGTTAAACCTCAATTAGCATTGCAACTGGAATTGTACCTGATGCAACTATACCAAGCAGGTCAGATAAAGACTGTAATAGACGATTCTAAATTAAAGTTGATACTGTATTCTCTTACTAAAGAGAAAAAATTCAAGATAATAAGATGATAAAATGGGAAAAACAAAGAAAGTTGGTATAACAGGTAGGTTCGGACCAAGGTATGGAAGAGGAGTTAAGGTAGAGTTAGAAAAAATAGAGAGAAGGCAGAAGGCTTTATATTTTTGCCCCTCTTGTAAGAGAAAATCTCTAAAGAGAGTATCAGCGGGTATTTGGGAATGTAAGAAATGTAATGCGAAGATTGCTGGGGGTGCATATTCGCCAACAACAGAATCTATAGGTGAATGATATGGCTTTCAAATGTTTGAAATGTAAAAAGATTATAGAAGAGACTGATGAGAGAGTTAGATGTCCGTATTGCGGGTACAGAATATTCGTAAAAATGAGGCCTGAAGTGATCAAGAAAGTACAGGCCAGATAACCAGCTAATGAGTAATTCTAAAAACTATTTGTGGTTAATATGAAAGCTACCATAGAAATAGAATGTAAGAACCCTGAGACGATTAAGAAAAGTTTACTGCCAGATATAAAGAATAAAAAAGACATAATTATCAAACTAAGGGAAGATAAAAAAAAATTAATAATAGAAATAGAAACAAAAAAAATAAGTTATTTAAAAGCTGTCATCAATTCATATTTATCTCTAGTTAAGATATTGAAGGAGTTGGAATAAATGGTTACAGAAGATGATAAGAAATTTTTAGGCCAATTTCAGGGCTATCAACAACAACTACAGGCTATACTAATACAGAAAGAAAATTTGAAGTTGCAGATTTTGGAGATTGAACATGCATTGGAAGAATTAGAAACAAGCAAATTAAAAGAAGCTTATAAAATCACTGGGCCAATAATGATAAAAATGAATTCAACCGAACTGAAAAACGATTTAAAGGAGAAAAAGGATAATTTTGACCTTAGGATTAAAACCTTAGAGAGGGGGGAAGAAAGGATTACAACAAAATTAAAGGAAATGGAACCGAGATTAAGAGAATTGATTAAGGAATGATGTCATGAAGAACATAGAACCAATAGTTAGGTTAATGAATGGGATAATAGATGACAGGACTATCCCAAGAAATATAAGGTCAGCTGTTGAAGAGGCCAAAAGGGATTTGACAGAAAGAGCCGAAAACAGTTGGGATATTAGACTGAGTTCTGCCATATCAACGCTCGATGAGATAATAAACGACCCTAACATGCCGATGCATGCCAGAACACAGATATGGAATATTGTAAGTTTACTGGAAACTATAAAGAGGGAGTTATGATTAGTTTAAATCCTTTATTCACTAAAAATATTTAAGTTTAATTTCCAAATCCAAAATTGAGGTGTGAAGATGATCTTAGAATCTATCTTTGGAAGAGAAAGGGGAAGAGAACTAGAAGAAGACGAGTACATAGAAATTGAAACTTTGGGTGAAGAAAGGGGGAAAGTTAACATAAGGGTAGAGACGTTAAACGATTATAGAGATGTTGAAAACATACAAAAATATGTCAGAGAGGGAAATGTCGTTTTCTTGAGAATAAGAAGAATGAAAGAAAGAGATATGGGCGAGTTAAAAAGATCTGTAGAGAGACTAAGGAGAACTGCTGTTGCAACTAATGGAGATATTATTGGTGTTGATGAAGATTTCCTGATACTTACACCACCCTCTGTAAGGATAAACAGAGGAGAAGCAGAAGAAATAAAAACAGAGTAAATCGAGAAAAAAATCATTCAAGAATTCTTACGTCTATCTCTGGATTTTTCTGACGTAATTTTTCCCTAAATGATTCTGGATCAGCATCAGTTTGATCTATATAGCCATAATGAATTGGTATTACAACCTTGGGTTTTATTACAGATGCTGCTTTTGCTGCACTCTCTTCATCCATCGTATAAGTTCCACCGATTGGTAAGAGTGCTATATCTGTTTTTATTTCAGACATTTCAGGGATAAAATCTGTATCGCCAGCGTGATATATTCTTATATCGTCAACAGTTATTACAAAGCCTATACCAGAACCTCTAGGGTGAAAGGGTTTACCTATGTTGTATGCTGGCACTGCCAGGATTCTGATTCCTTTTTCTTCAAGAGTGCTACCCGTAAATATTGCCTTAACATTTCCAGATAATTTTGTTGCAGATTTCTCAGTCGTGATGATTACTGTATCTGGTTTCCTAATCATGTCTACTTTTCCAGGGTCGCAATGGTCATAGTGGTCATGTGTTATTAAAATCAAGTCAGCCTTTTCAGGGTTCATAGGAAGCGTAAAAGGATCAAAATAAATTACTATTTCTTTTCCTTTGACCATAAAAGTTGCATGACCAAACCATTCTAACTTTATGTTCCCATATTTCAAACCAATACCACCTAAATAATATAATTAGTTAAAAGTTAGGGGTTAAAGAAGATTTATTTTTAAAACAAGATAAATCATATTGTCATAATTTGATCCAGAACGTGATTAAATGAAAATAAAGTTAAGTACTCAAACTTTGATAGCGTTAGTTTTTATCTTTCTGATGTTCGGTTCAACCTTTGCTTATGCTATTTTGAATGCGTTTAAATCTCCTGAAGAAGAAATAAAGATACCAAATCAGAGGATAATAGATTACGAGTTGAATGAGATACAAAGGAACTATCTTCTACAAAGGGGTTATACATTAATCGAATACCGGTATTTTACTGGTTGTCTAGAGTGCATAGATATGAAGAGTAAGTTAGAGAGTGTGACACAAAATTCGGACAATCAAATCTTTCTTCAAGAAATTTTATCTGAAGGTAACGCAAATAGCTTGACTGTAACCAGTCTCAGAGGAGGGAAAACTATAACTAATCCTTCAAGCGAAAACTTGGAAAATACGATCTGTAACTTTCTGGTAAATCAACCTTTGTGGTGTGTAACCTCTAAGATTTAAGTTGCTTTTCCATCTCTTCTAATTCATTCAAGAACCTGTTGACAACCCTGGGCAAATCCTTTTCTTGTACCTTAATAGTTTCAGCAGCCTCTCTCAATAATTTTTCTTTCTTCTTAAGTTCTCTCAATTCTTGTCCCGATATCATTTTTTCTTTCTCCTTAATTTTCTCAATTCTTTCCTTTTCGCTTTCCATTTTTCAAACAATTCCTTAACTGCTTCAGGGACTTTTTCCTCTTTTACTTTCAGTAGCTTGGCAGTTTCTTTCAATAGAGATTCTTTTTCTTTAAGGTATTTTAAAGCGGCGGGGCCTGCAGAAAACTCAATTCTGATTATTCCATCCTGTATTCTTTTTGTTTTAAGTATCGTAATCAATTCTGTGTTTCCAGTATTTTCAAGATGTAATCCACTACATGCCTCATGATCCATATTACCTATCGAGACTATCCTTAATGTATCTTCTGGAACAACTCCACCTTGATAAATTCTAAATCCATATTTTTTCTCAGCTTCATTTCTTGACAATAACTCTATCTTTACTGGAAGGTTCTTATTTACTATCTCATTCGCTTTATCTTCTATTTTTTCAATTTGTTCCTCTGTCAGGGCATCATAATGTGTTATATCAAGCCTTGCTTTTTCCGAAGTCTTTTCTGCCCCATGTTGCCAAACATGATTTCCAAGAACCTCTCTAGAGGCAACATTAACAATGTGAGTTCCTGTGTGATGTTTTCTGAGTATATCTCTCCTGTATTCGTTTATTCTACAGTTAACGATTTTCCCTTCTTCCAATTTACCAATAACTCGGTGAAGAATAACGTTACCAACTTTTTGAACATCTGAGACAGGCACATCACCTATAAAACCTACATCAGATTTTTGACCACCACCTTCTGGATAGAAATAAGTTTTGTCAAGAACGACATATTTGTCATCTATCATTTTAACGACTTTTGCTTGGAATTCCATTATTTTGGGATGTTCATAAACTAATAATTCCGTGGGTTGTATGCCACTGACATCTACCTGTTCACCTATAATTATCTTTTTTTCACTCATGTGTCTTTCGGTCACTTTAATATAGAAATCAATTGGTATTTTCAAATCTGGAACATAATCTTTAACTAACTCAGGTGTAATCCCTTCTGAATCGTATAAATTGATCAATCTTTCTTCGTCTATTATTTCTCCTTTTTGGATGATTGTCTCAACTATTCTTTTTGTTCTTAGTTTCGTTTCATGGAACCTTCTCTTTTCAATATCAAGTATTTTCTGTATTTCATCAAGATGTTCAGAGAGTTCCGGACAGATTAATCTTAGATTTCTTGCATGTAAACCACAAAGATCAGACAAATCCAAATCCCACCTGAAATCGTCGATAAAACTCAATGCTCTTCTCAAGATAACACGCAGGTTATATCCGCCCCCAACATTGGAGGGTAGGAGTCCGTCTGCTATAGCAAAAGTTAAACCCATGGTATGATCAGAAATAGCATACATTGCCTCTAGGGGTTTGATTTTTTGGTTCAATAATTCTACAGTTATTCCTAATTTATCTGCAATTTGTTTCCTCATTGTTTTTATGTTATTGACTTCATCCAAATTTAGATTACCAGCAAGTTTGGAATATTTTAAGAAGAATTCTGAATCATATTTTATTCCAGTTTGTTTTTTCATGTATCTCAATATCGGCTCAAAAGTAACGTCATAAGATGTTGGTGTCCCTTGAGTTATCCATGCAAACCTCTCCAAGCCTGCGCCCATATCTATGACTTTTTCCTTCATCTCTTGGACATTTGAATTATCAGACTTGAATTCAGTAAACACAGCATTCCCAATCTCTAGTCCTCTAACAAAATATTCCAGAGAGGGCCCAAATGCACCAGGTCCAACCCAAAGATCCTCCAGAAAAATTATCTCTTCTGGTTTTATTCCAAATGGGCCAGACAACAGTCTAAAGTCTAATTCTATACATCTATCTTTCCAGTAACCTTCCTTTCCATTATAAATCGCATGTTGACCTACCATACAGAAACAACTATAATGTCTTCCAGTTATCCCTACATTAGGTATGTCGTTGAACCTCAGACAAAATTGAGGCACTATCAATGGATTGGCTGGAAATTGAAATGATACGCCTTCATTTCCAACCCTTTGAAAGTCAATTATGGAGGCTATTGTGAAAAATAAATCAGGTCTCCATCTACACACTATTGGATAACGTCTTATGCTGGCATGACCGTGTTTTTTAAAAAAATCTTCTATCGCCTTCCAACTTTGTACGTAGTCAAACCTTTTGTTCGTTGGTGGATTGCCCAAAAAATCATAGAATTGACATGGCTGGTCTGGACAAATTTCTCTTTCTTTTTGAAGAGTCCAAAACCCTTTGCCACATTTTGAACAAACCTTTCTGTCAAATCCCCGATTGATTAAAAAATCGAGTTTGTAATGTTTTTCCCAATCTTCGCGAAATTTCAAACGTAATTTTTCTTTGGATAACATGATATCTATCAGACAATATCTAAAGATGAAATTATAAGTTTTATTTTAATTGAGAATTTTACTTCGTTCTTTTAGTGCTAAGAATAGAAAAAAATTAATTTTCAGAATAAAATTTTTTTGATTAAACATACCTTTAAATAGTGGTTATATACAATGAAATAAATAATAAGAAGATGACAAAATTCTCGTCGAGAGGTGTACTCATGGTAGATTGGGATGAAGAATGGGATGACGAAGAAGATGAGGATTGGGAAGAAGAGGGAAGTTGGGAAGAAGAACCTGACGAATGGTAGTCAAATTCGATGAAGGATGATTGGGATGGGAAAGAAGAAATAATGTTTTAATTTGAGTTTCTTTTCCTTTATTTCCTTTTTATTTTTATATTCAATCGCTGACTAAAGCTCTTATCAAATCTGCCCTTGCTACTATACCAACAAGTTTTCCATCGATAACTACTGGTAATCTGTTGATATCATGTTTCTCCATCAAATTCGCTGCTTCAATGAGACTCATGGAAGGAGAAGCAGTTATGACATTCTTACTCATTACTTCTCTAACTTTTGACCTTGTAGCCTTTTCAAGTTCCTTTCTTAAATCCATATGGAGTTTTTGCATTTTGATAAGGGCTAAAAAAACCCATGAAAGACCAGGAAATTCTACTTTGGGTAACTTACCCATTTTTATGTCGATGAATTTGATAATATCAGAAATACTTATTATCCCTACAACCTTATCATCTTTTACTACAGGGGCTCCAGCTATATCCGATTTGCAGAGTTTTTTTGCCGCGTCAAATATATTATCATCTGGAGATAAATAAACGACATTTTTGTTCATGAATTCTTCGACTTTTTTCATATATTAAATTTTGAATTCTAAAAATAAAAAATCACTCGATTTGTGTTCCGTCGCTAACTGGTTTTTCAGGTTTAATAAGAACAACCCTGTCTTTGTCAACAGCGGCTAGTACCATTACCTCTGATAGTTCTCCCATTAACCTAGTAGGTTCTAGATTTGTAACAAAAATAAATTGTTTTCCTTCTAAATCTTCAGGGCTATAATGTCCCTTTATTCCTGCAATGGCTTGTTTCACTTCACCACCTATATCAACTTTGATTTTAATAAGATTTCTTGATCCAGTTATTTCTTCGACTTTCTTCACGGTTCCGACTTTCATCTCCATTTTCTTGAAGTCTTGGAAACTAATCATATTATCCTCCCTTTAGTTTATTCTTCTGTTTTTTAATCTCTTCATCTTCAACCTTTTTGAATAATATTTGTGGTTTATTGATTTTATGACCAGGTTCTATCAATATCTTTGAAATCGAATTCCAACTTTGTTTATGTACAGAATCAATTAAGTTGAGTTGTTTCCAAAGTTTTTCAGTTGAAAATGGTAAGAAAGGTTCAAGCATTATAGCCAATGATCTAACGGCATTCGTGGACAAATAAAGACAATTTGTTGATCTTTTTTGATTTTTCCACGGTTCGCATTTTTGGAAGTATTGATTACAATAGTTAGAAAACTCGACTATCCTCTTCAAAGCTTTTTCCACTTCTGTTTTTTCCAGATAATTACCGACTTCATCTTCAATCTTCCATATCTTTTCTTCAAATTCCGTGTCAACAGTATTATAATCCTCTTCCGGTTTTGGAACTTTCCCTTTAAACTTAGACCAGATAAAACTCGAGGTTCGATGAATGAAGTTTCCTATGTTTGCAACCAATTCATTATTAATTCGGGAATGAAACTCATCCCAATCGAAGTTGACATCAGACTGATCATATGGTGTTATGCTTGACAAATAATATCTAAGATAATCGGCAGGGAAAGCATTTAAGAAATCTCTAAGACTGACATACCATCCCCTACTCTTCGAGAATTTTTGGCCTTGCAACAATAAGTGTCCTCTCGTTGGTATGAAATCTGGTAGTTTAAATTCGCTCACACCTATTCTCATTGCTGGTAAAAAAAGGTAATGATGATAGACTATGTCTTTACCTATGAAGTGATATATCTTAGAAGAGTTCCAGAATTTTGTCCCATCTATTTTCCTATCAAAAAAGTATTTCAATGCCGTTGAGATATAGCAAAGATGGTTGTCAAACCAACCATACAAAACTTTCCCTTTAGCTTCTTCTAATGGAATTGGTACGCCCCATGATATATCACGTGTTATATCCCAATCTTTTAATCCTTCCTCTATCCATTTTAAAACATAATTCTTTACATCCACTTGTAAATTCTTGTTCAGTCTGAGCCATTTGTTCAGTTCATCAGAAAATTCCGAAAGTTTCAGGAAATAATGTTCACTCTCTTTCATCATTGGTTTCGATCCACAAATTGAACAATGAGGATTCAATATTTCTCGGGATTGAAATGTTTTACCACAGTTATCGCAACCATCAGAATACTGTTCCTCTGCACCACAATATGGACACTTTCCTTTGACATATCTGTCTGGTAAAAACTTATGACAATTTTCGCAGTAATATTGCCATATTGTCTGTTTGTAGATATAACCATTATCAAATAATTTTTTAAAGAAGTACTGTGTTAGTTCTATATTCTCCTTGGAACTTGTCTTGTAGAAGATATCAAAAGAAATTCCGAAATCATCAAAATCTTTTTTATCGGTTTTATTCCAGTGGGCAACTAGTTGTTCTGGGGTTTTTTTTTCTTGCTCTGCTTTAATTAGAATTGGTGTTCCAAAATCATCTGTTGCACAGACATGTATAACATCATTTTTTTTTAACCTTTGAAACCTAGTGAAGATATCCGCAGGTAGATAGGTCGATGTGACATGACCTAGATGTATCTCGCCATTTGCATATGGCAATGCTGTAGTTACAATGATTTTTTCTTTAAAACTTATCACCAAAATAAAATTATTTATCAAAGTATATATGTCCAAAGGCTATAAAACTTACATATGGGGCATGGATATGATTTGGGGGATAAAAAGGAAATAAAAAGTACAGTTGAATTAGAGGAATTCATAGAGAATCTGCCAGAAAACAAAATAGTGCTCTTCCTTGTAGATCCAATAAGGTATATGAAGAGAAATCTGAGTATTTTAAAACTTCTCGTAAATAAAAATATGTTTTCTGGAATTTACATAACTGTGAACAGACCATTCGATACAGTAATGAATATAATGAAAGAAGATGGTATTAACACAGAAAAAATATTTTTCATCGATTGTATAACGAATATGGTACCTACATCAGATCGCATATCTTTGGGTTCTAAAAGAAAATTAGAAAAAACAAAAAATTGTATATTCATACCCTCGCCATCAAGATTAACAGAAATTGGTTTGGCATTATCAGAAGCGTTGGCTGGAGTTGAAAATCCACAGAATAAATTTTTATATTTAGATTCATTATCAACACTTTTAATTTACAATGATATAGATACTATAGTAAAATTTGTTCATTTTTTAACTACGAGAATAAGGTTGTTTGGTATAGTAGGAATAATAATGTGTGTAGAAAAAAGGATGGATGAAAAATTGTTTAACATATTGTCAGAAATATGTGATATAATTGTTGATATAGTGGAATAATATGATGTTTTTACTATTTTTTTCACTCGGAAGCTCTATCGCAGGAATCTGTGTTATAATTTTGCTTACAATTTCCAGTCAAAGGTTTTTAAAAGGTGAAGTAAGAAAATTTATCGAATCCTTAATGCTTGGGGCCGCATTCCTATATGCTTTTACTATTTCACAATTTTTGACAGAGTTTTTAACAGTTGAAAAATCTGTGTTTGATATAATAAAGGGTGTTTCTCTTTTCTTAGCGTTTGCCTTCTTTATTTTTGCCACGGCCCAGATATATGAGATATCAGAAGTTTTAGGGTTTGCTTCGAAAAAAACTCCTGAAAAGCTAAAAAAAATATTAAAATCTTAGAATTATCAATAATAAATTCCTTTTACTTTTTTCTTTTTATCTTCTTTACTTAATGGTTTAGGAGTTACAGGAAGTAATTCCCATCCACATTTTGGACACTTGTTGCCCATAAAAAATGTTCCACATTTTGGACAAGTTTTACCTATTCCGCCGATTGGTATCACCTATTGAATTAAAGAAATTAGTATAATTTAAGTTTTTGAGTAAGTGACATTCACTTGTGAACTCTGGACAAGAATCTCACTGAACTCTTCATTCCAATTAGTTTGTATAGTCGTTGTTTCACCTGCCTTCAAGGGATCTTTTGGTTTATTCATTGTTTCAGTAGTTTTATTGTCAACATATATTTTGAAACCAGATACTTGCAATTTACCAGTATTAGAAACTGTTATTAACAAGTTGTTTTTTGCATCTCTAGATACATCTATTATTTTAAAGTTTTGGAAGAATCTCCATATCCACTCTATCGCCCCAGTTAATGAGGTGGGTATTCTTGGTAATAAAGGGCCAATTACAGGTATCGATCTTATGCTCGGAACAAAACCTAAGATTAGGAATGCTGCTAAAAGAGTAAGGGCGATTAATGCTAAGCCCAGCAAAACATCTCTAACAATTCTAATAACTGTAAAAACTATAACAGCCAAAAGTATTAGACCGATTATTATTGGGATTGCCATATTTGTTTATTTCTTGATTGAACTTAAGTGTTTTTCTATATTCATCACAACTCTACTCTCCTAAGAGAGTTTTAAAACATTTCTATACTATTTACCGATGGGGGTTTTCATCCATTTTTATTTTTTCAAGTGTTCTTATGAGAAAAAAGAAAGAAAAAGAAATTAAATCCAAATACAAAAATGATGTGTGGGTAGAGAGTAAAGAAGAGATAGAAAACTGGAAGGAAATTTAAAACTAAGATGTTAAATGAAGAAGAAAAAGAAAAAAATTAACTCTTCTTCAACAAGGGAAGCTTTGTTCTATCGCTTTCAATGACTTTAAAGCCTTGAGGCATGTCAATAGAATTCGTTGGATCTTTAGAGAAGAAAAATATTCTTTGTATTCTACCTCCTCTAAGTCTTACATCTTTCGAATGTAGCCAATATTCATCTCCTTTTGAATTCCTGTAACTGAACATACCCTCACCTCTTATTCGTTATCTGTTTTTTTGAATTTAAATCTTTTTTTGAATCTATCCTAATACTTTTCCGGCCTTATTTTCTTTTCTCGGAACCCATTCAATCTTTAAATCTAAATTTTTTTCTTTAATCAGAGCTAAAACTTCTTCAAACAACCGTCTTAAATTTTCTTGTTTAATGTGCCACTCCATCTTTATCTGGTTGACAATGAGTTTGGAATCGGAAAGAATAGTGACTATTGAATTTTTTTCAACATGTTTCAAAGCCTCAATGACTGCTAAATATTCAGCCTCATTGTTGGTTATATCTTTCTTTTCAAATATTTTAACTAAATTATTCTCTG
>Ga0209636_10003564_pt1 | contig 15857 bp, 15 predicted proteins | sample DeeMarSWOR152_54_FD_187464 | JGI IMG/M metagenome (GOLD analysis project Ga0209636, IMG submission 187464) | Marine sediment microbial communities from White Oak River estuary, North Carolina - WOR-1-52-54 (SPAdes) (version 2) | ecosystem: Environmental > Aquatic > Marine > Intertidal zone >...
AGGCCAAAACGAGCCTCGAAGACGGACTCAAACAAACTATCCAATGGTACCAGGATACACAAATGAGGCATTGAAGTGGATAAACCAGAACAGTTAGCGTATACAGGCCTGGCCCATTCAGTGGTTATCCGTCCTTCACGTGGCTGGGTGCCGATAAACCTGAAGGATTTATGGGCTTACCGCGAACTACTTTATTTCCTCACCTGGCGTGAAATCAAGGTGAGATACAAGCAAACGATACTGGGATTTGCCTGGGCGATTATCCAGCCTTTATTCATGATGATTGTCTTTACGCTGTTCTTCGGCACGCTAGCCAAAGTCCCTTCAGAAGGAATACCATACCCGTTGTTCAACTATGCCGCCCTGTTGCCCTGGATACTGTTCGCCGAGGGAATAAGCCGCTCCAGTAACAGCCTGGTCGGCAGTGTCAATTTGGTACAGAAAGTATATTTCCCGAGGCTGATCATGCCTTTTTCAGGCATATTATCACCTATAGTGGACTTTGCCATCGCCTTCGTTATATTAATCGGGATGATGTTTTACTTCAGCTACGCACCAACAATATACATTCTATGGCTGCCAGCCTTTATCCTGCTGGCGCTGATGACCGCCCTCGGAGTGGGTCTGTGGTTATCAGCAGTCAACGTGAAGTACCGGGATGTACGCTACGTAATACCGTTTCTAATTCAACTCTGGCTGTTCGCCTCGCCAGTAGTATATTCATCAAACCTGCTACCAGAGCGGTTCCAGATCATCTACGGGATAAATCCCATGTCTGGTGTTATTGAAGGTTTCAGGTGGGCACTGCTGGGCACTGAGCCGCCGAACGCCCTGATAGGCGTCTCGGTTGGCATTGTAGTGGTGATACTGATCTCGGGGGCCTATTACTTCCGCCGTAGCGAGAAAACGTTTGCTGATGTAATATGAGTGAAATGAACGACATTGCGATTCGAGTAAATAATTTAGGCAAACTTTACCGTATGGGGCAATTTGTCAGTTACGGGAGCCTGCGGGAAGCATTTACCAATGCCATTTCAGCTCCATTCCGAAACCTTCTTAAAAGAGGAACCGAAACAAAAACGGCGATTTCTGAAGGTGAAGACTACATCTGGGCGCTGAAGGATATATCTTTCAATATAAAACAGGGCGAGGTTGTCGGCATTATCGGACGCAATGGCGCGGGCAAAACGACACTCTTGAGAATACTCACCCGCATCACCGAACCTACCGAGGGCAGTGCCGAAATTTTTGGAAGGGTGGGCTCACTGTTAGAAATCGGCTCCGGTTTCCATCCTGAACTAACAGGACGAGAAAATATTTACCTCAACGGCGCTGTCTTGGGTATGAGAAAGAAAGAGATTGAGCGAAAGTTTGCTGAAATTGTTGATTTCTCCGGCGTGGAGAAATTCATTGACACCCCGCTGAAGCGCTACTCCAGCGGCATGCAGGTTCGCTTGGCTTTTTCAGTTGCAGCCCATCTGGAACCGGAAATCCTGCTGGTAGACGAAGTACTGGCCGTCGGTGACATGGCCTTCCAGAGGAAGTGTTTGGGCAAAATGGACGATGTATCCAGACAGGGAAGAACTGTATTATTTGTCAGCCACAATATGCAAGCAATACGAGCGCTATGCCCGCGAAGTATACTACTCAAAGACGGGCATATTATTGATGATGGCCCGACCAACGACACGATACTGGGTTACTACAACGATTTGCGACTGTTGACAGTAGACGAGAACACGGCCGTATCAAACGAGAAAAATCGCCGCGGCTCTGGCGCCGCCCGCTTTACCCAAATCAGTATCCAAGATAGCGATGGAAACGATTGCTCAAACTTCGTAATGGGTAGCAACATCCGGTTTGCTTTGTCTTATCAGACATATGAACCTGTGGATAACCTGCTGGTTAGTATCATACTCCGCTCAGGTAACACGGGTGAGTTCGTAACATCAGCAAGACACGTGGCAACCAAACATAAACTTACTGCTGGACAGTCCGGCTCGTTGGTCATTGAATTCCCCAATGTGAACTTGAGACCTGGTGAGTACCCACTTTATATTTGGCTAGGTGATCTTTCAATGCAGGCATTCGATGTAGTTGACGATGTGACAGTACCACTGATAATTAGCGCCAGCGAGGAATTTATCGAATCAGGTTTCGACCCATCCCGACCTGCTGGTTTCTTCAATATTAAATCCAGGATACTCTAGTAAAAAATAAGTTCATTTATAGGAAGTGAAATTATGGCATATTTAGATGAGAGCATTATTTTGGTTACCGGTGGTACCGGCTCCTTCGGTCAGAAGTTCGTAGAAATAGCTCTAAAAGAGCACAAACCCAAAGCCATACGAGTATTTTCTCGAGGAGAATTGCTCCAAGAAGAGATGAAGCGAAAATTCAATAACAACGCGAGACTCCGTTTCTTCATCGGGGATGTTAGAGACAGGGAAAGGGTATACCGGGCTATGAGCGGTGTTGACATCGTGGTTCACGCTGCCGCTTTGAAGCAGGTTCCAACCTGTGAGTATAATCCGATTGAGGCGGTAAGAACTAATATAGACGGAGCCGTTAATGTGGTGAATGCCGCTATTGATAACGGAGTTAAAAAAGCTATAGCTATCAGCACCGATAAAGCCGTGCATTCTGTTAACCTCTACGGTGCTACCAAGCTGGTTATGGAGAAGCTTTTTATTCAGGCAAATGTATATACCGGAGGCCGGGAAAGTAAATTTAGCTGTGTCCGTTTTGGAAACGTCGTTGGCAGCCGGGGCAGCGTGATACCTCTTTTTTTCGACCAAAGAAAAGATGGCGTGATTACCATTACTGATAATCAGATGACGAGATTCTGGATTACTCAAGAACAGGTGGTGCGCTTTACCATTGACTGCATCGGCAGAATGCAGGGCGGCGAGGTCTTTGTACCCAAGATCCCCAGTACCAGAATTGCCGACCTGGCGGACGTTATCGCTCCCAAAGCTAAGAGGGAAATCGTCGGTATAAGGCCCGGGGAAAAGTTACACGAAATTCTCCTGACCGAGGAGGAAGCCAGACACAGTAAAGAGTTTGATGACCACTTCGTCATCGAGCCAGAGTATCCATTCTGGAAGCATGAGAACCTTGAGGTCGGCAAACTGCTGCCGGAATTCTATAGATATGCCAGCGATTCCAACAGTTGGTGGTTGACCAAAGACGAACTGGCCAAGATAGTGGAGAGCTTAAGTTGAAGCGATTAGCTATCAATGACGGAAAACCGATACGGAGCGAACTTCTTCCCTACGGACATCAATGGTTGGACGACGAGGATATCTCATCCGTTATCGAGGTATTAAAAAGCGACTGGATTACACAGGGCCCAAAAGTCGACGAATTTGAAAAGAAGATCGCGGCATATTGCGGGGCAAGATACGCGGTAGCGGTCTCCAGCGGCACGGCGGCGCTTCACGCCGCCTGCACCGCAGCGGGAATATATCCGGGTGATGAGGTTATAACCACGCCGCTGACCTTTGCGGCCACGGCCAACGTCATCGCTTATTGCGGCGGCAAGGCGGTCTTTGCCGATATACGCGAAGATACATTAAATATCGATCCTGATGAAATTAACAGAAAGCTATCAACCAAAACCAAAGCGATTCTACCCGTAGATTTCGCCGGCCACCCCTCCGACCTGGATGAAATCAAGACAATAGCTAGGAACAACGAGTTGGTTGTCATCGAGGATGCCGCCCACGCCCTAGGTGCAGAATACAAAGGCATCAAAATAGGCGGCCTAGCTGATATGACAATCCTTAGCTTCCATCCAGTAAAACATATCACCACCGGTGAAGGTGGTATGGTATTAACCAATAAGAAAGAGTTCTACGAGAAGCTCAGGATAATCAGACATCATGGTATTATAAAAAACAAACCTGATAAAGGCCCTTGGTATTACGAGATAAATAATCCTGGATACAATTTTAGGATTACTGATTTTCAATGTGCCCTTGGTATCAGTCAACTAAAGAAACTGGATCGCTTTATCGAGCGAAGGCGTGATATTGCGGTAAAATATAATGAAGCCTTCACCGGGACGGAGGCAGTTATCACCCCTGTAGAGAGCGGCGACGTCAAAGCTGTGTATCATATTTACGTGATTCAGCTGCGTACTGAAACATTGATCGTGGATAGAGAAGCAATTTTTAAGGCTTTAAGAGCCGAAAATATCGGCGTGAGTGTCCACTATATGCCCTTGCACCTTCATCCATTCTACCAGAAAGAGTTCGGTTATAAACAGGGCGACTATCCCCGGGCGGAGAACTACTATGAGAGAGCCATCACACTGCCCGTTTTTCCCAAAATGAATGAAAAAGATGTAGAAGATACGATTAAAGCGGTGAGAAAGGTGATCACTTATTATTCTAAGAAATAATTCTAGGAGTATCGGATGCACAAACTGGTTATCAGTGGCAATAAGCTTTATCTGCGTAATTTAAAAAGGTCAGACCTGAAAGGAGACTACTTCAACTGGCTTAATGATGAAGAAGTAACAAGATTCCTTGAATCTGGTGGTTCTCCCAATACTGTGGAGAAAATGGAGGAGTACTACCGTAGGGTAACCTTGAACCCCGATAATGTCATGCTGGCTATTATTGACAAGAAATCGGATAAACATATCGGCAATATCAAGCTAGGCCCCATTAATAAAACAACAAGAACAGCAGCACTTGGAATTATGATTGGCAATAAGGATTTCTGGGGTAAGGGCTATGGAACCGTGGCTATTAAGCTTATGGTAAAATATGCCTTCCAACAGCTTAATTTGCACGAAGTAACGGCAGGGATTGTGGCTATTCACCAAGCCTCAATAAACGCTTTCCAAAAAGCAGGCTTTGAGATTACGGGTAAAATTAAAAATCAGTTCCACCTTGACGGCGGATGTTACGATTACCTGCAACTGAGTATAACCAGGGACAATTACTTGGGAACTCCGGGAACAAACTAATATGCAGTTTTTGATAATCGGTTGTGGTTCTATCGGTAAACGGCATATTGGTAATCTGAAAACCCTCAGAGCCGGGGATATAATTGCGCATGATTCGAGACCGGATTGCCGTCATGAGGCAGAACGAGAATACGGAATTAAGACATACAATGAACTAGAAGAGGCTCTGGCACAAAAGCCGAGTACCGCTTTCATATGCACTCCAACAAGCCTGCACATCCCCCACGCCTTATTGGCGGCTCGAAGCGGCTGCCATCTATTCATTGAAAAACCACTGTCGCACTCTCTTGATGGCGTTGACGAGCTTATCCAAACCACAGCCCGGCAGAACCTGATAACAATGGTTGGTTGTAATATGCGGTTTCACCCCGGCATCGCTAGAATTAAAAGACTACTGGAAAGAGAGAACATCGGCAGAGTGTTCGGCGCCCGGGTGCAGTTTGGGCAATACCTTCCTGACTGGCATCGCTGGGAAGATTATCGACAGGGGTACAGCGCCAATCACTCTCTGGGAGGTGGCATTATTCTGGACGGCGTTCATGAGATAGATTATATCACCTGGCTTTTGGGGGAAGCGAGCCAGGTTACTTGCTTTTCGGACAGGCTCAGTCCCCTAGAAATCGATACCGAGGATACAGCGGAGATTCTTTTACGGCTCAAATCGGGAGCCATAGTGGAAGTGCATCTGGATTACGTCCAACGCTCTTATGCTCGCTCCTGCCAGATTATCGGCGAGGAAGGGACAATCCTGTGGGACATCAACGATAAGCACGTACGGCTGTATTCTACCAAGACAGACCAGTGGCAGGCATTCTCTGAGGAACCCGACTATGATAGTAACCAGATGTATGTAGAGGAAATGAAACACTTCATCCGGTGCCTGGAAGGAAAAGCCAAGCCATCACAGGACATATATGCCGGTAAGAGGATACTAGAAATTGCTCTGGCGGCGAAAGAATCATCAGATAGCGGGCAAGTGATAAAATTATAGAAGGAAACTGGTATGTATACTGTTGCCATCGTTCAGGCTAGAATGGGTTCAAGCCGTTTGCCTGGAAAAACTATGGCAGATATCCTAGGGAAGCCGATACTATGGCACTTGATTAACCGGCTTAGGTACTCACAGCTACTTGATAAAATCGTCATTGCCACGACCGATAACACAAAGGATGAGACGATTCTAGAGTTGGCAAGGAAATCAGGTATTGATAGTTATGCTGGCAGTGAGGACGACGTCTTGGACAGATATTATCAAGCCGCTAAAAAGTACAATGCAGAGGTAGTGGTGAGAATAACAGCTGACTGCCCTTTGATAGACGCTCACGTAGTCGATAAGGTTATTAATCGCTTTTTAGAGGGAGACTACGATTATGCTACCAACATCCTTATACGCACTTATCCTGATGGGCTAGATGTGGAGGTGATGAGCTTTAGTGCCCTGGAAAAGGCCTGGCGAGAAGACCGCAATCCCGCCTGGCGTGAACATGTGACGCCGTACATCATGCGTCACCCCGAGAAATTTAAAATCCACAACATTACAAATGAAAAGGACTATTCGTACATGCGCTGGACAGTAGACACCATTGAGGACCTGACTTTTGTCCGCAAAATTTACGACCATTTTCAGAATGATAATTTTAATTGGCAAGAAGTCTTACACCTGCTGGAGATGCACCCCGAGTGGCTGAAAATTAACCAGCATATCCGACAAAAAATAATTAAATAAATTATGAAGCAGTTAAAGGGAAGCCATCTAGTCATTCGCGTTGATGCCGGAGGTGAGATAGGCGCCGGGCATCTGATGCGCTGCCTAGCGCTGGCGCAGGCATGGCAGGACGCCGGTGGCCAAGCAATCTTCATCATTGGCTTTCAGAATGAGGGCTTGCAGCAGCGGCTCCAGAAAGAGGGCTTTGATATTCATCAACTTACAAATCCCTATCCTCATGACAGTGATTGGGGCTATACCAAAAGCCTTCTGGATGATTATCCTGATGCCTGGTTGATCTTGGATGGTTATCACTTTGATGAAATCTATCAGAAGCGGATAAAAGATGCCGGACATAAGTTGCTTGTCATAGATGATATGGCCCACTTGAAGCACTATTACACCGATATCCTCTTGAACCAAAACCTGCACGCTGAATCATCTCTATACTCATGTGAGCCTGACACCCGTCTTTTACTGGGTAGCCGCTACGTGCTGCTGAACCGCGATTTTCTTATCTGGAAAGACTGGAGGCGCGAGTTCCCTGAAGTGGGTCAGCGATTACTAGTGACCCTCGGTGGTAGTGATTCCAATAACAACACGCTCAAAGTAATTGAGGCATTACAGGAAATACAAATAACCGGACTTGAAGTCAAGGTTGTCGTTGGCGCCAGCAATCCCCATCTTGATACACTGGAGAAAGCAATCGGGCATAGTCGTATCTCTATACCACTCATTCTGGACGCCAGAAACATGCCTGAACTAATGACCTGGGCCGACGTGGCCATATCCGCCGGTGGCTATACCGCCTGGGAACTGGCATTCACGGGTATGCCGGTTATTATGATGGTTTCTGCGGAGAACCAGCGCCGCATCGCTGAAAGTCTGGATATTGCCGGAGCGGCGATCAATCTGGGATGGGATACTAACATAACCGCCGGTGACATAGCCGGAACATTATTATCACTACTGAAATCAAAGCAAAAACGTCAGGAGATGAGCTTAAAAGGTCGTCAAATAGTTGATGGTCAAGGTGGGCGAAGAGTAGTATCTGCTCTGGAAAACTCCTGCTGACAGAGGAGGCGTAATGCATGCGTATTCTCTATCTGGGTAATAATTGGGTCGGGTGGCAGGTAATCAAATGGCTGAAGGAGCAAGGCGAGGAAATTATCGGCATCGTTATTCACCCGCCCCGGAAACAAAAATACGCTGATGAGATAGTCCAGATAGCAGCATTGCCACCGGAGAGGATTTTTAATGGCTCACAAATATGTAAGCCAGAAGTAAATCAAACTATACGTAACCTGTCTCCTGATATAGGCCTTTCGGTCCTCTTTGACTACATTCTTAAACCTGATTTTGTATCTATTTTCCCTCACGGCGTGGTGAATCTGCACCCTGCTTACCTGCCCTATAACCGGGGACAATATCCTAACGTTTGGAGTATTGTTGATGATACTCCAGCGGGAGTAACCCTGCACTACATTGACAGCGGAATAGATACTGGCGACATTATCGCCCGAAAGGATATAGAAATCGAGTTGGTTGATACCGGCGAAACCCTCTATCGTAAGCTAGAACAAGCTTCACTTGTATTATTTCAAGAAACCTGGCCTCTTATAAAATCAGGTAAAGCTGCACGCCTCCAGCAGAGTAATGAGCCAGGTACATATCATACCTCCAAAGACGTAAACGCGATAGATGAAATACATCTGGAGCGCGAGTACGTCGCCCGAGACCTTATTAATGTACTGCGTGCCCGCACCTTTCCACCTTATAAAGGGGCTTATATAAGACACCGGGGGAAAAAAATATACTTGCGCCTGCAACTCTTACCCGAAGAAACTGCTGGCGAAGGAGAGTCACCATGAACTCAAGAATGGTAAATATCGGTAACTGTGTTATTGGTGGTGATTCGCCCTGTTTTATCATCGCCGAAGCTGGGGCTAATCACGATAGAAAGCTGAGCCAGGCCAAACAACTGATAGACGTGGCCGTAGAGGCGGGCGCCGAGGCTGTAAAGTTCCAGGTTTATAGTGCCGAGACTATGTATTCTCAGAAGACACCGCAATTTTCCTACCTGAAAGAATTATATGCAAATAAAAGCACCTATGAAATAATAGAAGAAAATGAATTGCCCCGTGAGTGGCTTGGCGAACTAGCGATATACTGTCAGAATAAAGGGATCATATTCCTTGCTACACCTTTCGACAGGGAAGCCGTGGACCAGCTTTACGAGATAGGAGTGCCCGCCTATAAGTGGGCAGCCTTCGAAATGGTAGATTTACCTCTACTTAAATATGCAGCCAGTAAAGGGAAACCCTTACTTCTCTCCACAGGCATGTGTAACCTAGCCGATATCCAGGAAGCCTTGGATACAATTTATGCCACAGGCAACAAAGATATAGTGCTGCTCCAGTGCACGTCTTTATATCCTACCAGGATTAGTGAGGTGAATCTTAGAATGATGGATACCTTGAGAGAAGCATTCCAACTGCCGGTGGGGCTTTCTGACCATTCCATGGGGATAACCGTAGCCATCGCCGCCGTAGCGAGGGGAGCTTGCATTATCGAGAAACACTTTACCTTAAGCCGGAACTTAAAAGGCCCCGACCATCCTTTTGCGCTAGAACCCGAAGAACTGAAGCAAATGGTTAGAGCCATAAGCGAAGTTGAGGAAAGCCTTGGCTCCCCGGTTAAGCAGATGATTCCCGAAGAGGAAGAGATGGCAAGACTGGGCAGGAGAAGCATCATCGCCAAGGTAGACATCCCCAGGGGCACGAAAATAAGTGGAGACATGCTGGTTATTAAACGCCCGGGATACGGCATAAGACCCAATTTTCTAGACATTGTTACGGGCAGAGAGGCTAAAAAGGATATTGAGAAGGATGATATTATTACCTGGGAGATGATATGATAGGAATATTCACAATTAGGCAAAACACAGTTCAAGTGGAGTATATATATTGAATACCTATATCGTAGCTACAATTAAGATTTGGAATATTAGAAATTTCCATAAAATAAGAAAGGAAATTAACGCGGACTGGCACCTGATAAATGATAAAAAAGAGCTAATTTTAGAGAGAGTTAATGCCATTAAGCCAAGATATATTTTCTTTCCACACTGGTCTTGGAGGATACCAGAGGAAATTTACACAAACTTTGAATGCGTGGTCTTTCATATGACTGACCTTCCTTTCGGGCGAGGCGGCAGCCCGCTACAAAACCTGATTCTAAGGGGTATAAATGAAACTAAGGTAAGCGCCATAAGAGTAGTAAAGGAACTGGATGCCGGCCCGGTCTATTTAAAAAGAGACCTGAACCTGAACGGTAATGCCGAGGAAATATTAATCAGATGCTCAGACGTCACTTTTAGTATGATAAAATATATTATAGAAAATCAGCCATCCCCAATAGAACAAAAAGGTGAGCCTGTAGTTTTCAAGCGCCGCTCACCGGCGGAAAGTCGGCTACCCGATATCAATGACCTCGCCGAAATTTATAATTATATCAGAATGCTTGACGCTGAAGGATATCCAAAAGCCTTTATAGATATGAATAATTTAAAGCTGGAATTCTCAAAAGCAACTATGAAGCGTGGTCATATTGTTGCCGATGTAAAAATAATACCAAAATCCAGTTAAAATACGAGTATTATGATTAAGAAAATTACGGTTGATGAATTACCTGAATATACACCATGGGTCAAAAGATTACTGCACCTTGAAACTTTCTCCAAACCCATCCGAGACTTGACAAAGATTGATGCTGAATACGACAAAGATAAGTATCTTAAGTTATTGTCGTATTACAATGAACATCCTGGTGCCAGTATTGCCGAAATTAGACTGCAAGAGACTTTACGGGATTCTTATACAGTCTGTTTTTCAAGAAAAGGTGAACTTTTTTTAACTTCTATTGCAAACCTCCACCGACTCCAAGAAGAATCGCTGATTGACACACTCTCCGAACCTTTAAGCAAAGCTAGGGTAGTAGTAGAACTCGGTTGCGGATATGGCTACAACTTTTCCTTTCTCAGAAACGCCTTCCATAATCGGCTTTGGCTAGGGGGTGAATACTCAAAAAATGCCATCGAACTGGCAAACCGTTTATTCGCAAATTATAAAGATGTTAGTGTTGCGAACTTTAATTGGTATGATGACACCTGGGCAATTCTGGAAGGTCTCAAGGGAAAAGCCTTATTATTTACCAGACACTCGTTAGAGCAATTACCAAAGGCAAAGGCGGCTATTCTGACCTTGCGAAAATACAGGGATAAAATAGCGGGAATTGTTAATTTGGAACCAATATACGAACTGATAGACACAAACTCAACTCTCGGTCTAATGAGGCAAGCCTACACCTTGATGAACGACTATAATACGGATCTACTAAGCGTTCTTAAAAGCATGAGGGTTCAGATACTCCGGAAAGAAGTCGACATCATTGGTACCAATCCCCTAAATCCGACGTCTCTCGTCTATTGGAACTTTTAAAAATATTAATGACAAGAGCAATAGATTAAAAAATGAGTAAAAAGATTCTAGTAATAGCAGCCCACCCTGACGATGAGGTGCTGGGGTGCGGGGGAACTATAGCCAGGCACGATAGGCTAGGGGATGCTGTTTATTGCTTGATTCTGGGTGAGGGAGCCACTGCAAGGGACAAATATAACGGTAAGAGAGAAAGCGATAGTGCTGTCAGACAGCTTAAAATACAGTCAGAGAAGGCAGCGCAAATTTTAGGTATAAAGGATGTGTCCTTCCATAGCTTGCCCGATAATCGCTTTGATACCGTGCCGCTCCTTGATATCGTTAAGACGGTAGAAAAGATAATAGACAAGCTAAAACCCGAAACCATTTATACCCACCACGGCGCGGATTTGAACATTGACCACCAGATTACCCAGCGAGCGGTACTGACCGCCGCCAGACCTCTACAGAGCTGTCCAGTGAAAGAAATTTATGCTTTTGAAGTTCCATCATCCACCGAATGGTCATTTGAGCAGTCAGAAAGGGCTTTTCATCCCAATGTATTTGTGGACATTATGGAGACACTGGAAACCAAGGTGCAAGCAATGCAGCTTTATGAATCGGAGGCTCGACCCTTCCCGCACCCTCGTTCCCCCGACGCCATCCGTGCCATTGCTTATCGGTGGGGAAGTACTGTCGGACTGGAAGCAGCCGAGGCCTTTCAACTAATACGCCTGATACGGTAACTTGACGCTAGTGTTGCACCAACGACCAAAGGGTACCGGTGTATTTTACTTTCAATGAACATACGGCGGACATCGATTTTATTGACATTTCAATATCCTGCTGATTAAAGTGTAATATATTGTAAACCATAGTGATTATGTTGAAGCAAAGGTTTTTAAAAACATTCATTAGGGATAAATTCCCTTTTACCACGGTGTGGTATTCCAGAGTTTTAAAGGCTTTAAAACACCTTTCCGCTTTTTTCCCGCTGAAAATACGCCTGGGAATCGGTATGCAGCTAACGCCATGGGATAAAAGAAAAATCATACGCGAAGTATATAGTCAAAAAGAGGAAATGCCATTATTTTCCGGGAAAAAAGTCCTGTTGTGGGAGCCGGCCCCGTGGACGATACACATAGCGTTAATTGCCTGTATCGGGGTACCCCTTTCTTTAAGAGGGTGTAACGTGGAACTGGTTATCTGTGACGGCAGCCCGGTGGCCTGTATAGGTAGAGCAATCACCGATAAGGAGACCCTGCCTGAATGGCCAAAACGCTGCCCGGGTTGTTATGAGGCCTGTAGAGAAGAGGCCACTTCGTTTGGTTTGAAGACTCAAAACATGGCAGACCTGGTTAGTCCAGACACGCTGTCGAAACTGAGGGAAATATCACAGACAATTGACCCAGCCAGCATATCCTCATTCAATTATAAGGAGGTTGACGCCGGCTCTCATGCATTATCCTCTGTAATAAGGTATTACCAGGGGAAAATTAACGAATTTGAAGAGAGCATATTAAGAGAGTACCTATTTAGCACTCTTGTTACTACCGAAGCGGCTATCAATAAAATAGACTCTTTCAAGCCTGACGTAATTCATATGAGTCACGGAATGTACTCTTTATGGGGGCCTGCCTTAAATATTGCGCTGAAAAGGGGAATTCCCGTTATAAAATACGGTGGAGCATATAGAAAGCAATGCATGTATTATCAAAAAATACAAAACAACATTACCAATTTTCATTCTGGTGTCTTAAGTGACCATGAGTGGGAAACCCGTGTTAGCATGCCATTACTTTCACGTGAGGAAGAGGGAGTCATTGAATATTTGGAAGAAAGATACGCATCAAATTCAGGTCGTTTCAAACATTTAGGATTTGTACCAAAATCTGAGAGTAAAAAGGCTCTGTTCAATCGACTGAATTTGAAAGAAGATAAACCGGCCTGGTGTATATTCACCCATCTAACCTGGGATGCCTCGGTAAATTCTACCAAAATGGCCTATCGAGACTATAGCGAATGGGTAATAGAGACTGTAAAAGTAATTAAAGACATCCCTGATGTTCAATGGCTAATTAAAATTCATCCTGCAGAAAAGATATTTAGTACCGTCGATGGAGTAGAGAAATTACTCGGTTTAGAATTTACTAATTTGCCCTCACATATTCAAGTTATACCTCCGGATGCGGATATCAACACCTATGATATTATGAATATTGTCACGGGCGGAATTACTTGCCACGGTACTGTCGGTCTCGAACTGGCCGTCATTGGGAAACCCGTAATCGTTGCTGCTGATGCCTATTATGGCCAAAAAGGCTTTACCTATGATGGGCTTGATGCGGATGAATATAAAAATTTGCTCAGGAGAGCCGCCGAGATTCCGCCGTCTCTAACACCGGACCAGAGGGAGAAGGCCATAAAATTCGCTTACTCGTATTATATACAACGACAGTTACCGCTGAGAATGTTCGAAATAGGCGTTGATGGAAGTTGGCTATACTTCGACTGGGATAAGATTGAGAGCCTCATCCCGGGTCACGACCCGGTGCTTGACTTAATCTGTAACAGGTTCTTCGATGGTGACGATTTTATCATGGATGAAGATACGATCGAGCTTTATTCAGCTCTTTTGAAACCTGGCAATAATAAACAACCTCAGAGTTGATAAATATATGAGTCTTGATAAAGAAATAGCTCCAAACAATGTAACAGAAAAAGTTGTTCCAGCACATATGTGTGTGGGTTGCGGGGTCTGCGCCGGTGTCTGCCCGGTCCAAGCCCTGAAGATGAATATGCATTATGGGAAATACACCCCCTCCCTCATAGATAGCTGCCTGTCAAACTGTCGTATGTGCCTAGATTCCTGCCCGTTTTATGACCACGATGAGGATCAGGATGATATTGCTAGGACGATTTTTAAGAAAGAGTGCGGGCAATTACACCATACGACATTAGGGTATTATCTCGCTTGTTATATAGGATATTCAAGAAAGCACGACCACCGTGCGAAAGGTGCGTCAGGAGGAATGACCACATGGTTAATAGAAACTTTGCTCGAGATGGGGGATATTGATGGTGTCGTAACCGTGCGACGTAATACGACAAATCATTATAAGCTTTTTGAGATGGCAATATTGACGAATACCGAAGAAGTCAGAAATGCTGCCAGTTCCTATTATTATCCGGTTGAATTGGCGGAACCGCTTCATGCTATCAGCACAGACAAACGTGATATGCGATATGCCGTCGTTGGTGTACCATGTTTCCTGTACGGTGTCCGCCTAGCGATGGAACAGAATCATCAGCTGAATCATAGAATTTCATTCTTGTTTGGACTGGCTTGTGGCCTCTATCCATCTGCACATTATACCGAGGTACTTTCCAGATGGGTAGGAGTGTTCCCATCTAAAGTCCGAACGGTGGGTTATCGCTTTAAGGAAAAAACCAGCACCAGTATCGATTTCCATTTTCGTGCTCAACACCTAAATGGGAGGTGGTCGAAACCAATCGGAGCTCTCGAGACATTCAGGTATCTTTGGAGCAGGTACTATTTTGCACACAATGCCTGTCTCTATTGTGATGATGTCTTCGCCGAGACAGCGGACGCAGTATTTATGGATGCATGGCTACCAGAATATTTACCAGAAACCCGTGGCACCTCAATCGTTGTGGTACGCAATCCGAAGATAAGGAATATCTTGGAAGAAGGGAATAGCAAAGGATCTTGCGAGTTGATGACTTGTCCTATCGAGCAAGTGCTTGCCAGCCAGGAATCAAGCATCTATCAGAAGCGAGAAGCTGTGAGAAAGCGAATAAAAGTGTCCAGCGAACTGGGATTGTGGTTACCCCGAATGCGAATACAGCCGAATGATCATGTGACGAAAGATGAACACAAAGACATTCTCCGAATGATACGAACTGTCCAAGCAAGTCAGAACGTTTGGCCCTATTTACGGTGGCTGCCGACACCGACATTAGCTCTCTTCTTCTGGATAGTGGATACATACGCCGGTGGTTGGCGCTATGCCACAAGTATAACGCTTACCTTAATTTCGAGATATCTACCCAAACGATTATTATCATTATTAACATGGTTGAAAAAGCGCTAGAAAAACCACGCTGAAATTTACTTAAATATTTGAGAAAAAGAGAGATTTGAATTAGTATAATATTATCGTAATTAACGGTTTTAGAAATGAGGAGAAGACGATAAATGCAACCCAGCAATGAACCCCATTTTTTACTTGTGGGGCATGAAGGTTGCCATAATCGTGGCTGCGAAGCACTTGTGCGCACTACGGTGAGTATTCTAAGAGAAGAGTTCCCTGGCGCGTACTTTACTATTGCCTCGAGCTATCCTGAAAACGATGTGCCTTTACTTGACATCAAAGGTCTCCAAGTGATTCCTGGGCTTTGCCGGAGCCCTTTTATCTATCAGAGTCACACGTCCAATTATAAGCGTAACAACGAAGCCCTTTTCAACTGGAAATTATCACTCTATCGTTTTGCCGCTGCAAGCGTACCGAATGGTCTGATACCAAGATTAAGAAATTTGCAGAGCAAAGTCCACGTGCTTAAATTACCCTTCCCACCACGTCCGAATACAGAAGAAGGGTTCAATCAAGTGAGGCATTTGAAACAGACAATGCTATCAGCAACTGCAGTAATATTGATAGGTGGTGACATGTTGAAT
>Ga0209636_10003565_pt1 | contig 15857 bp, 18 predicted proteins | sample DeeMarSWOR152_54_FD_187464 | JGI IMG/M metagenome (GOLD analysis project Ga0209636, IMG submission 187464) | Marine sediment microbial communities from White Oak River estuary, North Carolina - WOR-1-52-54 (SPAdes) (version 2) | ecosystem: Environmental > Aquatic > Marine > Intertidal zone >...
TACTATTGCAGGGCTTGACCCAAGTGGTGGGGCAGGTATAGCTGCGGATTTAAAGGTCATTACACTACTAGGCGAAGTGGGCCTTGCAGTGCCTACAGCACTAACCGTTCAGGACAGTCAAAGGGTATATAATGTATTTCCTGTCTCATCTGAGATTATCAGTAAAGAGTTGGATGTCCTGTGGAACGATTTTCAAATAGATGTAGTAAAAATAGGGATGATACCTTCGTCTGAGGCAATCTCTTTAGTTTCTCAAAAGATGAAGCAATACCGTCCTAAGATTTTGGTATTTGACCCAATAATTAAGGCAAAAGATGGCTCTTTACTTACAGAGGATATAGAGCCTTTAAAAAAAGAGCTTTTTCCTCTATCTACACTCATTACCCCAAATATAGATGAAGCTATGGTTTTTACAGGGAAGAAAATAAAAAATATAGATGGTATGAAAAAAGGAGCTAAAAAACTTTACAAATTAGGGCCAGGTGCCATTTTGATTACTGGTGGGCATCTGCCTGATAAGGCTATAGATATCCTTTATGATGGTCATAAATTTTATACATTTGAGGCCCCCAGAAAGGAAAAAAGGCCTGTGCATGGGACAGGCTGTGTATTTAGTACTGCAATAGCCACTTTCTTAGCCAAGGGAAAAGGACTAGTAGAATCAATAGAAAAAGCAAAGGCATTGACAAAAAGGTCTATAGATTTTTCATTAAAGTGTGGAAGAGGGAATTTGATTAGTAACCCTTATGCCTATATAGCTAATGAAATAGAGCGTTACTTAGTAATTAATGAGTTAAAGGAGGCCTTTTCCCTTCTCCAATCAGAAAAGATAGAGAGATTTATCCCTGAAGTGAGGAGTAATTTGGTCTATGCCCTACCTTATGCATGCAGTTATCAAGAAGTAGCGGGTTTTCCAGGAAGATTAACAGTGATAGATGGAAGAATAATGGAATTTTCTCCACCTGATTTTGGGGCCTCTAGGCATATGGCCAATGTAGTGCTAAAGGCCATGGAATTTGACCTAAGCTATCGTTCGGCTATAAATATAAAATATGAAAAAGACACTGTTCAAAAGGCAAAAAAAATGGGGTATTATGTAATGAAGGTCAGGAGGTCAGAGGAATTACCTGAGCTTAAGGAAATAGAAGGGCAGTCTTTACCCTTTCTTATAAAAAAAGCTATATCCAAGGCCCATCTTGTGCCAGATATGATTTATGACCTTGGAGATATTGGGAAGGAACCCATGATTAGGATATTGGGAAAAACACCAAAAGAGGTGGTGAAAAAGCTTATTAATTTAGCAAAGGGGGGTTGAATAAGTGGCCGATACACAAGTTTCATTGGCAAAAAGGGGCATAGTGTCATCTCAAATGCAGGCAGTAGCAAAGCAAGAGGGTGTATCTGTTGAGAGAATTATGGAGGGTGTCTCCAAAGGGGAGACAGTTATCCCTGCCAATAAAAATCGCAATCTTAAAAGCCCTAGAGCTATTGGCAAAGGGCTTTTTGTAAAGGTAAATACAAATATTGGGACATCTTCAGACCATATAGACCTTGATGAGGAGATTGCCAAATTGAATGTAGCTTTGGCAGCAGGAACAGACACCGTTATGGATTTAAGCACAGGAGGCAATTTAGATGACATCCGCAGGGCTTTGATAAAACAGATGCCTATACCATTTGGAACAGTGCCCATCTATCAAGCAGCTATAGAGACTACCCAAATAAAGGGTGGCATCATTAAGATGACAATAGATGACATCTTTAAGATCATTGAAAGGCAAGCAAAAGATGGAGTGGATTTTATGACAGTCCACTGTGGTGTCACCTTACATTCCTTAGAGCGCCTGAGAAGACAAGGACGATTGACCCATATTGTCAGCCGTGGAGGCGCATTTCTAACTACCTGGATGATATATCACCAAAAGGAGAATCCCCTTTATCAATATTATGACCGCCTTTTAGAAATAGCAAAAAGGTATGATATAACCTTAAGCCTAGGGGATGGATTAAGGCCAGGCTCTTTACCGGATGCCACGGACCGTGCCCAGATTGAGGAATTGATCTTATTAGGGGAACTGACAAAAATGGGAAGGGAGGCAGATGTGCAGATAATGATTGAAGGGCCAGGTCATGTACCATTGGATCAGATAGAGGCCAATGTGACATTAGAAAAGAAGCTTTGCAAAGGGGCACCATTTTATGTACTAGGGCCGCTGGTAACAGATATTGCATCTGGATATGACCACATTGCAGCGGCCATTGGGGGAGCAATAGCCGCATTAGCTGGTGCAGATTTTTTATGTTATGTCACACCATCGGAGCATTTGCGTTTGCCCACTGTAGAGGATGTAAGAGAAGGGGTAATTGCTACAAAAATCGCTGCACATGCAGCAGATTTAGCCAAAGGCAACCCTAAGGCCTGGGAAAGAGATTATAGAATGTCCAAGGCCAGGGGAGAGTTGGATTGGGAGACCCAAATAGAGCTATCCATCGACCCTGAAAAGGCTAGAAGATATCGAGAAAGCAGTAAACCAAAGCTTTCTGATGTATGCACTATGTGCGGCAAGTATTGCGCTATAAAGCTGGTGAGAGAATATTTAGGATCTGCTGCAAACCAGCCTAAATAAACTGGTCTGCAGCAATTTCTTACTTAAACAGCTCTTTTAATTCTTTACCCGGTTTAAAACGCACCACTCTTGTTGCGGGGATTCTAATAGGTGCTCCTGTTTGAGGATTGCGTCCCTCCCTGGCTGCCCTTTTCACTACCCTAAAAGTGCCAAAGCCTGTGAGGGTGAGTTTACCCTGATACTGGAGGATATCTCTTACTTCGCTCAGAAAAGCTGTTAAAACCTTCTCTACCTCTGTCTTTTTCATATTTGTTTCATTTGCTATCCTGGAAATTAATTCTGCTTTTGTCATAAATCCCTCCTTTTATAATTAGTACTAACTCACCACAAAAACCTACAGCCATTTAACAATTCCTTATCATAAAAAGAATCTTTTTGCAACAAGAAAATAGCTGATAGCGATTTTGGGACTTACTTTTTGTCCTAGATTGTGTTATATTATTTAAAAATGCGTTTACAGATGAATCATTTAAATAATAAGTTTTATAAATTTTTAACCATAGGGATATTTATTAACTTGATAATATTTATAGGGATTTATTTATGGAATCAAGGTAAACACTCCCTTAATTCCTTGGTAGTTAGGCCATATTTAGAGAAATTATCGTATATAGAACTTAAAAACGGTGCGAAATATTGGCAACTAATAGCACAAAGGGCCACTTCCCATAAGGATGAAATCCTTTTAGAAAAGGTAAATGTAAACTTTTTTAGGAAATTTAGCTTAAAAGGCGATGCCGGGGTCTTTAATCCAAAGACAAAGGATATAAGAATTGAGGGTCATGTAAACCTATTACAAGCAAAAGGGTATTCTCTATTTACAGACTACCTTGAATATTCTCACCATTCAGGACTTATTTTTACAGATGCGCCTGTTATTATAAAAGGAAAGGATATCAAACTTTCAGGTTCTGGGATGCGCTATTTTCTAAAAGAAGGTAAATTAATTTTATCCAAAGTAAAAACCTATATTTATCGACCTGAGGAGATTATATGAAAAGATTTTTCCTATTTTTATTGATATTTCTTATTGCCTCTGAGGCCAAAAGTCAGACTGATTTACCCATTTGTATTCAATCTGATGCCATGGAGGCCTACCAGGAAGAGAATTTAATTATCTTTAAAGGCAATGTGAAAGTTAAACGAGGGGAAATGGTAATTTATGCTGATTTAATGAGGATAAACTATAAGCAAGGGCAGATGGGCAGACGCATTGAACGCATTGAGGCAGAGGGTAATGTAAGGGTAGTGCAAGGCGAAAGGGAGGTTATAGGGGAGAAGGCCATCTTTTATAAAGATACTGAAAGCATTGTCCTTTTGGGAAATCCTCAAGTAAAGGATGGGAGAACCGTTATAAAAGGAGGAAAAATTACGGCATATTTGGAAGAAGATAAGACTATTATTGAAGGTGATGAAAAAGAGAAAGTAGAAGCAGTGATTTACCCCGTTAAGTAATTCAAACTAGCAATGCTATTTTTAAAAGGAACTTGTAATGAAGAACGCAACCAAGCTGCTTGCTAGCAGATACTTAACAGGGTTTACCCCAAGACTGAAGAAAGATGAGTCATTTCTTGGCTATAAAGGACATAACAAAGGTCTATAATGGGCGTAAAGTGGTGGATAGGCTTAACTTACGAATTGATACTGGAGAAGTAGTAGGGCTGTTAGGGCCAAATGGGGCTGGTAAGACAACCACTTTTTATATAATTATGGGCATTATTAAACCAGAAATAGGTCATGTCTATTTAGACCATAAAGACATTACCCCTTATCCTATGTATTTGCGTGCTAGATTTGGCCTGAATTATTTGCCTCAAGAGGCCTCTATATTTAGAAAAATGACAGTAGAGGAGAATATCCTATCCATTTTACAGACGCTCAATCTCTCTTCCAGTGCCCAGCGTGATTGCCTGTTTCAACTACTTCAGGAATTAAAGCTTTCCCATTTGGCAAAAAGCAAAGCTACTACCCTTTCTGGCGGTGAGAGAAGGAAAGTTGAAATTACAAGAGCACTAGCCACCTCCCCTATATTTATGGTTTTAGATGAGCCATTTGCGGGGATTGACCCTATTGCTGTAGGAGAGATAAAGCAAATAATATTGGGGCTAAAATCAAAGAGGATAGGTGTTTTGATTTCAGACCATAATGTAAGGGAGACCTTGGAAGTATGTGATCGAGCCTATATTTTGAATGAAGGCAAGATACTGGAGGCTGGAAGTCCAGAGGATATTGTCAATAGTGATTTGGCAAGACAATTTTATTTAGGTAAAGATTTTAGGCTTTAGGATGGAAATAAAACAACAATTACGTCTCACCCAACAACTGATCATGACCCCTCAGCTACAACAGGCCATAAAGCTTCTTCAACTGTCTCAGCTAGAATTAGTAAATACCATAAAAGAGGAATTAGAAGCTAACCCCCTTTTGGAGGAGATTAAGGAAAATGAGGTCCTTCAACCATCCGAAAGGTCTATGGAAGAGAAACGCTTATGGGAATATTGGGAGAATTATTTAAGAGGATCCGGCTTAAAAGAAGCAGGTTTGGAAAGGGAAAGGAAGGAGGAGGGGGTTTCTTGGGAGAATTTTGTCAGTAAACCCCCTTCTTTGACAGATTATCTCCTGTGGCAATTATATCTTTCAAACCTTACTGAAACAGAAAAGAGGCTAGGTCAGCTTATTATTGGAAATTTAGATAGAGATGGCTATCTAAAGACCTCTATAGAAGATTTGGCTAAACAAGGAGGTGCTCCTATAGAAGAAGTAAGGCATGTATTGCATAAGATTCAAGAATTGGAACCTATAGGCATAGCGGCAAGGGATTTAAAAGAGTGTCTCCTACTACAAATAAGGTACTTGGGAATTGAAAATCCTTTAGTAAAAGAGCTCATTAACCACCATTTACACAGACTGGGGAAAAGGGACCTAAAAGGGATTGCCAGAATATTAAAAGTACCAGTAGAAGAGATAAAAGTGGCAGTGAAGGTAATCCTGGGTTTGGAACCTAAGCCAGGACGCCTTTACAGCGATGAAGCCCCTATCTATATTATGCCTGATCTACATGTTTATAAAATGGATGATGAATTTGTTGTAGTGCTTAATGAGGATAGATTGCCCAAATTGCAGATTAATAATTATTATAAGGTCTTAGCCAATGACTATAATTTACCAAGCAACGCGCGGGAATTCATTCAAAATAAATTTAAGGCCGCTGTCTGGTTTATCAAAAGTATTAGACAACGCCAACGTACTCTCTACCAAGTAGCTTGCAGTATATTTAAATTCCAAAGGGAATTCTTAGAAAAGGGTATTGGTCGCCTAAGGCCGTTGACCCTTAAAGAGGTAGCTGAAGATATAGAGTTACATGAGTCTACAGTTAGTCGCATAACCTCTAATAAGTATGCCCAAACACCTTATGGTTTGTTTGAATTGAAATTCTTTTTTAATCCAGGAATAAATGCAGCTCATAACAGCTTGGTTGCCTCTGCTAGTGTGAAAGAGGACATTAGGGGAATCATAGAAGGAGAAGACCCAATGGTGCCTTGTAGTGATAAAGAAATAGCTGACCTGCTTTATAGAAGGGGAATAAAGATTGCTAGAAGAACAGTGAGTAAATATAGAGAAAGTATGCGTATTTTACCATCAAGCCAAAGAAAAAAAATGGTTTAGTGGAGGGGTTATGAATATATCTGTAACCTTTCGTAATATTAAAGCCTCAGAAAATATAAAGAATTATGCAAAAAAGAAAATAAACCGACTGGCACGATACATAGGCAACAATATAGATGTTAAGGTAGTATTTTCTGTAGATAAGTTCAGACGCATTGTAGAATTAAGCCTAATAATTGACGGGTATAAGATTTATGGGAGGGAGGAATCAGACGATATGTATACAGCCATGGATATGACACTAGATAAGATAAAGCGCCAGATTGAGAAATATAAAAACAGATGAAATTGGTGGTGATCACTGGTCTCTCAGGCTCTGGTAAGAGTACTGCCCTTAGGGCCTTTGAAGATATGGGTTTCTTTTGTGTGGATAATTTACCCATTGGCCTATTTCCTAAATTTCTTGAATTAAGTGATAAAAATCCTGAGATAAGCAGAATAGCGGTTGTAATGGATGTAAGAGAAAAGGAATTTCTTACCTCTTATGAAAAGGTATTTGAACAAATCCATAAACAGGGATACAAAATAGAGATGTTGTTTTTAGAGGCCACTGATGAAGTTCTAGTAAGGAGGTTTAAGGAAACCCGCCGTAAGCATCCATTGGCTGAAGGCGAAGATACCATTTTGGAAGGCATTGCTAAAGAGAGGTTATATCTTTTTGATGTAAAAAAGATGGCTACAAAGCTGGTAGACACCAGCTTTTTCAACGTCCATGATTTAAGACATTGGACGGAAAGCCATTATTCCTCTATCTTGACATCTAAACAAGTAAGCATTAACCTAATTGCCTTTGGTTTCAAATATGGTTTGCCTTATGAGGCAGATATTATTATGGATGTGAGATTTCTGCCAAATCCATATTTTGTAGCGGAACTTAAGGCACTGGATGGAAAGGATGAACGTGTGGCTAATTATGTAAAGAAATGGGAAGAGACGGATATCTTTTTAAAGAAATTTTTGGATTTAATTCAATACCTTTTGCCCCTTTACTGCCGTGAGGCTAAGACTTACCTAAATATAGGTATAGGGTGTACTGGGGGTAGACATCGTTCAGTAGTGATTGCCGGTATGTTAAAAGAATATTTGAGCAAAGAACTGAGGTGGCCGATCTCTATTAATTATCGAGATATTGAGGCGGGATAGATAAATGATAGGCATTGTCCTAGTAGCCCATTATGGCTTAGCCGATGCACTGTTAGAGGCAGCTACTTTTATTAATGGGCGGATTCAAGGTATAAAGGGGATCAGTGTGGGAAATATAGAAATCTCCGATTTGAGAGAAAAAATTGCTCAGGCAGTGAGGGAAGTTGATCAAGGGGAAGGAGTATTGATTTTAACAGATATGTTTGGCGGTACGCCTTCAAATTTAAGTTTTTCCTTTTTACAAGATGGGAAGGTAGAGGTGGTTACAGGTGTTAATCTCCCTATGGTACTTAGTGTCATTAATAAACGCAATGAGAGCGATTTAGAGACTTTGGCCTGTTATGCTAAGGAAAAGGGAATGAGTTCTATTATTCGGGCCAGTGAGGTTTTAAGGGAATAATGTGGCTGGTGACTCCAGCCATAGAGGCAGATTTAGATAGAATAATAGAGATAGAAAGGGAGTGTTTTTCTTCACCTTGGAGTTACCACGCCTTTTTGCAAGAATTAAAGAACGATTATAGTTATTTGTGGGTAGCTAAAAATCCTAAATCTGAAATAGTGGGTTTTATTTGTTTTTGGCTTATTTTTGATGAAGCACACATCTTAAATATTGCTGTTAAAAAGACCTTTCGGGGTAAAGGCATTGGTAACCTCTTAGTAAAAAAGGCCATTGCCTTTGTTCAAAAGAAGGGGGCAAAATGGGTTCGCTTAGAGGTCCGTATTACTAATAAAAGAGCGACTTCCTTTTACAAAAAACTTGGCTTTAAAAGTATAATGGTGCGTCCTTGTTATTATTTTGACACAGGAGAAGATGCCTTGGTCATGGAATTAGAATTGTAAAAGTTGTAAAACTGTTTACAATTTTGTAATATAAAGAGTTAAATTATTTGAATTTAATCTTTTGAGCCCTCCGGGCTCATAGTTAGTTGAAAAGATATTTTTCAACTAACTATAAAAGAGGAGAAAGATGGCAAAACAGCAATTAGAGAAAGACCAGATGAAAGAACAGGAGATTATGGTAAGGCAATCATTAAAGAGGATAAAAAACAAGATTATGGTATTGAGTGGCAAAGGTGGTGTAGGCAAAAGCACAGTAGCTATCTGTCTGGCTATTGATCTGGCAGGGCGTGGCTATAACACCGGTATATTAGATGTGGATTTGCACGGGCCAAGTATTCCAAAGATGTTAGGCATTAGCGGTCTTTTTGATATTAATCCTGCTCAACTTATTATTCCAAAGGCAATAACTAAAAATCTATCTGCTGTTTCCATTGAATATCTATTAGTTGATAAGAATCAGGCAGTAATCTGGAGGGGCCCATTAAAACACTCAGCCATTGCCCAATTCATTGGACAAGTGACATGGGGAGATTTAGATTACCTAGTAATTGATTCACCTCCCGGTACAGGGGATGAGCCACTATCTATAGCACAGCTTATCCCTGATGCCAAGGCAGTGATAGTAACCCAACCTCAAGAGATATCCTTGGCCGATATAAGAAAGGCCATTGCATTTTGCAATCAGGTAGAGATGGAGCCTATAGGGATTGTAGAAAACATGAGTGGTCTTATCTGTCCACATTGTGAAAAGAAAATCTATATCTTTAAATCTGGTGGGGGTGAAAAAACGGCCTTAATTACAGGTCTCCCGTTCTTAGGGGCATTGGTCTTTGATCCTGCTGTGGTAGATGCTTCTGATGCAGGCAGATTGGTTGAGTATACATCTGATGAGAAGGGGCCTTATAATCAGGATTTTAAAAAGATTACAGATAATGTGATTAAAAGGATAGAAGAAACAAAGGTTGAGCCCATTTCTATAGAGGATATGAGAAAAAGGCGATGGATAAGGATAGCCATTCCCCTATTTAAAGACAAAGTTGCCCCAATCTTACCCCAGGCAGATGAGATGGCCGTCTTTAGTGTAGTAGAAGGGGAGATTAAGGAATCGGCTAGAATGAAACCTGAGGGAAAACATATTATATCGCCTGCAGATATAAAAAACCTAAAGGTAAACCTGGTTATTGTAAAGGATATAAAGGAAAAGGCAAAATATGTCTTTAACAGATACAAGATTGGTGTAGTTTCAAATGCTCCTGATCTCCCACCAGAAAAATTGGTTGAAGAATTTTTAGCAGGTCGTCTAGGAGGTGATTAAATGAGGATTGCTATTCCTGTCTGTGAAGGTATGCTCTGCCCCCATTTTGGGCGTGCAGAAGAATTTGCTATTGTTGACGTGATTAACAATAAAGTAACTGATGTTAATCACCTTACACCTCCACCCCATGAGCCAGGTGTATTGCCTGCCTGGATGCACGAGTTAAGGGTAGATATTATCATCTGTAGTGGCATGGGGCCAAGGGCACAGGCATTCTTTAATCAGTATGGGATTAGGGTAATAATTGGTGCACCCGCCTTGCCAGTGGAAAAGACAGTAAGCCAATATTTAGCAGGTGTATTGCCTACAGGTGAAAATGTTTGTGACCATCACTAAATGCACCGTTTACACGGTCTGTTGAGTTCTTTGAGTTTACACGGTTTCAACTCAATAAACCCAAAAGAACAGAATGAACACAACAAACCAAGTGAACTCAATGAACTCAAGAAACTTTAAAAAGGAGGATGAAATGCCAGATGGAAGAGATAAAGGTCAGGGCAGAGGCATGGGAGGTGGCGGTGGCCGTGGCATGGGACCTGGTGGCCGCGGTTTAGGCCCTGGCGGAAACTGTGTCTGCCCCAATTGTGGGACAAAGGTGGCACACCAGCGGGGCATACCGTGTGTTGAGGTAAAATGCCCTAATTGTGGAAATTCCATGGTAAGAGAATAAAGATGGTAATTAGTGTAGCCAGTGGTAAAGGTGGTACAGGAAAGACTACCATAGCTACTAATTTAGCAGCGGTTTTAGGAAAGGGCATTGAATTTTTGGACTGCGATGTGGAAGAGCCCAATGCCCATCTATTCTTAAGGCCAAATATAAATTATTCTGAAATAGTAACTATCCCTGTACCTAATATAGATTTAGAAAAATGTGATTATTGTGGTAAATGTGCTGATTTCTGTCAATTCAATGCCATTTCAGTAATAGGGAAAAATATACTTACCTTTCCTGAACTATGCCATAGTTGTGGGGGCTGCAGTTTAATATGTCCCCAAAAGGCCATTTCTGAAAGGCCACGTAAAATAGGTGTCTTGGAACATGGCTTGTCAGGAGAGATAGAGTTTGTCCATGGTCGGTTAAGGGTTGGGGAGGCTATGGCTGTTCCATTGATAGAAAAGGTAAAAAAACACATTGATTCAAAGAAAACAGTAATTATTGATGCCCCACCGGGTACTTCTTGCCCTGTAATTGCTACTATTAAGGATTCTGATGTTGTGATTTTGGTGACAGAGCCTACCCCATTTGGCCTATATGATTTAAGATTAGCAGTGGGGGTGGCCAGGATTTTAACCCTGCCTATAGGCGTAGTGGTAAATCGTGCTGACCTAGGGGATGAGGGAGTGTTTGAATATTGCCACAAAGAAGAAATTCCTATCCTTATGACCATCCCTTTTGAAAGGAAAGTAGCAGAAAGCTATGCTAGAGGAGAATTATTAGTTAAAAATGCCATATGGAAAAATGAGTTTTTGGCCCTCTGGGAAAAGATTAAGGGGGATGTGTTATGGAAGAAGAAAAGAAGGGTTTTACAGTAAAGGACAAACGCCGTATTTTTAAGGAGGAGGAAGAGGTGAAAGAATCTAAAGCAGATGAGTCTAGGGAGGTTAAGGAACAACCATTGCCTCCTATTACCTTTTCTAGCTTCATAGCTTCTTTAAGCTCTTCTGCCTTAATGCACCTTGGCGAAATTCCTGATCTTACTGGCGGAGGCGTCAAGAAGAATTTAACCTTGGCAAAACAGACCATTGATGTTTTAGAAATGTTAAGAGAAAAGACTAAAGGAAATCTCGATGCCGATGAGGAAGGGCTCTTAAATAATGTCCTTTTTGACCTAAGGGTTAGGTATGTCAAACACAAATCTTAGGAGGAGAGTATCTGCTCAAAATTCCACAGAATTTTGAGCAGACATTGAAAAATGAAAAATATAAAGTGCAAAATGGAGGACCAAAGGCCCTCGCTCTGCGCCTCTGGCGCAGAATTAAGAAATGAATGTTTTTTTCCTTATCCCCTGCGGCTTTGCCGCAGGGGGAGCGCTTTCAGCACTGCATTTTGCAATCAATTACTCAAAATCCACAGGATATTGAGTAATTAAGGAGGAAACTATGTCTAGAAAGATCCCTTTATGGTTAGCGGTTTCATTAGTCATCTTTTCCTTGACAACCTGTGTAGTCTGGCTAACAGGTATGAAATCCACACATAACCCATCACCTGTGGTACCATCTAACCCAATCTACTCTAAGTCAGATTTTCCCTCTTTGGCATCCATTATTAGCCAGGTTGCCCCTGCAGTGGTCAACATCAGTGCAGTGAAGGTAGTAAGGGGGCCAGGTCCTGTCTTTAAATATTTCTTTGGTCCCTTTGAAGAGGGTGACCCATTTAAGGAGTTTTTTGAAAGATTTTTTGGGGATATACCCGGACGGGAGTTTAGGCAAAAGAGTTTAGGTTCAGGTTTCATTATTAGTAAAGATGGGTACATTTTGACGAACAATCATGTGGTAGAAAAGGCTACAGAGATTAGGGTGCGTCTTTTAGATAAAGAGGAGTTTGAGGCCAAGGTAATAGGAAAAGATCCTAAAACAGATATCGCCCTAATAAAGATTAAGGCCAATCATAATTTATCCACTGTCACTCTAGGCAATTCTGATACACTCAGGGTAGGGGATTGGGTAATTGCTATAGGCAATCCATTTGGCTTGGGCCATACGGTTACAGCAGGGATCATCAGCGCTAAGGAGAGGATTATTGGGGCTGGTCCTTATGACAATTTTTTACAGACAGACGCAGCCATAAATCCAGGAAATTCTGGTGGCCCCTTAGTAAATTTTAAAGGTGAAGTAATTGGTATAAACACCGCCATAGTCGCCCAAGCGCAGGGCATTGGCTTTGCAATTCCTATTAATATGGCAAAGAACATTGTTTCTCAACTCAAGGAAAAAGGAAGGGTGATGCGTGGATGGTTGGGAGTAATGATCCAAGAGGTGACCCCAGATATTGCCCAGGCCTTAGGGCTTAAAGAGGCTAAAGGCGCATTAGTAGCAGATGTCACACCAGGTAGCCCTGCTGATAAGGTAGACATTAGACGTGGCGATATTATTATTGAATATAATGGACATAAAATAGAAGAAATGAACGAATTACCACGCTTGGTAGCCAATACACCAGTAGGTACAAAGAAACCTGTTAAAGTGTGGAGAGGCGGAGAAATAAAAGAATTGATTGTAAAAGTAGGTGAACTTGAAGAAGAGGTAGCAAGAAAAGAAAATGAATATGCCCCAAAAGATTTAGGTCTTCGAGTAGAGGCGTTGACTCCATATTTGGCACAGCGATTGGGCATCAAAAGGCTTCAAGGGGTAATAATTACCAGTGTAGTGGCTGGGGGTCCTGCCTACGAAGCAGGACTTAAAAGAGGTGATGTAATTTTAAAGATTAATAACCGTTCTATAAAAAATTTAACCGATTACCAAAAAGTGGTCAAAAGTGTTAAACCCGGAGATACATTGCTTTTCCTTGTTGAAAGAAGTGAAGGTACGCTGTTTGTAGCACTTAAAATCCCTAAAGACTGATTGAAACAAGATAAATTGAGATAAGTAGGGATTCTTAGAGACGGAAAAAACATAGAAGTAAAAAATACCAAATTCCTAAATCCCAAATTCCAAACAATACCAAATGACCAAAATTCAAATGACCAAAACAGATGAAGAAATTAATTAGAGATTCATGCAGATTAGATATATAGGTTTTGAATTTAGAAATTTGAATTTGTTTAGAATTTGGTGCTTTGGATTTAGAATTTGATGTTGAAAGCATATGCCCCTGCCAAGATAAATCTAATTTTAAGGGTATTAGGGAAAAGGAGAGATGGATTCCATGAAATCTTTAGTTTAATACAGAGGGTAAGCCTTTTTGACACCCTCTATTTTAAAACTATTTCAATTCCAAAAATTGAGCTTAAAACAAACTGCTCGTTTTTACCCACTGATAAGTCAAATATAATCCATGAGGCAGCTCATCTATTTTTAAAAGAAGTTCATAACAATTTTGGTATAGAGATATATCTAATAAAGCGCATACCCTTGTCTTCTGGTTTGGGAGGGGGTAGCAGTGATGCAGCTACTACATTGCTATGTTTAAATAATCTCTTTGGACATCCCTTTTCTAAAAGGAGACTACTAGAAATGGCAGCATTTCTGGGAAGCGATGTACCTTTTTTCATCTTTAAATCCACAGCCATAGTCACTGGTAAAGGAGAAAAAGTAAAGCCATTGGATCTAGAGCTACCTTTTTGGTACCTTATTTTATGCCCTCCTATAAAGGTTTCTACATCAGAGGTTTACAATTCCTGGAAGTTGACAAAAGGAGGAAATAAAACTAAAATACCAAAAAGAGAACAAATCTTGGAGTGTTTAGAAAATGACTTAGAGGATTTTGCAATCTACTCTTTTCCAGAGATTGGTTTAGCAAAAGGGATGCTTGAGGAAGTAAGGGCTAAGAAAGTAGTTATGACAGGCAGCGGAGGTGCAGTTTTTGGGGTGTTTTTAACAAAAAAAGAGGCTTATTCTGCAAGGGAGAAATTAGATTCACCAAAGGGCTGGAAGGTATTTTTAGTTAAGGGCCTACCATCTGCTCAAAATTCCAAAGAATTTTAAGCAGACAATGAAAAATGAAAAGTGCAAAGTGCAAAATTATTTTTTTTGACCTAGTCTCATTTTCCTATTTTGCATTTTTCAATTTGTACTTTGCATTTTTCAATCAATTACTCAAAATCCATAGGATATTGAGTAATTAGTGTTGGGGTGTGGCCAAGCGGTAAGGCACGGGACTTTGGATCCCGCATTCGGAGGTTCGAATCCTCCCACCCCAGCCATGTAAAATAAATATTAATTATACAAATTGTTTGTGGCTAAAAAGTTATTTCAGGTGGCCAGCCATTTTTTGTTTTAAGCGATGAATGGAGAACTGATATTATTCACAGGCAATTCTAATCCTAATTTGGCACAGGAAATCGCTGTCTATTTTGGCCTTCCTTTAGGAAAGGCCTTTGTAGGCACATTTAGTGACGGAGAGATAAGAGTAGAAATCGGAGAAAATGTCCGGGGAAAGGATGTTTTTGTTGTTCAATCTACCTGTCCACCGGTTGACCACCATTTAATGGAACTCCTCATTATGATAGATGCTCTAAAAAGGGCGTCGGCAAGGCGGATTACAGCCGTTATCTCTTATTACGGGTATGGCCGTCAGGATAGAAAAGTGAAGCCCAGAGTAGCTATTACGGCCAAATTAATCGCTGACTTAATCACAACAGCAGGCGCAAACCGTGTCCTCTCCATGGATTTACACGCAGGGCAGATTCAGGGATTTTTTAATATTCCTGTGGACCACCTCTTTGCTGCTCCGGTGATGCTAGAATACATTAAAACTCATTTTCAAAATCACCTGACCATTGTTTCGCCAGACGCTGGAGGAGTGGAAAGAGCAAGGGCCTTTGCCAAACGCCTGGGGGCAGGTTTGGCCATCATTGACAAACGCCGCGACGTCCCTAATTTAGCTGAGGCAGTAAATATTATTGGTGATGTCAAAGGGGAAACAGTGGTGATTTTAGACGATATGGTAGATACGGCTGGAACCCTTACCGAGGCTGCTCATGTGCTTAGGAGCCGCGAGGTAAACAGTGTTTATGCCTGTTGCACTCATGCTGTCCTCTCAGGACCAGCTATCGAGAGGCTTGTGAATTCGCCCATAGAAAAGCTGGTGGTTACAAATACTATTCCTTTAAAAGAGACAGCTCAAAATTGTGGTAAAATAGAGGTGCTGTCTGTGGCTTCCCTCCTCGGGGAAGCAATTAAACGAATACACGAAGAAACTTCTATCAGCACCTTATTTGTATAAAAGTACTTGTGAGGGATGAACATGGGAAAGATTATATTAAAGGCAAAGTTTAGGGAAAAAACAGGTAGAGAAATATCGCGCAAATTGCGGGCTCAAGGATTGATTCCAGCAACTCTCTATGGACCTTCTACTCATCCTATTCCTTTGACCATCAATCCAAGTGTTGTCTTAAAGCTTTTGGGAAAGGAGGGAACCGCCTCCTCCTTCTTTGACCTAGAAATAAGCGATGGACAAACCTCGCAAAAGAAAAAAGTTTTAATAAAAGATGTTGACTTTCATCCTGTTACTGACCAATTGATGCACGTGGATTTTTACGAAATAGCGAGGGGTAAGGAGTTAACAGTCAATGTCCCCATTACCCTTGTGGGTAAAGCCAAAGGAT
>Ga0209636_10003566_pt1 | contig 15854 bp, 16 predicted proteins | sample DeeMarSWOR152_54_FD_187464 | JGI IMG/M metagenome (GOLD analysis project Ga0209636, IMG submission 187464) | Marine sediment microbial communities from White Oak River estuary, North Carolina - WOR-1-52-54 (SPAdes) (version 2) | ecosystem: Environmental > Aquatic > Marine > Intertidal zone >...
ATATTATGTGTTCGTCAATATCTCACCATGAGGTTATTGACAAAAGCAGCAAATGAATTAAAGTATGAGTATGGAACGTGATTTCTTATACAGCAAAATCAATGACTTCATTGTCTATCTCGAAAAGGAGAAAAATTACTCAAAACACACGGTGAGGGCATATAAAAGAGACCTTGAGACCTTTTTTGATTTTCTGATGGAAAAGGGAAGGTCAGTCGTAGACCAGAATGTGATCTCTTTCTTTGTTGGGCACTTGTTAAAGTATGGTCTTGATGCGCGGACTGTAGCGCGAAAGCTCTCGAGCCTAAAATCGTTTTTCAAAACATTAAAGAGGATGGAAATAGTATCGGAGAATCCAGCAGCAGGTATTAAGACCCCTAAGACAAAAAAACACCTACCTGGATTCTTGACCTATGAACAGGTAAAAGAGGGGATGGAGATAGGTGATCCAAGGGATAAGGCGATTATGGAGATGCTCTATTCCTGTGGTTTGCGTGCCAGTGAACTGGTTAGTCTCAATGTGAGCGATATCGATCTCAATCGCGAAGAGGTGAGGATAACAGGCAAGGGTGACAAACAGAGGATTGTTCCCTTGGGCAGGTTTGCAAAGGCTGCAGTAGAGCACTATCTGCAGGAAAGAAGGTCGAAAGACCCCCAGCTCTTTCTCAACTATCGCGGTGGCCGTCTGAGCACTCGTTCTCTGCAGCGTATTGTTCGTAAGTACCTGATGAGGCTTGCCCAGGTAGCGGGGACTAACCCCCACATATTGAGACATAGCTTTGCCACCCACCTCTTAGAAAATGGTGCAGATTTAAGGGCAGTCCAGGAACTTCTGGGCCATGCATCGCTCTCTACGGTGCAGGTCTATACGCACCTAACGACTAAGCATCTGAAAGATATCTATATGAAAAAACACCCACGGGCAGAATGACAGATAATGGATAACAGATAAGAGATGACCGATAAGAGATAAGGGATGACAGATAGGAGAAGGCAGATGACAGATAAGAGTATGAAAATAGGTGTGCTCTTATTATTGTTTCTTTTGATCGCGTGTAAGGAGAAGGATGTGTTTCGGAACATACGAAAGGATGATTACGGCATGGTTGTTCAAGGAACATATCATGGGCATGCTGTCTTTTTGAGAGATGCCGGTGAATATGAAGATTTAGTAAAGGAATTGCGGTCTCAGATTGAAGAAAATATCGATGTGTTGCCACTGATTACGAGGAAATTCTTCTCGGTATCGCAGGAATTACAGTACACATTCAAGCTACTCTTGCTCGATAGAGATGAGAATTACTTAATATTACGCTACTTTGCGAGAATACCAGAGCATCCACTCTATGCTGGTTATCAAATTCAATTCGTGTGCGACTTAGAATCAAAGAGGTTGATCAAAATATACACCGCCGAGGTGCCGCTTGAGTAGTATATTATTTCTCATCCTGTTCCCAGGAACTGATTACTTACATCAACACAATTTTGATGAAGCATCACGTTACTATCGGCTATATTCATCAATCACTCCTTCTCGTGATTCCTATTTTGGTGCAGCAATCTGTGCGCTCGTCGAAAATAGGTTAGATGAGAGTATAGAGCTGTTTGAATCGGTGCAGTGCATGAAACCAGGGGTATTCTATTATTGTGGCGTTGCATATTATCGACTCGGTGCTGATGAAAAATCGGCACGTTGTTTCAAGAATATCTTCGGATTGAAGGGGTCCTTCTGGCGGACTCACTATTATCTGGGATTGATTGAATTAAGGCAGAACCGAATAGAGCAGGCAATGTCCTATTTTGACTCGATACCAGAGTCATTCGATAAAATGCAACTCGCAAATTACATGAAAGACTATAATCGGCTGAAAAGTGCACAAGAAAAATTTATCGAGGGTAAGTATGATGAAGCAATCAATCTCTATCAAGAGATTAGGCATTTCTTTGGATACAGAGAAATTGGATATGCACTTTCTCTTGCGCAAAAAGGGGAGCACGAAAAAAGCATTACGCTCCTTGATTCAGTGATTACCTACAGTAATGACACTCGACTTGTAGCGAGAAGCATGTTTGAGGCAGCACAGGTATGTATGGGTTTGAACAATATTCCCAAGGTTCGACAATACCTGCAGAGGCTGTTAGAAATCGAATCCGATGATAAGGCGCGATTTTTGCTAGGGAAAACCTACAGTGATGATGCACAGCACGATTCAGCCTACCTCCATTTCAGAGATTTACCAGATTCAGTAGATGAATATCTCTTTTATAAAGGAAGAACCGATTATTTTCTCGGTCAATGGGGAAAGGCAGAGGAATCATTATTGAGGCATCATGAAGAGTTCCCTGACTCAAAATATGGTGATAGAACGATGTATATTCTCGCCTCTATTAACTTTAAGAGGAAAGAGTATCATCACGCAGTTAATTTCTGGAATGACCTTGTTTCATTGTATCCTCACTCAACGTATGCACCTGCCGCACAGAACGGTATTGGAGATGCCTTTTTCAATACCGGAGAATATGAGAAAGCACTTAATGCATATCGCATGGTTCACCAATATAGGCCAGTCTCTCAGCTCGAATCGCGCGTCACCCTACGAATCTATGAGACACTGTATCATTTGAAGAAGTATCCATCCATGATTTATGCACTTCGAAGATTTGTTGAAGAAAATCCACAATCAGAGTTGGTGCCGGCAACACGTATGCGTATCGCAAAGATACTCTTCGAGATAAAAGAATATCACCAAAGTCTCGCTGAGCTTAATGGAATCATTGAAGAGTACCCTGATGCCTCAATAGTAAATAAGGCATTTATCGAGAAAGCAAGGGTATATCAGACTATCGGAAACAGACGCGAGGTGAAAATGGCATTTAGGCAATTACTGGCGAGAAAAGAAGCATTAAGTCATCATTCTTATGCGGCTCATGAACTGGGTGGATTATATTTTGATGAGGCACATTATGATTCAGCTCTTTACTTCTACAATCTCCTCTTAGATGATGAGGACTATCGCGAAAAAGCAATCTTTGAAATCGCAAAGATATACGATATACTGGGTCAGAATGAGGAATCCGATATGATGATTAACAAGCTCATCTCAGAATTCCCGGCATCAGCATTTCTCTTTGATGCCTACATCTTAAAGTCGAGGGCGCATAAAAACCAAGGCTACTATAATGAGGCGATAAATATCTTGACTGAATTGATAAAGAAGGTTGGGAAGAAGCCTGAGATATATATTGAGATTGGAAATGTATATTTTGAGATGGAGGATTATCTCAACGCACGCGAAAATTATCTGATTGCGTGTGGTCACTTTAAACAGAAAAGGGATGAGGCAGCACGAACATTGTTACTTGCGGGCGACGCCTCGATGGCTATCGGTGACAAGGATGCAGCCCGCAATTACTATCTCCAGGCACATCTGATTGCCGAATCGCTCTCTCTCAAGGATCAGGCGACGGCAAAGATACAGACAACGGGCGAAGAATAAGGTTCCTTTATTCCCTATTGAAGATGTCCACTCCTTTTTAGTCTTTCATCATTGCACGTATCTTTTTCAATTCGTCCCGTATTTCTCGTAACAGCTTTCCGCTGCTGCGGAGCGGCAAGGACAATTGCTCTGGTTCTTCACTCAATTGTGCAAGTTTCTTCTTGGCACCAGTGATTGTATAACCCTGATTATATAATATACCCTTTATCAGACGCACAATTTCAATATCCTTTTTTGAATAATACCGTCTATTGACCCGATTTCGTTTTGGTTTCAAGATGGCAAATTCCTTTTCCCAATACCGCAGGATATATGGCTTTAGCTCGAGCATATCAGCCACTTCTTTTATGGAAAAGAATTCCTTCTCAGGCATGTTCCCTCCTTACTTTTCTAAGAAAAGCTGGATTCAAACGGATGTATACAGATTCAGACGGATATATACATCTGTATTCATCCGTCCTAATCCGTCTGCATCTAATAACGCAGTTATTCATAGGTCAATGGTCTTGCCATTAAATCCCGTATCGCCTGCTTCGGCGATTTATGCTCAAAAAGTATCTCATAGACTACTCCACATATCGGCATTTCTATTTCATATTTTTCTGCCAATAATTTGACCGCCTTGGATGTCGGAACCCCCTCGGCAACCATCACCATTTCTTTGCTGATCCGTTCAACATCTTTCCCTTCACCAACCTCTCTTCCAAACTTATGGTTTCTTGATTCTTCACTGAACGAGGTCGTAACCAGATCGCCGAGTCCTGACAATCCCCAAAATGTTTTGGCCTGTGCCCCCATCTTTGTTCCGAGACGCTGCATTTCGACAATTCCGCGAGTTATGAGTGCACCTTTTGCGTTGTTTCCAAATCCCAGACCATCACTTATGCCACAACCGAGGGCAATGATATTCTTTATTGCGGCGCCAAGCTCAACTCCGATTATGTCATCACCTTGATATATTCGAAAATTGTCTGTTGCTAATGCGTGTTGGAGTTCTTGTGTATCGGATGGTTGAGGGCCAACCAGGACAACAGCGGTCGGCGCGCCCCTGATGATCTCGTTCGCTATTGATGGGCCAGAGAGAACATATACCCTCTGTTGTGACTGTGGTAACTGGCCAATAATTTCTGATGGCCTTGTTAACGATTCGATGTCTATACCTTTAATAAGACTCAAATAATAGTGAGCCGAATTTTTCATGCCTATCATTCTCTGGATAACGTGCGCCAAAACTTGAGAGGGGATTGCGAAGACAACGACATCTGCATTGTCGAGTATCATCTCGATATCCCAGCTGATCACGATGCCTGCTGGCATACGATGGCCTGTGAGGAATGGTTCATTATTTCTTGTTTCTTGTATATGATCAGCCCTCGCTCTGTCATACTCCCATATCTTTACCGTGTGTCCATTGTGATGTTGTATGATTCCAAATACTGAACCCCAATTGCCACAACCCAATATACTCAGCTTCAATTTTTTTTCCAGAGGACTATTTTTGGTTCTTCTTTTTTTAGCAATCTTTTGATATTCGAACGATGGGCGTACACAATGAGCAGCGCCATGATTATGATAAGAATTCTGTCGAGCAGGGCTGATTCACGAAGCACAATGGTAATAATTGGTAAGACAAATGCAAAACTGATTGATGCAAGTGCGACAATATACGTAATAAGGTACACAATAATCCAACAAAGCAGAGAGATGATAAAAGACTTTGGTACCAGACTAATCACTACACCGATTGTTGTGGAAACACCCTTACCACCGTGAAACTTAAAGAGAGGATTAAAGATGTGTCCAAGGAGCGCGCCAGCACCAGCTAATGCTGCAGGATAATACAATGATTTTATAAGCAAAACAGGTACCAACCCCTTGAGACCATCGAGCACAAAACCGAGAATGAAGAAGGGCGGTCCGAGAAACCTTCCTAGATTTGTAGCACCAATATTACCGCTTCCTACCTTTGTGAGGTCAATCCCCTTTATCCGTGCAAGGATGTATGAAAAAGGGATCATTCCAAATCCAAAACCGATTACAAAAGCTATGCCATACTCCACTGTTCTGCCTCTCTTAATTCCCTCTTTTTCTCACTACTGTGGTCTTTATCAAAATGGGCACACCCATAAAGCCAAAGTATTGGCGTATTGACCTTCGAATATATTTAACGTAGCTGTCCTTGATCGATATGGTCAAATAGGCTCTGAAGATGGGTGGTCCCGCTCCAATCTGTTTGAGATTCAGGAGTGTGCCACCTCGGGGTTGTTGAAGATTCTTGGTAATACTCTTTAGTACATTCTTATCAACATTTTTACTGTATTCTCGATAGATATCCAGAACACAATTGAGTAATTGTGTAATCCCCGTATTCATTTTTGCAGATATTGGCACAATGGGCGCGAATTCTAAAGATATGAACGATGTATATGTAGAAGGAATAATCCTTCGGTGATCCTTTCTGCTGATGAGATCGATCTTATTGGGTGCGATCACGAGTCCCTTTGCTTTTGCCAGAATCAACGATGCAATACGGCGATCTTGATCAACAACCCCCTGTGTTGTATCAAAGAGTAGGATGACAACATCTGTAGACTCGATCACCTTCATTGCTCGCACCATTGAGTAGAACTCTATCGGCGTTCTGACGCGAGAAGGTCTTCTCAGACCGCAGGTATCAATTATTTCCATCTTCTGATCACTGAAGGTAATTTTTGCATTGACGAGGTCTCTTGTTGTCCCTGGTTTTTCATCTACAATTGCCCGTTCTTGCCTCGTTATTGTATTTAGTAGTGTTGATTTACCTGAATTGGGTCTTCCGAGGATGAGTAATCTGATCGTCTTGGCTTGTTCTATTCTCGGTGCTTCTGGAAAGATTCTTATCGATTCATCGAGGACCTCATCGAGGCCAATGCCTGCTTCTGCCGAGATATAAAAGACCTTGTCAAAGCCAAATTTGGAGAACTCGAGGGCATCGAGCTTATCTCTTTTGTGATCAACCTTATTGATGATTAAAAATGTTCTCTTGTTTGTTTTGCGCAGATACTGACAGATTTCTTCATCATCGTTTTTCAGTCCACTCTTGCCATCAACGACAAAGTAGATCAAGTTAGCTTCTTGCAGACCATACTCAATCTGTTTGTTGATTTTACTTTCAAGCCCCCTCTTTTCATAGGGGAAGAATCCGCCAGTATCGATAATATTGAATACTCGACCACACCATTCAACCTCGCCATAGATTCTATCACGAGTCACGCCAGGTTCCTTGTAGACTATATTTGACTTCATACCGGTTAAACGATTGAAGATTGTTGATTTTCCAACATTTTTTCTACCAACAATTACCGCTGTAGACATTCTATCAGTTCCTTGATACTCAGTGGTGATACTATTATTCGATTATCATCAATTGTTTGGCTATCAATAAACTCACCCGCATCATTAGTGCAATTCGGTGGTAAAATGATACGGTCATAGTCAGTTTTGAGGGCATTGATCGCTCGTATGAAATCATTGGCACCGATCAATCCTGATACTGTTACTGAATCACCAAACAAGCGATTATCGACTCCTACCAGGTCTATGGAGATATTTCTTCGCGATCCGTTGCCTTCTAATTTCACCTTCAGCAGAGTAAGGAAACGTTGAGCTAGCCTTCCTGTAAGGATTAGCAGCTTACCTCGTACAGCCTTCATTCTCCTGATGCCCTCTATTTCATCCATAAAGACCCTCAGCATACCTATGCCATTCTCATATTGAGGATAATCATCATAATAATCTGTGTTGGGAATAGGTACTCCAGCCTTAATATAGAATTCATCGGCACAATACACTATTCCTCTCTTGTGTTTTCTCCTGAGTTGAGCGTGGGATTTACTCACAAGAGCTAGTGTCTCGCGTGCACAGAGCCTTGATACAGCGGGTATTCCATTCAGGTACTTTGTCCTACCTACAGGAACGACGCCGATGGAGGACACACCCGGATAGAGTGTACTCAGATCTTTGATCGACTTCAGGAGTTGAGCACCGTCTGTGAGATCTGGAATCACGACAATTTGACAATGCACGTGAACATCGTTATCAACGAGCCGAGAAAGTTGTTCCATGATGTATTGTGCTCTATCATTTTTGAAAATCCTCTTCCGAAGTTCAGGATCGGTTGCATGGACTGATACATAGAGAGGTGAGAGTTTTAATCTGCCAATTCTTTTTATATCCGCTTCGCTTATATTAGTGAGGCTCAAATAATTACCGAATAAAAATGAAAGACGGTAGTCATCATCCCGAAAATAGAGCTCTTTTCTTAATCCTTGTGGCAGACCATTAATGAAGCAAAAATCGCATCTATTCTCACATTGTCGATACACAGGCTCTTCGAGGTCGATCATGACTCTTTCATCCGATTCAAGGATGACCTCATATTTTGTTCCCCTGTTTTTCAGGACAAGCCTTCGAGTCTTTGTAATATCATTGTAATAGTGGTACTCTAAGGGATCATCAATTGTGTGATCATTTATTGTTATGAGTAATGCACTGTTCGGAATCCGTTTGTCCTCGGAGTGTATGACCTTAATCATAAGGAATTATAAGATAATTTTCTGTAAAATTCAAGTGTTTCTTTAAGCACTGGGTGAAGCCATATATGTATGTTTGTTGACTTTTGACAGACTTTAGATATAATAGGACGGACAATTTGAGTGAATTCTGAGATTTTTGAAAGATTGGACGTGCCCTCTGGAGCATGGTTTTGCTCTTACATGGTTAGACTTGAGATATAGATAGTATAAGAGGCACACGCCGCTATTCTCAAATCCATGGCTTCTGCTCTAAATCGATAGTATTTCTCATGGAGGAAAGATGGGAAAAACCTTAGCCGAAAAGATCTTATCCGAAAAGAGTGGGCATGACGCCCATGCAGGCGATATTGTTATTGCGAAGGTTGATGTGGCAGCGTTCCAGGATGGCACCGGCCCTCTCGGTGTCCGCCAACTCGAAAAAATGGGTATCAAAAAGGTGCAGGCAGCCACGTCTATCTTCTTTATCGACCACGCTGCACCATCACCCAGAAAAGAGCTCTCTAACGACCATATTTTACTCCGTGATTTTGCCAGGAGAACAGGTGCACTCCTCTCTGAAGTAGGGGATGGTGTCATTCATCAGAGACTCGTAGAGTCGTATGCGAAACCAGGAGATGTTGTTATTGGCGGAGATTCTCATACCTGCACTTCAGGTGCATTGGCAGCATTCGCAACGGGCATGGGTTCGACCGATGTAGCAATTGGTATGGCACTCGGTAAGACCTGGTTCAGAGTACCTGCGACATTTAAGATTGAGGTAAAAGGTGTTTTTCAATCAGGTGTATTTTCTAAGGATCTGATTCTCTATGTAATCGGCATGCTCCGTGCGGATGGAGCTACCTATAAGGCGCTCGAATTCGGTGGAGAAACTGTTGAGCGCATGTCAATTGAATCCCGCTTTGTACTCTCAAATATGGCTGTCGAAGCTGGTGCAAAGGTTGGCCTCATCGCGTCTGACAAAATCACTCAGGAATATCTGAGACACCGTGGCAGGATAGATGATTGGAGACCATTGTCTCCTGACAAGGATGCACAATACCAAAGGACCATCGAGATTGATGCACACACATTAGAGCCGCAGGTTGCATTTCCGCATACTGTTGACAATACGAGAGCAGTAACCCGGGCAAAAGGAATCAAGGTTGATCAGGTCTTTATTGGAACCTGTACAAATGGTCGTATCGAGGACCTGAGAATTGCCGCAGAAATACTGAAGGGCAAACAGCGTTCTCCTCATACAAGATTGGTCGTGTGCCCAGCCTCTCGCGATGTCTATCTCGAGGCAATTAGATTGGGGTTGTTGGAGACATTTGTTCGTGCTGGTGCGTCAATAATGGGTCCTGGTTGTGGCCCGTGTGTTGGTGTACACGAAGGTGTTCTCGGCGATAAAGAAGTATGTATCTCAACAGCAAACAGAAATTTTAAAGGGAGGATGGGCAATCCTGAAGGATTTATCTATCTTGCCTCACCAGCAACAGCTGCCTATTCAGCGATTACAGGAGAGATAAGTGATCCACGAGAAGCATATCGTGGAACGGTTCGAAAGAAGAAGACAAAAAAAATTGATACGTTTTAATATACATGGACAATCAAATTTTGAAAGGAGAGATATATGGCTAAGCTGAAAGAGAAATTGGCGAAGAAGATCCCTTCACTCAGGGATGAAATTAAGAGTTTCGTAACGGGACATGCAACAAAGGTAATCTCTGAGGTGTCAGTAGCACAGGCATATGGAGGTATGCGTGGGGTTAAGGCGCTTGTGTGTGACACGTCAGTGGTTCCTCCAGACAAGGGTCTCATCATACGCGGAAAACCAATTGCTGAACTCAAAGATAAACTTCCCGAAGTCGTGCTCTATCTTCTCATTACTGGCGAAATGCCTGATGATGCCGCACTTGACGATCTCAAGAAGGATTTGAGATCGCGTGCTCAGGTACCTGACTATGTCTGGAAAACACTTGAGGCAATGCCGAATGATTCACATCCCATGGTAATGTTCAGCCTTGGAATCTTGGCAATGGAAAAAGAATCTGCGTTCAGGAAGATGTATACAGAGGGTATGAAGAAGACTGAGTACTGGGATCCTACGCTCGAGGATTGTCTGAATCTTATTGGCAAATTACCAACACTCGCTGCTGGCATTTACCGTATGCGATTTAACAAGGGACCTCGAATCAATCCTGACCCGAAGCTCGACTGGGCTGGTGACTATGCTCGTATGCTTGGTATTGATGATTCGACAGGAGAGTTTGCGAATCTGATGCGTCTCTATATGGTGCTCCATTCTGACCATGAGGGTGGTAATGTGAGCGCCCATACCTGTCACTGTGTGGGCTCTGCACTCTCGGATGCTTACTATGCTGTGTCCGCAGGTCTCAATGGGCTCGCCGGTCCTCTGCATGGATTAGCAAACCAAGAATGCCTACGCTGGGTCATGATGGTGAAGGATAAGTTTGGCGGTGTACCAACTGATGACCAGTTACGTGAATTTGCCTGGGATACTCTCAATTCAGGCCAGGTAATTCCTGGATATGGCCACGCAGTATTAAGGGTTACTGACCCACGCTACACTGCATTCCATGATTTTGGCGCCCGGGTCTGTCCAGATGATCCACTCTATCAGATTGTCGCCGAGGTATACAAGGTAATTCCAGGTGTGTTAAAGGAACATGGCAAGGCAAAAGATCCATGGCCTAATGTGGATGCTGCCTCAGGTTGCCTACTCTATCATTTTGGTCTGACCGAGTTCGAGTATTATACCGTACTGTTTGGTGTATCCAGGGCGCTAGGTATGTGTTCTCAACTGATCGTGAGTCGTGCACTGGGCGAGGCGATTGAGAGACCAAAATCAGTGACTACTGAATGGATTAAGCAGGCGGTAAAAGGTTAATCGAGAACCTTCTAAAAGGAGATAGGATGGTCTTAAAAGGCAAGGTCTGGAAGTTCGGGGACAGTATTTCAACTGATCTTATCTGTCCCGGAAGATATTTCCATCTCCGCTCAAATCTGCCTGAACTTGCTAGACATGTGCTTGAGGATGCTGATCCACATTTTGCCTCAAAGATGGCAAAAGGCGATTTTGTTGTAGCAGGAAATAATTTTGGCCTTGGAAGTTCACGTGAACACGCGCCGACAATCATTAAACTTGCAGGTGTTTCCGCTGTACTGGCAAAATCGTTTGCACGCATATTCTATCGTAATGCCATAAATGTTGGATTGCCGCTCATTGAATGTGATACAGATAAGATAGAGCAGGGTGATGAACTTGAGATTGACCTTTCAAGTGGAAGTGTAAAAGACGTGACCAAAAAGATAGAACTGAAGGCACATCCTCTTCCAAGAGCCATGCTCAACATCCTGAATGACGGTGGACTCGTGGCCCATATTCAGAAGCACGGAGATTTTAAGCTGGATTAGGTTGTTCGGGTTTGTGGAGCAGGATGAGGATACACAAACTCAGCGAAAGAAGTTTATTGACTAGAGAGGAGGTTATTTAATGAACAACGTTGAAAAAGCAAAGGAACATTTTGGAAGGCTTTGTGAGTTTCAGTTAAAGAGGATTGAGCAGATGAAAACTGCCGACGTTTGGATAGACTATAGTCAATTGAAACCTATCATCATCGGTGTGATTGGCGGTGATGGTATTGGACCCCATATCACTGCAGAGGCAGCGCGTGTGCTTGAACACTTGCTGAAGGATGAGGTAGCAAAAGGAAAAATCGAATTCCGCTTTGTAGAAGGACTCACCATTGAAAAACGCTCAGAGGTAATGAAGCCGGTACCAGACGATGTCTTAGAAGAGGTTAAGAAATGTCACGTGACCTTAAAGGGACCAACCACGACACCCAAAAAGGGAGATCCATGGCCCAATATTGAAAGTGCGAATGTAGCAATTCGAAAGGAACTCGACCTCTTTGCCAATGTCAGACCAGTCAGAGTTCCATCACAAGGAATCGATTGGATGTTCTTCCGAGAAAATACCGAGGGTGCGTATGCGCTCGGTCCTTTTGGTGTTGAGATAACTGATGATTTGGCAATGGATTTTACTGTTGCGACGAAACAGGGATGCGAGAGAATTATCAGACTCGCTTTTGAGTATGCAAAGAAGAATAAGAAAGACAGGGTGACAGCGGTGACCAAGGCAAATGTTGTGAAGACATCGGATGGACTCTTTTTAAAAACCTTCTATGAGATTGCCAAGGAATATCCTAACATTAATGCAGATGATTGGTTCATTGACATCATGACTGCAAAGCTTGTCGATACAAAGAGGAGGACTCAGTTTCAGGTCTTAGTGCTGCCAAATCTCTATGGTGATATTCTCACCGATGAAGCTGCAGAATTTCAAGGTGGCGTAGGTACGGCAGGGAGCGCCAATATTGGTAAGCGTTATGCAATGTTTGAGGCAATTCACGGAAGTGCGCCTCGTATGGTCAAGGAAAATCGGACACAATATGCGGATCCGAGCAGTGTTATCAGAGCCGGCGCTATGCTCTTAAATCATATCGGTTATCAGGAACTCGGCAAGAAACTCGAAATGGCGCTGGATATCTGTGGCCAGTACGAAAAGAAACTTGTCATGACTGGTCGTTCAACTGGTGCTACAGGTAGGGCGTTTTGCGATTACATCATGGCGACCATGGCCGATCCGAATTTAGCAAAGAGATGGCAAGGTTACCAAAAGGTTTCATAAAGAGCGCGGTGTGCTCAAGAGCGTAAACTCGGAAGCCATGGTGCTCGTGCCCTTGACATAAATCTGAAATTGAGTAGAATTCTTAATGCTTTTGGGATCAAAAGTTGCCCTTATTACTGGCGGTGCACGGGGTATTGGGGCAGAGATTGCGAAGAAGTTTGTAGAGCATAAAGCAAAGGTTCTTATCTGCGACACTGATAAGGACGCGGGTTTGAAGATTGTTCAAGCGATCGGCAATGATGCCCAGTTCTTTCAGATGGATATTGGCAACGAAGGGGAGGTAGCTGACACAGTAGCAAAAATATTGAGTCGATTCAATAAGATCGAAATTTTGGTAAATAATGCAGGCATCACGCGTGACAAGTTACTGTTGAAGATGACAAAAGAAGATTGGGACCGTGTGATAAATGTCAATCTAACCGGTACTTTCCTCGTCACCAAGGCAGTGATGAAAGTGATGATGAGGCAGCGCTATGGAAAAATCATCAATATTGCGTCAGTAATTGGTTTGATTGGTAATGCTGGGCAGGCAAATTATGCGGCGAGTAAGGCTGGGATCATTGGTTTTACAAAATCGTGTGCCAAGGAACTGGCATCACGTAATATAACGGTAAACGCGATTGCCCCAGGATTCATTAAAAGCCAAATGACCGATGTTCTCCCTGAGGACATCAAACAGTACTATCTCAATTTGATTCCGATGAAAAAATTTGGTACACCTGAGGATGTTGCTCAGACTGCTCTTTTTTTGGCGTCTGACCAGTCATCATACATTACAGGTCAAGTTATTTGTTTGGATGGCGGGATGGTTATGTGATGGTGTTCTTCACACACATGAAAGGAGGAAGAAAATGGCACTGTTTGATGATGTAAGAAATATAATTGTGGAACAACTTCATGTTCCACCGGAAAAAGTCACTTTAGAAGCAAAATTTATCGAAGATCTTGGAGCCGATTCTCTTGATACTGTTGAGCTGATAATGGCGCTTGAGGAAAAATTTAATCTTCAGATTTCAGAAGAAGAGGCGCAGAAACTGGATACCGTGGGCAAGGCAGTTGCCTATCTCGAGGAGAAAGCGAAAGCAGCATGAGAAGAGTTGTAGTAACTGGACTTGGTGCCATCACTCCTGTTGGGAATGATATGGAGGCAACATGGAATAATCTGCTGAAAGGAAAGAGTGGTATAGATACGATAAAATCCTTTGACACATCGGACCAGCATGTTAAGATTGCCGGGGAAGTGAAGGATTTTACCCCTGAAGAGAAAATCGATCCCAAGACAATCAAGAGACTCGACCGTTGTGTTCAATTGTGTCTCTATGCTACTATTGAGGCAGTTCAGGACGCCGAGATAGATTTTTCACAATATGACAAAAACGAGATTGGCGTGATTATTGGTTCTGGCATTGGTGGCCTCCTCACCTGGGAGAGGGAGCATACTAAGTTTCTTAGTGCTGGACCTTCTCGGGTTTCGCCTTTCTTAATCCCCATGATGATTCCAGATATGACATCAGGATATGTTGCAATTCATTGGAAACTGAGGGGGCCAAATTATACAACTGTGTCAGCCTGTGCTTCTGGTGCACATGCAATTGGCGATGCATATCGTGCGATAAAATATGGAGATGCTGATGTCATCATTACTGGTGGTGCAGAAGCGCCGGTCACACCATTTGCACTCGCAGGTTTTAGTAATATGCGTGCGCTTTCACGCCGAAACGATGAGCCGCAGAGGGCATCAAGACCTTTTGACAAAAACCGCGATGGTTTTATTATGGCTGAAGGTGCAGCAAGCCTTATTATTGAGGCATTGGACTTTGCCCAGCAAAGGGGAGCGAAGATTTATGCTGAGATCGTTGGTTTTGGTGCAACCGGTGACGGTTATCACATCACTGCTCCCGCACCTGACGGAGAAGGTGCGCGTCGATCCATGGAGCGAGCGATTCACGAAGCAGGTTGTAGAAAGGATGACATACAACATATCAACACACACGGAACATCCACTGAGCTGAATGATAGATTCGAAGCCAAGGCGATTAAGGATCTCTTTGGCGAACATGCAAAGAAACTCGTCTTGAATGCAACAAAATCAATGATTGGGCATACCCTTGGAGCAGCAGGAGCAATAGAGGCGGCGGTCGTCACTCTGTCAATTCATAATGGAGTGGTCCATCCAACTCTTAATCTGGAAGAACCCGATCTTGAATGTGAGGGCCTTGATTTTGTGACTGATCATGCACGCCAGTTAGATATCCGTTATGCACTTTCGAATTCTCTCGGTTTTGGTGGACATAATGTGACCCTGTGTTTCAAAAGGTTCTCAGATTAGACAATAATGCGGTCTGGTGATAAAGTTCTCATAGGTGTCGGTGGTACCGTGGGGTCGGGTAAGACACTGGTCAGTCGGATCTTTCAAGAGCTTGGCGCACAGTGCATCTCTGCTGATGAAGTCGGTTGGGAAGTACTGCCTGAGATTATAGATAGATTGAGACAGAGGTTTGGTGAATGCATTATGAAGAATGGCCAAATAGACAAAGAGAAACTGCGGAGCATTGTTTTCTCGGATAAAGATAATCTCGACTATCTCAACAGGATATCCCATCCTCTCCTGGTCAGCAGAATTTTAGAGCGCGTAGAAGAGATCGGAGCAGGTGTTGTTGTCATTGATGCAGCACTACTTTTTGATTGGCCAGAAATCTACCAGAGAACAGATTATCCAATTGTCGTTGTGTCTGACAAAGGAATGAAGGAAGAACGTATGGTGGGAAAAGGTATGAGTAAGCAACTCTTCAGGCAGATCTTAGGATTTCAAAAAAATGATGCAGAGATGACGAAACAAGCGAAGTTCGTCATCGAAAATAATGGTACTGTGGAAACCTTGAAAATGCAGTGCCGAAAGATATATAGGCAGATAAAGAATGATTGTTGAATGTAATCATTGTCATACTAAATATAATATTGATGAAAAGAAGATACCGCTGGCTGGCGTGAGAGTAAGGTGTCGCAAATGCCAGAATATTCTTTTCATCAAGAGAGAAGAACCGACTCAAGAACGGACAGCCCCTCTCCGAGAGGCTCCACCAAAACCTG
>Ga0209636_10003568_pt1 | contig 15849 bp, 12 predicted proteins | sample DeeMarSWOR152_54_FD_187464 | JGI IMG/M metagenome (GOLD analysis project Ga0209636, IMG submission 187464) | Marine sediment microbial communities from White Oak River estuary, North Carolina - WOR-1-52-54 (SPAdes) (version 2) | ecosystem: Environmental > Aquatic > Marine > Intertidal zone >...
ATGTCCTTGTCCCCCGTCACGATGACGACATCTACCCCCTTTTGAGCCACCTCTTTGGCGATGGTCCCCATAACGTCGTCGGCCTCGTAGCCTTCCCTCTCGATGACCGGGATGTGATACGCCTCGATAACCCTTTTGATATAGGGAATTTGAGCTCCAAGATCCTCCGGCATTCCGGGACGGTTCGCCTTGTACTCCGAGTAGATCTCGTCCCTGAAGGTCGGCCCCTGAGCGTCCAGGACTACTGCTACATATTCGGGCTTCATCTCCCTGAGGATCTTCAGGAGCATGGAGGTAAAGCCGAAGATGGCATTGGTGGGAAAGCCTTTCGAGTTGGACAACCGCCCAATGGCATGGAAGGCCCTGAATATGTATGAGCTTCCATCAATGAGGAAAAGGCGCGATTTCTCGGACATAGTAAACCACTTCCTTTAAGCCGACAGAATCTGACGGGAAAATTCGTGGGAAGGATCCCCCTATCTCACTCCGGAGGATTTGATTCGGAAATTTGGTTGCCCCCTTGCCCCTTCGCGACGTACATGGCCTCGTCGGCTGATTTCACGAACTGCTCTATATTTCCATCGGAGTTATATTCGGCCAAGCCGATACTGATACTAATATCCCCCAGCTTGGCATTCTCGACTAAAGTCCTGATTCTTTCGGCTATCTCGGAAGCACGATCCACCTTCACACCGATGAGAATGACGGCAAACTCATCGCCTCCGTACCGGTAGCCCGAATCGACTTTCTGCCTGATGCACTGCGAAACGATCTTTCCGATCTTCTCCAATACCCGGTCTCCCTCGATATGGCCGTGGGTATCGTTATACCTCTTGAAATTGTCCAGGTCAAACATCAGCAACGAGAGGGGGAGGTTCTGGCGTTGCGCCCTTACCATTTCCGCTTCCAATTTCTTGTAGAAATGCCTGTGGTTATAGAGCCCCGTCAAATCATCGGTTATGGAAAGCCTCCTAACCTCCTCCTCGAGGAGTTCCTTGTCCCTCAGTATGCGAGTTTTCTCGATACATCGGTTTACGATATGGACCAAGTGGTCCATATCGAACGGCTTCTTGACGAAATCCGATGCGCCATCCTTGAGGGCCTGAATGGCATTGTCCACCGTCGCATAGGCTGTTAGCATCACCACGGATTGATCCTGGTTCTCCTTTTTGATTTTCCGCAGTGCCGTGTTTCCGTCAATGCCGGGCAGGTTGACGTCTAAGAGGATGACGTCCGGCATTATCTGGGCGGCTTTTCGAACCCCTTCCTCTCCCGTTGAGGCCGTGAATACCTCGTGTCCCTCGGATTTAAATAACTTCTCCACGATATCAACGGTATCAGGGACATCATCAACAATGAGGATTTTCGCCTTTCCCTCTCTCTTCGACTTTACCATCTCTCTCCTACTGAGCTACCGGGACGGTGAAGAAGAAACTACTTCCCCTTCCGATCTCGGACTCGACCCACACCTTTCCCCCATGTTCCTCAACGATTCCCTTAACGATGGTCAACCCCAATCCCGTTCCCCCAAATTGTCTCCGGTCAACCTGGTAGAATTCATCGAAAACCTTCTCCCGCTGGTCCTCAGGAATTCCAACGCCCGTATCGGAAATCTCTGATACAACCACGTCGTTATCGCGCCGGGCCGCAACCTTCACCTTCCCGCCCGTGGGAGTGAATTTGAAAGCATTGGACAAGAGGTTGATGTAGATATCGTGAAGGCGATCCTTGTCCGCTTCCACGTAAATGTTCCTGGGAATGTTAATTTTTATATCGACGCGCTTATCGATGGGCTTGATCTCCTTTACGCATTCCTTGACGGTGCTCAGCAGATTCACTTTCTCGACGAGGAGGCCGATCTTTCCGGCCTTGATTCTCGCCATATCCAACATCTTCTCCATGATTTCCTGGATTCGATTGGTATTCCGCTGAATCGTCGCAAGGTACTGCCGGAGATTCCTCGGTATCGGTCCCTCCCTCCCGCTGAGGATGAAATCGACGTTGGCCTTAATGGCGGTCAACGGGGTTTTCAGCTCGTGGGATGCGGTACCGAGAAACTTGGACTTCACCTCATCCATTGCAATCAATTCCCTGTTGGCCTTTTCCAGCTCCTTTTTGGCTTCATTGATATCCTCCAGGATATTGAGCGTGGCGCTCCGAGCCTCGGACAACTCATTCACGTGCTTCTCCAGTTCCGCTGTTCTGTCCTCAACCTTCTTCTCCAACGTCTTGCTGTACTCTTCCAGCTCAGTCCTCGAGTCCTCCAGCTGCGTCACCATTTGGTTGAAGGACCTGGCCAGATCCCCTATTTCGTCCTTCGTGCTAATGGTCACGGGATGACTCAAATCCCCCCGCGCGATCCTCTGAGTCGCCGATACCAGCTGGCCAATGGGCTTCACGATTATATCGACGAGCAAAATGGTTACGAGAATTCCAATCACCACCACCAGGAGAACGAGAATCCCGACTGTTCGCTTCACCTCTGCCAGGGATTCGTCCATCCGGTGAAGGGAAAGACCCATGTGGGCGACCCCTTCCGCATCCTGGGCAACCGGCTTCTTCGTGAGCTCGTTCCAGAGGTCGGAGAGCTGATCTGAAAGCACCCGTAATTCCCGGGAGGAGACGGGTGGTTTGGGACGTTCCTCCGGGACTTCCTTTTCCCGCCAAGAGCTCGTTCGAATGGGAGTGGAAAAGGTCAAAAGGTGAAGCCTACTCTTTTTTCCCCTATAGGCGGGCGAATAGGCCTTGGTCAACTCTCCTCCCTTTTTATCCTGGATCAGACAGAACACCACGTCCTCTTCACGAATCGGCCCCCTGACCAAGGCGTTGAGCATCTCCTCATTCTTTGTGACAACGACGTAGAGGCTGTTGTGGGCCAAGTTGCGCACCAGAGTCTCACCCTTGTGTCTGAGGCCGGTTTGAATCAAATCGACCTCCCGTTTGATGAAAAACCAGCTCATGATGATGGAGGTCAGCATGATGAGAAGCACGATGGTGACGATGAACTTGAGATGGATGCCAAATCGGATCTTTTTTCCCCACGTGTGCTCTGTTTTCGACAATGGCCAGCTCACGAACTTCCCCTGCCGCACGACCTCTTTATCACCCATCATCACCTCGGGAGAAATTACAGCCTCCTCCCCCGCGGTTTAACAGGCCCTTCGCTTTGGATCGTAAATGCAATATGGTTCTTCTGCCAGATAATCCCCTGTCACCTCATATGCCCGTGCTCGGCACCCCCCACATACTTTTCGATACTCACAATACCCGCATTTTCCCTTGTAGTTGCTGTCATCCCGCAGGTCTTTGAACAGGGCACACTGCGTCCAGATGGATTCGAGGGATTCACTCCTCACATTTCCGCAGTCGAGCTCCAGGTAGCCGCAGGGCTGAATGTCCCCCGTGCTGGAAATGAAACAGAAGGAAATCCCACCCATGCATCCTCGCGTGACGGCATCGAGTCCGTAGTTCTCCGTGCTCATGGTCTTCCCTTCCTGCTGAGCTCGTTGTCGCAAAACCCGGTAGTAATGAGGGGCGCAGGTCACCTTCAGGTGGAGGGAAACCTCCTCCCTCTGGTCGTAGAACCAATTCAACACTTCCTCGTAGTCCTGGGGAGAAATGGCCTTGTCCTGCAAATCCCGGCCCCTCCCCGTTGGAACCAACAAGAAGAGATGGTGGGCAGCTGCCCCCAAATCAACCGCCAAATCGAGAATTTGAGGGAGTTGGGCGAGATTGTGCTGGGTAACCGTCGTATTGATTTGAAACTCGAGGCCCACCTTCTTCGCACATCGGATCCCCCTCAGCCCGCCTTCGAAAGATCCCTCCACGCCTCGAAACTGGTCATGCTTCTCCGCATCAGCACCGTCCAGACTGATGCTAATCCTCTCTATGCCCGCCTCGACCAATCTTCTGGCATTCTCCTCTGTGAGCAGGGTTCCGTTGGTAGCCAGCACCATCCGCAACCCCTTTGCGGTGCCGTATTCGGCTATCCGATAGACATCCGGCCGCAGCATCGGCTCACCGCCTGTTAAAATGACGATGGGTTCGGAAAAGGAAACGATACCGTCTACGACCTGAAGGCATTCCTCCGTAGTGAGTTCCCCGGGGTAGGGACCCTCGCCCGACAACGCCCTGCAGTGTAGACAGGAAAGATTGCATCCACGGGTAATCTCCCAGGCCACCATCCTCAAGGGAGGCGCGGAGGTTTCCCGTTCATACCTTTTCATATCCGTTTAGCGACTTCTTTGGCGAAATAGGTGAGAATGATATCGGCACCAGCCCTCTTGATGCTCAGCAGGGATTCCATCATCGCCCGCTCCCCATCTATCCAGCCTAATTGGGCGGCTGCCTTGATCATGGCATACTCACCGCTCACGTTGTACGCCGCAACTGGGACTCCAAATTCCTCCTTCACCCGGCAGATGATATCCAGATAGGGAAGAGCGGGCTTAACCATGACGAGGTCGGCTCCCTCCTGGATGTCGAGACGAACTTCCCTCAGGGCCTCTTGGGCGTTGGCGAAGTCCATCTGGTAGGATCTGCGATCCCCGAATTGAGGGGTCGATTCAGCCGCTTCTCGAAAGGGACCGTAATAGCTGGAGCAGAACTTTGCAGAGTATGCCATAATGGGGATTTCGCTGTATCCATTCTCATCCAGTCCTTTTCTGATGGCCCCCACCCTCCCGTCCATCATATCGGAAGGAGCTACCATATCCGCACCTGCCCTCACATGGGAGAGAGCCTGCTTGGTTAACAACTCCAGCGTTGGGTCGTTCAGGATCTCATCACCTTCTACGACCCCACAATGGCCATGACTGGTGTACTCACAGAGGCAAACATCGGTAATCACCAAGCAATCCGGATATTCCTCCTTGATTGCCCTGATCGCGCGTTGGATGATACCATCGTCGGAGTAGGCTTCCGAACCCATCTCATCCTTTCCCTCCGGGATCCCGAACAGGATAACGCCGGGTATTCCCAAGCCTTCCGTCTCCTTGACCTCCTCAACGACCTGATCGATGGAGAGTTGAAATTGTCCAACCATGGATGATATGGGATTTCTCACGCCCTTCCCAGGGCAGACGAAGAGGGGATAAATGAGATCGTCCACGCCCAGGCTCGTCTCCCGTACGAGTCTCCTGATACGCTCATTCCTTCTCATTCTTCGCATGCGGAGCCGCGGAAAATACATATTCTCCTCCTTTTCAGGGATTTCGCCCTCCAGAAGTTATTTATAGCCCATTTTGGCCGTATTGTCCAGTAAAATTAATGAGATAGACCACTCCTGGTTTCCCTGTGGCGCCATTTCTGAGGACGATATCGGCACGCCATGGGGCCCGAGATGAAAAACGCCACGGGAATGAAGAGATGAAGATGAAGAAAGCACGACCCCCGAAACCCTCAAAGACAAAGGGGAGGGAGAAATGGAGATCAGGTGTTACCAGTGAAATAGTCAACGATGGCCTCGGTGAGGGCTTGGATGGTATACGATTGCGGAATGATGTGGGGAGTTATTCCGTGTCTGCTGAGGGTGGCTGCCGTAATAGGCCCAATGGCGGCTACCGTAACCCCTGCCAAGGGGTCCTCAGCCCTTCCCCGCTCCCTGCACATCTGGATGAAGTGGTTTACGGTGGAAGAACTGGTGAAGGTGATGAGGTCGATTCCATTCCCCTGGAATACCTCATCAAATTCCCTCTTGCTTACGTCGGGCATTATCGTTTCGTATACCTCGACCACATCTACCCGTGCGCCCAACTTACGCAGTTCCCTCGGAACGATGTCGCGTGCTCTCTTCGCCCTGGCCAATAGTATTTCCCTCCCCGTCAGATCTTCCATCCCCAATCGTTGGACCAAGGCCTCGGCACAGTACTCATCCGGAACGGCTGCTACCCGCACCCCGGTCTTTTCGATCTCCTGGGCCGTCCTGGGCCCAATGGCACAGAATCGAAGGTCCCTAAATTCCGTCAATCGTCTCCCCTTTCGATTTAATCGTTCGAGAAAGAATTTGACCCCGTTGGTGCTGGTGAAAATGATCCAATGGTAGGCTTCGAGGTTGCCTATCGCCCTGTCTACGGCACCCCAGCTATCGGGGGGAACGATCTCAATGGTGGGAAATTCGATCACGTGGGCCCCATAATCCGCGAGGAGACGAGAGAGTTCGCGCGCCTGCTCTCGCGCCCTTGTGATGACAACCCTCTTCCCCAACAGGGGCTTTTCCATTCTCACTCTCCCTCTAGGATGCCGGCGAGGACTCCTTTCCGTAAACCTCCCTCAGTATCTCGTCTGCGCCTCGGAGGAGAAGGTTTTCGGCCAAACCCATCCCTAACTCCTCGGCTTTTCCCATCTCCCCCTCAATTTCACCCTTGATCACCTTTGTTCCCTCGAGGTCCCCCACGAACCCCCTTAACCTCAAGGTGCCTCGATCCGAAATGCTTCCCCAAGCCCCGATAGGGACCTGACACCCTCCCTCAAGCTTCCTCAGGAATGCCCTTTCCGCCATTACCGACAAGCGAGTGGGTTCGTGATCAATGATCGTAAGGTACCCATTGACCTCATCATCCGCGATTCGGGTTTCAATCCCCAAGGCCCCCTGACCAATTGCGGGGAGGCATACCTCGGGGGGAATGAACTGGGAAACCCTTCGTTCCAAACTCATTCTCTTTGTTGCAGCGGCAGCCAAAACAACGGCATCCAAACCCATGCTGTTCAGTTTCTTGATCCGGGTCTCCACATTCCCCCTCAGGGGGACGATCTGAAGGTCAGGGCGAAAGGAGAGAAGTTGGGCTCTCCTTCTGAGGCTGCTTGTACCGATCTTGGCGCCTGAGGGAAGTTCATCGAGGGTAAGATGATTCCTGGAGATGAGAACGTCTCGGGGATCTTCCCTCCGAGGGATAACGCGAATCTGGAGCCCTTCGGGAAATTGGACTGGAACGTCCTTCATGCTGTGGACGGCCAGATCGATCCTCCCGGCCAAGAGCCCCTCTTCGATCTCCTTGACGAAAAGGCCCTTTCCTCCAACCGTTGCGAGGTTGACATCGATGAGCTTATCGCCCTTTGTCCTTATCGTAATCAGGGAAATCTCGAGGTGAGGAAAAGCCCGAGAAATATGCTCCTTAACCCAGTTGGCCTGCCACAAAGCCAGAGATGATCCTCTCGTACCGATCCTAATCTCCATCATCTCGGCCCTGATTCTCTCCACCACCTTCCGCCTCCAGCCTGAAGAGCTTTCGTACCGCGTCCACGTATTCACTCGTGTCCGCGTCGGGATCGGAATGCTTCAGTAAGGTAATGGGATCGTGGAGGATTTTCTTTACGATGGCCAAGGTGAGCGACTCAAGGGCTCTCCTCTGCTTTGGGGTCATCTGCCCAGCAGAAGAGAGATATTTTCCCAATTCCTTCTCCCTAATCTCCTCGAATTTTTCCCTGAGGGACACGATGGTGGGAACCATTTCAAGAGCAGTATACCAATGGCAAAACGTGCGCAATTCTTCTTCAACGATTTCCTCCGCCCTCTCGGCCTCTCGGGCCCTATGGTCCCTATTGATATCCACCACCTCCTGGAGATCGTCGATATCGTAGAGGTATACATTCTCGATCTCGTTAACTCGGGGATCGACATCCCTGGGAACGGCGATATCGATGAAGAACATCGGCCTGTTCTTCCTCGCTTTGATTACCCTCTGGACATCGTCGGGACACAGGATGAAATGGGGCGCCCCTGTGGAGCTAATAACGATATCAATCTCTTCCAACCGCTCGAGAAACCCATTGAACTCGACGGCCTCTCCGTCGAAGGCCGCGGCTAGATCGACCGCCCTCCCATAAGTCCGGCTCACCACAACCACCTTCTGTACTCCGGCCGCAACCAGGTGCCTTGCGGCCAACTCAGCCATTTCACCTGCTCCGAGCAGCATGATGGCCTTTTCCTTCAAGGTCCCGAAGATCTTCTTGGCCAATTCGACCGCGGCATAGCTTATAGAGACGGCGCTGTTGCCGATTTTCGTCTCTGTTCTAATGCGTTTGGCCACGTGAAACGCCCTGTGGAGCAGCTTGTTTAAGATGATCCCCGAAGTACGGTACTGGGATGCGATGGCATGGGCCTCCTTGATTTGTCCAAGGATCTGGGGCTCGCCAACCACCATGGAATCCAAACTAGATGCCACACGAAAGACATGCCTGATGGCAGCCTCTCCCAGGTGCACGTAGAGGCTTCTCTCGAACTCGTCAAGGGAAATCCCGTGGTAGTCCGCCAGGAAGTTCTTCAGGGAGGCAATACCTTTCTCGGGCTCCTGAGTAGTCGCGTAGATTTCAACTCTGTTACAGGTAGAGAGAATCATGTTCTCCGTGAACTCGGAGTGCTCCAGGACTCTCCTCAAAGACCTTTCCAGCTCCTCCCCCGTAAATGATAACTTCTCCCGTATCTCCACGGGGGCCGTTTTGTGATTTATGCCGATAACGAGTACGTCCATTTCGTGACATACGGGCAACGAAGGATCGGTGCCGGGTAGCTCATATTGATAACCGTGCAGCAATCACCAATTGGTATAGGCGTGAAGCCCTTTCAACAAGAGGTTCACACCCAAAAAGGTGAAGAGGATGGCGAAAAAACCGATTATTGCCATGATGGCCGCCCTTTTTCCCCGCCAGCCAACGGTCAATCTCTGGTGCAGGAGCGCCGCATAGAGGAACCAGGTAATCAAGGACCAGGTTTCCTTGGGATCCCAACTCCAGTATGATCCCCATGCATATTGAGCCCAGATAGAACCCGTAATAATTCCGACGGTGAGCAGGGGAAAACCGAACGTCAAGGCCTTGTAGTTAATCTCGTCCAGCACTCCCAACGAGGGGAGCCGCCGGTATATGGCCCCAATGTGTTTCGATTTAACCTGACGCTCCTGGATGATGTACAAAATCCCACTGCAGAAAGCCAGGGCGAAGATGGCGTTGCCGAGAAACGCGAAAATGACGTGGATGGGAAGCCAGTAGCTCCTCAATACCGGGGGAAGGGGAAGGATCTCTTTGGATAAGGCCATTGCCGGGATTATGAGGATCAGTGCAAGGGTAGAAATGAACGGGCCGAGCACCTTAATTCGGTATCGCCAGTAAAATGCCAGGTAGACCCCCACGATGGCCCATGCAAAAAAGGAGAGGGATTCATGAAGGTTGGTAACGGGCGTATGTCCGGCTTCGAGGTACCGGAGCAAGAAGGCAACGCTGTGAAGCACAAATCCCGTGGACACGGCGAGCAGGGCGATTTTAGCCAGCACTTCCCGCAGGAGAACGACGAAGAGGAGATACTTGAGGGTCCCCAAAGCATAGAAGACGACGCAAGCGTTGAAGAACCAGATGTTCACCGAACCGATCCTTTTCTCTCTCCAAGAGGTCCGAAATTAATGATATCACGTTTCCACGGGAATTTCGAACCGGTCCCGGGTACAGGAAGGAGTCAAGCCTCCCTTGGAATTCTCATCACTTTCCCCATGGGTGATTTCTCGGAAAAGGGAGGCCTTACAAGAGATATCGAAAGAGCCGAAATACCCCTCTTACCATTTCTGCGTCAACCGGTGAAACTGCCAATTCATGGCGAGATAAAAAAGGGGGTGAATCCGGGGACCCTTGATGATGCGCTTATAGATGGCCGGGAGGGAGAAAATCCTCTTCCATGTCCTCCGCATTCCCCTTTCCAGCTCCTCGGGAGAAATCAACGCGGGCTGGTAGACGGCATTGAGAGAATCGTACTTCTCCCAATCCCTGGTCAGAATTCTCCCCTCCCGCTCCAATCGTTGGAAGGAATCCGTCCCAGGACAGGGAGCCATGATGAAGGCGAGGGCCCAGTCCAGCTTGTTTCGGATGACGAAATCGGTGATCTGATCGAAGACCGTCTCGTCGTCCCCATCCAGGCCTATGATAAATGTCCCCATGATACCGATTCCGTGGTCGTGAATCCGCTCCACTGCCTGTTCGTATCCCTTGGGTTTGTTGAAGCCCTTTTTCATCGCGGCCAAATTCCTCGGGGAGAGGGATTCGAAGCCGAGGTTCAAGGCGATACATCCGCTTTCTGAGAACAACCTCAGTAGCTCTTCATCGTATCCCACCGAAACGGGGGCGTGCCCCCACCACAAAAGGTCATATTCCTTGAGGAGGGCCAAGAGTTCCCCCGCAAATCGCCGATTTGAAACCACGTTGCTGTCGATGATATAGAGGAGCTTCCGTTTCAGGAAATAGGGTAAATCTTTGCTGAATAGGGAGAGAATCCTCTTACCGATTGGACCCACGACGGGCCCTTTGGAAAAGAGGAGTTGAAGTTCCCGATCAATCTCCTCCAAGGGGCGAGTTCGATACCGATTGCCGAAGAATTTCGAAACACCACAGAAATCGCACTTATGGGGACACCCTCTGCTCGTCTCCAGGAGCTTCAGGGGAAAATAGTGGGCTCCGTTGAGGAGATTCCTCCTCGGCATGGGCAGGTCCCTCATGTTCACCCTTTTGGTGGACCGATAGAAGGGCTTCAGGTTCCCCCTCTTGAAGTCCTCTATCACGTGAGGCCAGGAGATCTCCCCTTCTCCGATAACGACACTGTCTACGTGCTGGATGGCCTCATCGGGAAGCATGCTGGCATGTACACCGCCCATTATCACGGGAACACCTCTCCTCCTGAACTCACGTGCGATCTGGTACGCCCGTGGGGCAACGGGTGTTTGGGCGGTGAGCCCCACCAAGTCCACCTTCTCGTTGAAATCGACGACCTCGTGGGCTTCGTCCATGATCCTCACCTCTACACCAGGGGGGGTGGCGGCGGCAATATAGGGAAGGTTGAGAAACCCGAGTTTGAAGAGAAAGGCCTCGTCCCTTTTCCGTTTTCTCTCCGGGGATATGAGGAGTACTTTCATACTATTCTTTTATCCGAATTACGAACGGTGGTCAACAAGTGCACCCTGGTGTTCATCCAGAGTTGGTCAAGAGGATGGCAATCTGGGGAATCCGTTATTTCCCTTTCCTTAAGCGGAAGGGGAAAAATCCCACAAAAATGAAAAAAATTCTTGACTTTTGTAACAAATTAGGGTTGAATATAAGCTTATTTTTGCAGGTATCGATAGGCATAGGGGAACCCTTACGCAAACAAGTGTTGAATCTTGACATTTAAGCAATCCTTCCATATACTAATAATGATAACTATTATTATTTTAAACTATTAGAGGAGATGGGGAGTTGAAGTTCAAGAAGGGCGTAAAGAGCTTGATCGGCACGAAAAAGACGGGGAGGTATTTGGCCTACGGTCATTTTACCGATTTTATAGAAATTGGCGAATCTGAACCCTCGCGGGTCAGTGAGCTCGAGGGCTTCATCCAGTGCGCGGACACTGAGTCTCAGATGGAAAACAATGAGGAGTCTTCGGATCGCGATGAGGAGTTGCAGGAGACCGTAGATAGCTCCAGCTCCGAGAATATCACCCTTGCCTATCTCAGGGAAATGCAGAAGATCTCCCTCCTCACCCGCGAGAGGGAAATCGAGCTCTCCAAGACCATAAGAAAAGGGGAAGAGAACATACGTGACCTGATCCTCAATCTCCCCCAAGGGAGAAAGGAACTGGCCTCACTGGGGGAACAGATAGAGGAAGGCACGCTAACGCCTCGCGAGATCGTCCAGGCCAAGGATGATCACATCCGCAGAATCATTAACAAGCTACAAGATACGGCCAGAAGGGAAGAAGATGCAAATCCCAAAAAGGGCAAGATGCTCGAAACCCTGAGACTGATCAACGCCGCGGAATCGGAGGTCGAAGCTGCCACGAAGGAGATGATTCGATCCAACCTACGGTTAGTGGTGAGCATCGCCAAGGCTTACATGAACCGCGGGCTTTCCTTCTTGGACCTCATCCAAGAAGGTAACTTAGGGCTCATTAAGGCCGTCTCCAAATACGATTACACCAAGGGGTACAAGTTCAGCACCTATGCCTCCTGGTGGATAAGACAGTCAATAACCCGGGCGATCTCCGATAAATCCCGAACCATCAGGATTCCGAATCATCTGCTGGAGAGTCGGAGTAAATTGGCAAAGGCCTTTAATGTTCTCTCGAAGGAGCTGGAGAGAGATCCCACTCCCAAGGAGATAGCCAAGAAGACGGGCCTCCCCTTGAAGACGGTAAACAAGGTCATGGGATTGGCCAAGGAGCCTCTATCCCTTGAGACTCCTATAGGAGATGACGACGGACGCCTCCAGGACCTGATCCCCAACGAGGACTCCGAGATGGCGACCGAGAACTTCATCGAGAGCCTTGACCTCTCCACCCAGGCCCAGAAGCTGCTTTCTACCCTGACGCCGAGGGAGGAAAAGATCCTGAGAATGAGATTCGGGATCGGGGAGAAGACGGACTATACCTTGGAAGAAGTTGGAAAGCAGTTCGGCATCTCCCGGGAACGCGTAAGGCAGATTGAGGAGAGAGCCCTCAGGAAACTCCGATATCCCTTGAAAACCAGGGAAATGCGGCAGATTGTCGATTGAATTGCCCTTGGAGGCCTGGGCCATTTGGTCCAGGCCTTTTTCTTTACGTCAATCCTCTTCAGCTAGGGCCGTGGAGAGGTACCGTTCCCCACAGCTGGGAATGATCACCACGAAAAGCTTGCCCCTGTTTTCCGTTCTCCTGGCTACTTCCAGAGCTGCCCAGACCGCCGCTCCCGAGGAGATGCCAACCGGGATTCCCTCCTCTTTGGCCATTCTCTTTGCCATAGCGAAGGCATCCTCGTTGGATACCGTTACGACCTCGTCGATGATCTCCCGGTTGAGGATGTCGGGTATGAATCCAGCCCCGATCCCCTGAATCTTATGGGACCCCGGATTTCCCCCCGAGAGCACCGGCGAGTCGGAGGGCTCTACTGCCACAACCTTAAAGCCGGACTTTTTTGCCTTGATCACCTCGGACACTCCTGTTATGGTCCCTCCCGTTCCCACGCCTGCCACGAGAACATCAACCTGTCCATGGGTATCCATCCATATCTCCAGGGCGGTCGTTTCCCGGTGGATCTGGGGATTGGCGGGATTCTTGAATTGCTGGGGCATGAAGGCTTTGGGAATCTGGGCGACGATTTCCTCGGCCTTCTTGATCGCCCCTCCCATCCCCTCTGATCCCGGGGTCAAGACAAGCTCAGCTCCCAGCATTCTGAGCAGCTTTCGCCGTTCTATGCTCATCGTCTCCGGCATCGTCAGAATACATCGATACCCCCTCGCTGCACAGACGAAGGCCAATGCGATGCCGGTGTTTCCGCTGGTTGGCTCAACGATCACCGTACCTTCTCCGATCAAGCCTTCCCGTTCCCCTGCCTCGATCATGCTCACGCCGATTCGATCCTTGACACTGGACAAGGGGTTGAAGAATTCGAGTTTGGCCAGAATCGTCGCATCGATTCCCTCCGTGACTCTGTTGAGTTGAACGAGAGGGGTATTTCCAGTGGTCTGAGTGATGTCCGAATAGATTTTCCCCATAACCCTAACCCCCCCAGAATGTATTACTGCCAAACCATCTACCGACAAACATCCGGTCGAATTTCAACCGGCGAACTCCTGAAAAAAAGTATACCAACTGCATCCCCAACTTTGCCAATCATCCCCCCAGCTTGAGACCGGGGGCCGCTCCCCTTCAACACTCCCCTTGATACCCCTTTGCTTGATCTACTGAAAACGCTGTTTCTCCCCTTCCTTGCTCTAATCCCTTGCTATAACGAACAGTCGCTCCTTTGCCCGAGTCACGGCGGTATAAAGCCATCTCGTATAGAACTCATCATCCCAATGCCGAGACCGTTCTTCGATAAGCACCACGCTATCCCACTCCGATCCCTGGCTCCGGTGAACGGAGATGGCATATCCGAAATCGAAGAGGTCCACAGCGGGGTATCCCGTATCATCCAGGATCCGCTCTACCTTTTTGGGTGCAACCTCATCATAGCATCCTTCGTACCCCTGCTTCCCGAAACAACAACTGTGTATCAAGGTCTGGTAAGGCTCGGACGTCGCGTCCAGTTTAATTACTGCCTCATAGATGTGAGGAGGAACGGATAGGCTGATCCTATCCAGTGTCCCCAATTGGCCATTCATCAGCTTCGTGTGACGGTTGTTTCTCAAGCAGATTACCCGCTCCCCCTCGCACGGAACGTCACCATAATATCCCAGCTTCTTCCGAATCTGCCTGTTGAGTTGAATCCTCGTCCAGTTCATTCCACAGACGGTGACTATGGTCGGCTGCGAGAAATCGATGTTCTCGAATACATCATCGAAATCGGCACTTGATCGACCCATCTTACAGACATCCTTCCCAAATGTCCCGAATGGGATCTGGCCTCTGGTTCTCACCTCAACGGACAGCCTGATGATCGGACTGCCCAAGGCCTGCCTGTGGATTTCATTGAGAACCAGATCAGGGCAATGGACGATGCTGAACCTGTCACCAACTGGTGGCAGTTGTCCGTGGTCACCCACGGCCACGACGGGAATACCGTAGGATGTCAGATCTCCCCACAGCTCCGAGCTCACCATGGAGGCTTCATCCAGGACAATCACGTCATACGGCAATGTTGAGCGCTTTTCCCACCCAACTATTCGCTGTTGCCTTCGCTCATCTTCCGCTACGATTGGCCTGTAAATCATCCCGTGGATAGTACCGACGTAATCACCTCTATAGAGCCCTCCTATCGATTCCAGCCTCTCCTTCAACACCGAGGATGCTTTCCCCGTGAAGGCACAGAACCCCACGCGCACTCTCCGGTTGAGATCTCGCAGGGATATTCTCAAGGCGGTGGCCAAATGCGTCTTTCCCGTACCCGCATAACCGCCGACCGTGATGTAGTTGCTATGCCTCTCATCTTCGGAGTGTTGGATCCACCGAATGAGTTCATCGTGGACCCGCTCCTGTTCGGGGGATAATACAAAACGACTCATAGTCGAATATCCTTATCCTTCAACACCCATCGAAAGGGGGTATGGATCCACGTCTCCGTTCCCCTGGCGATTTTCATTCCATTTGTCTCAATCCAGTCACGATTTCATCCTGTTCACTTGTAATGACAGAGGTCATGTGGAGGATTGCCATCCCCCATTAAAGCTCACTCGTTCAAGGGCTACTTGTCAAGGCAAAATACCTGTCCCCACCCTGAAAAACAGTCCTCTGCCCCCTGAAATCCCGACATCATTTCACGGCACTCTTACCCTCTCCATAGCCTGTTCCCCCCTGTATACTGGCCCGAGCACATCGATGCATTTCTCGTCAACCGAAAAACGATGTAAATCCCTCAGGACCTCGGCCTGATTACACACCGGGTTAGGACGTCATCCGTCTGTACGTTCACCTATCCGAAAAATACACCCTTTTTCTCAATAAAATACAGTGTTTACCCCATGTGCCGATCACCAACAAAAAAGGTAAAAGTAAGGCAAATTTAGGAAAAAGGAGGAAGGCAAAATGAAAGCAATTAAACTATCCATCGTATCAGTTTCCGTCGTGGCCGCTGTGCTCGTCGGGCTTGCCATCGCATGGACGGCCCCGGCGGAGGCGGTCAAACAGCAGGCGCTCGTGGATATGGCACGAATTACCCTGAACAACTTCGTCGTCGACCCGAACATGACCTGGCTGCGCACCCACCTGAAGGACGTCAAGGGGGTTTTGATCACACCCGAACTGCTCAAGGGAGCCTTTGTCGTTGGTGGTTCCGGCGGAAGCGGCGTCCTTCTGGCCCGGGATGAGAAGACGGGCGCATGGACCGAGCCCGCCTTTTACTCCATGGGCGCTGCGAGCCTGGGGTTTCAGATCGGCGGCCAAAAGGCAGAGGTGATCCTGATGATCATGAACCGCAAGGCCCTGGA
>Ga0209636_10003569_pt1 | contig 15846 bp, 5 predicted proteins | sample DeeMarSWOR152_54_FD_187464 | JGI IMG/M metagenome (GOLD analysis project Ga0209636, IMG submission 187464) | Marine sediment microbial communities from White Oak River estuary, North Carolina - WOR-1-52-54 (SPAdes) (version 2) | ecosystem: Environmental > Aquatic > Marine > Intertidal zone >...
AAGCTACGAATATATGTGGGCAGTAAGCAACGGAACAGGCGGAGTTTGCAACGAGTCAGGGACACAACTTGGTTTGGAGAGCGATGTAGATAATGGCACAGCAGAGTCGAGGACCCCGACAACAGGTGGAATAGGTACGGTGCAGACAGTACCTGACTACGGACTGTTCTCAATAACAAGAAGCAGCCATCTGCTGACAAATTCATGTGTGGCTGTATCAAGAGATTGCCAAAAAATATACATCTACAAATACGACAAGAGAACAACTCCAAACTTTAACGGGTGCACACTTGCGTCTTACGTCCAAGGAGATAATTTAGTGCCGTACGATGTTCATACATTGACTTTAGATGTGTACGCTCCTTGTGGATTACCAGCCGGAAACTTAGCCGTTGGGAACATTTATATTGTTGCAACTTGACGGCTAAAAAATGCTTAGCAGAAATCTAAGCATTTTAGTATAGTGAGTTCTATAGATATTTTTAATATATCATAAAAAACAATATTAAATATGAAAATGAGCCAAAAAATAGTAATAACACTCTATTTTTTGTTGTTAGTGGCGATTCTTCTGACATTCCCGAAAGCAACTTTTGGGGCTGCAGACAATGCTACAATAAATGTGACAGTGGGGGACATATCGGAGATTACTGTTGACCCGAGTTTTCTCGGGTGGACGGTTTCACCATGTGACGCTAGCGTTGCAAAACTGCTGGATATAAGGAATACAGGTTCTCTGAACGTAAGCCAGATATACGCATATGTGAGTACACTTGACAATGAGACGTCCAAACCTTACGGAAAAGATATTGCATCTTTATACGCAGCTACAGGCGTCATCGTTCTTAGGAACGAGACTGACTCACCGATGTACTTTGCTGGAAGACTAGAATGGAACTGGACAGAAGACATTTCTAACAAAGATTTATCGAACATGGGGGCTGGATGCACTGGAGTCGGAGGTAATTGTTCATGGGGATTCGTCAGAAACACAAGCTACGAATATATGTGGGCAGTAAGCAACGGAACAGGCGGAGTTTGCAACGAGTCAGGGACACAACTTGGTTTGGAGAGCGATGTAGATAATGGCACGGCAGGGTCAAGAGAACCGGAAACAGGTGGAATAGGTACGGTGCAGACAGTACCTGACTACGGAATATTCTCAATAACAAGAGCCAATCATGTGCTGACAAATTCATGTGTGGCTGTATCAAGAGATTGCCAAAAACTATACATCTACAAATACGACAAGAGAACAACTCCAAACTTTAACGGGTGCACACTTGCGTCTTACGTCCAAGAAGGCAACTTAGTGCCATACGATGTTCACACATTGACTCTGAACGCCTATGTGCCTTGCGGGATACCTGCTGGTGACTTAGCAACAGGCCACATATATATTGTTGCAACTTAAAACTAACACAAAAATCACAGACAAAACAGATTTAGAAGGAATCCATAGTCGAAAGGGCCGAAAGGTTAGGACTCTTGAAGAATTATTTTAACTTTTTCTCTAATTTTTCTAATTTACTCTCAAGACTCTTTCTCATCTCCTTGTGAGCCGCGACACTTATTATCCCTTCTTCCTTTTCCCTCTCCAAGATATTCAACATCCTTTCAATTCTTTCCTTCTCTCTTAACAAATCCTCTTTAGTTATCTTCTTGCCTTTGACACTATCAGCTACTTTGCCAAAAGGTATAATCCACGGTCTTAATTTCTTTTTAGCTTTGGCCCTTCTCAGGAATACTATAACAAAGACTATTAGAGCCAACGTAATTATTATTGCGATTATTATCCAAAGCGGCAAGAATATTCTTACTTTCATTATCTCTAGCTTGTCTAACAAGTCTTTAGCCTTTTCCAATAAATTTCTGGCATTGCCCAAGTTACTGGAAGCCTCTTCTAAATTACCTCTTTCTATATTGTCTTCTGCCAGGCTCAACTGCAATTTAATCTCTTCTATCAGCAGCTCGACATTGGAAGTATCCTTATCCTCTATCTTCGCAACCTTTGTATCCACTTCAAGTTCTTGCAATTCGATTTTGAGCCTCCTAAGCTCCTCTCTTAACAGTTCTTCTAGAGATTTGAAAACAGTTATTTTTACGACTTTTTCATCGCTAACTACCCCTGAAGTTGCTAAAAGACTTGCGTCAAAAGTAGTCGCCTCCGCATTCTTTGGAGCACGAAAAGTGATTACAAAGACAGTAGACTCCCCTTCTGGTAATGTCTTGTAAACTTGGGGTGTGATGTTGAACCAAGTTGTAGGCACACCTATTATGAACAGACTTACATTATTCAGATCAATCTGTCCTGTGTTGTTTACCACAACACTTTCTATTATGGTGACATCTCTAGCCAAACTTATGTTTCTCTTGTATTTCGTAATCATTATCCCAGCCTGTATTTCCTCTGTAGGTCTTGGTGCAGGCACAGCACCTGTCGGATAATATGGGTAAGGCGGGTATGATGGAGGTCGTGTGGTAGGCGGACTTACTCTTGTGAGCACTGTAAAACTGGAATTCACAACCAAAGACGGCTGGGTAGCGTCGTATGATACCCTAGCCCACATTAAATGATTACCTATTGGCTGGCCTAATGGAATTTCTAAAGTCCTTGTGAAACTTTGGTCGGTTAGCGCGGGCGTAAGCACCCACTCAGACCAGTATGCATCAGTCCTGTTTTGGCCGATCGGTGAAATCCAATATTCCACGAAAACATCCTGGGTAACTTCGCCCTTATTCTCAATAACGATAACATAATCAAGCACATCGCCTTGTTCAACCTCGTTCTCTAAAAGATTTAACCTAATGTCGTATGGGCCGCCTTGCGCCACTCTAAATGCTTTCAGCTTTAGAGTCTCAAAACTAGTTTGTGTTGCGTTTAATACAGCAAGATACATACCAGTTGGAGTAATTAAATCAGTACAAATAAACGATCTTTGATAGGTATAGTAACCTGTCGCCTCTTTATCCATGTTCGCCATTGTATCTGAAAAACATAAATGGCCGTCCGGCTTATAGAGTGAAAGGTTCATATAATCTGGATCAACAGGTGCACCTTCTCCATTATAGATTAATATACCAAACCTGATTATGGGAGTTGGGTATCCCGGAAGAGGAGGATACCAGACAACAGCCGTTTCTAAATCTGCAAAAATGCCTGTGACTGTCACAGTCCTCGAATAGACTTCGAATGTATAGTTCTTCTGAACTTCCAGTGTTTTGTTTGTGATTGAGTCATAATAACTAGACTGAGAGTTGAGAGTATAGTCGCCGAGTGGGGCGTCGGACGTTAATCCAAAAATTGGGGCAGGGTATATTGTCCCGTAACCGTTTGTAGTGAAATTGCTAGAGATATAGGTTATATTTCCTTGAGAGTCGTATACAATAAAGCTGGTCGTAACATTTATGACACCATTGCGGTCTATGTCTCGCGCGATGTAGTAAATCGTTGCTGTATCGCCTTGGTAATATACGTTTGTGAGTGTTGTCGCTGAGATACTTAGATTGATATAGACTAGTAGGGTCTTGTTTTCGTGACCAATGTTCCCGATAGTATCGGACGCATAAACTGTGACATTGTATGTACCTTTTTCATGAGTGCTTCCGTTATCGTCGTTTGTGCTGTTCGGGTATGTGAATTCCCATCTTGTGGCATTTCCGACAGTATCTACAAAAAACATGTCAAAGCTGTCTACGTAACTTCCTGGCCTGGTTACATTCAGCCTGACCCACTCTATATTATATCCAGACTGGCTAGTGACATTTGCCAAGATTATAACAGTAGTATTTTGGGCTGTCTCATTTGGTTGTACTGAGATGTTTATTATCGGGGCTATGTAAGGAACAAGGCTTGCTTTTATGGTTACATTGTCCGGATTAGAATTGCTTTGGATTGCGTCTACTAAGAAGCTAGAATTATACGTACCGGGTGGTTGTCCGGTAACGTTATATGTTATCTCAAATACATGCCACTCTTCCCTTGAGATGTTGAAGCTGGTCTCGTTGACTTCTGTGTAGTTCCCTTGCGCAGGAGACACAGTGAAGTTTATAATAATATTCCCTAGGTTGGTGACGTTCACGTCGCACACCGTGCCTTCAGGCTGTTGGGTGGACCTCTCGCATTTAGTCGGCGTGACGTTCCACGTCCTGTTTTCAAGGACAGTAACAAAAAGTGTCAAGTTTTTATAGTCGTCGTTCTCAGCACTTATGTTCAAAGTGCCGTTGTAGTCTCCGGCTGGAAAACTCAGAGGTATGCTCACGTTTATAGTGACAGTTTCGTTTTCTCCGACTGCAAGCGTAGAAATAGCAGACGGGTTTAAATACAATGTAAAATTGTCGCAGACAGCACCTGTTCCAGCATAGCAATTAAATGCTATATTTTGTAAATCCTCGTTACCTATAGACAGTACGGTAAAGTTGCCAAGGCTGGTGTTTGTGCCGTCCGAGGTGTTTCCAGTTATGTTTGTCTTGCTCACATTTATCTGAGGGTTGCCAATAACTGTTACTGGTAGTGATGTCATATTTGTGCCTAGCGAGTTGTCTGTATTTGTCCAATTGGCTGTAATGTTCACGTAATAATTTCCTGGAGATGTACCAGCAGGTATTGTTACACTGAAGTGCTGAGTGCAGATTTCGTCTTTTGTAAGGTTACCACAACTTTCAAAACTGGAGTTCGAATACCATCCAGGATTATAAGATAAGCTGACGTTTGTATACCTAGCGCTTCCATTTTTCACATCTGTTAAATTGGTATGAAAAGAAAAGCTCTCATTGTCGTCTTGTGTTACGCCATATGACATATAGTCCGTTATGCTCGGGGTTATCGATACGTTTGTCTTAGTAGGCACTGTTACGTATACTGTGAATGTGCTAGAGTTGTCGTTATCAGCGCTTACATTTACTATACCGTTATACATTCCAGGCGCGTACGCTAACGATATCGTTACATTTATAGATACATTTTGGTCATAGCCTGCTGATATAGAGCTTATGTTTTCTGGCATAAACCCGACTGCAAAATTGTTACAAACATCACCAGACTGGCAAGAGAACGATATGTTTTCTATCTGGTCGTTACCCACAGACAAAACAGTGAAGTTACCAACTACGATTGTTGTACCGTCAGCACCCTCGCCAGTCACATTACCCTCCTCGACATCAATCAATGGGTTAGATTGAACGGTCACATTTACTTCAGTCTTATTCGTAGAATTTGTATAATCGGCATTACCCCAAATTATGCTGACATTAATAGAATAATTGCCTGGGCCTGTTCCGTTTGGCACGGTTATATTGAAACCTTTTATACATGATATATAACTTCCCATATCACCGCAAGGCTCTACTATTCCATTTATCGTGGCATTACCGGCCCACCCAGACAAAAGCTCTAGAGTCATATTCGCGTCGAGTGCCGTACCGTTTGTGACAACAGTCGCATTTACGTTTATGACAAAACTATCATTGTTGTACAAAGAAACGGCATAAACGGACGGGTTAGAAGGTTGAGCTGTTATGGCCACGCTTGTGTTTGGTGGCTGGGTTGTGAACGTGTCGTTTCCCTCGCCAAAGTTCCCATTTTTTGTCGCGTTACAAGTAAGTATGTACGTATCTTCTATATCAGGAGCAGTGAAATTGATGGAGTACGTTCCGTTCTGTAAGTCTGTTATATTTATAACTTCAGCAGAATCGTAACTACAGTTTACAATTGCATTGACAATCCATGCTGTCGTGTCGTAGTTTCTGACGTATACGTTACCAAAAACAATAGTATTACCTACAGGGGCGTCGTTTGTTATGTTTACAGTTACGTTGAACACATCTGTTACATTGAATTCGTATATCGTGTAATTCAAAAGGTCCAGATTCTCGTCGTAAGTTGTAAAATTGATAGTCCATATTCCTACTGTGGCATCGTTCGATATGTTGAAGGTGCTCGCATATATTTTGTCATTTGCATCATAATCTTCATGTAATCCATCATCGTATAAAATCAACGTCTGGTCGTCTGCTGTAGAAGGTGTGCCCATGTCTAATGTAGCGTTAATATATTCGGTGAGGTTGTATGGGTCTGTTGCTGAAAGGTTTCCGATTATTAACGCAGTCTCGTTCCTGTTATAAATTGTCGCGTTTGTCCACGCCAATACAGACACATACCAATGCTCCGGCAACTCCAAAACAATTTGAGGGGGTTGTGCTAACCTGTCTCTTAATTCTTCAACCTGGGTGTCATTTCCAAATGTGTCGTTGAAATGCATAGCAGCATACTCAATTATCGAGTCTCCAGAGTCTATATATGTAGAGTTAAGCTTTATGCCGATTTTGTCTTTCGACGAACTGCTTGGCACCCAGAAGTTAGTAGTCCCGGTTTGGTTGATATGGATTATACCCGCGTGTGTGTTTCCATAGTAGTCAGCGGCCCACCACCACCCAGGAGGTGTAGTGTTTCCGTAGCCAGATTGCCAGTTCGATCCAAACGCCCTCGCCGCGTCTAATGAGATTGGGCCAACAAAAGTCGAATTCCTTGTTATTGTACTACCACCAATGTTTGTGAAATTCACCTCAATTTTTATCCATGGAATGTTGTCGTAGAAGATGTACCTTTTAACACCATAACCTTCGTTTGTCTGGGTTGTGGAGTTCCATATAACCTCGTCTCCTCTCTGCTCGACGACCATCCTCACAGAGCCGTTATATTTCAAAGTAGCATTGTGAGTAAAGTCGAATGTAAAATTATGCGTACCGTTCGAGAATTTAGTGTATTCGTACGTTCTACCGGCCTCTGGTGGATAAAGTTCAATTGTAAATACGTCTGCTTGTGAGGACAAACCACGTATCCTTATAATCCCAGAACTGTTCTCGCTTCTTATACTGTCCATCCAAAAATCAAACACGGTGTTGTTTATATGGAACTCTCCGTTATTTTCATTAAAAGCATAAGCAAGGCCGGTTGGGTAGTTTGTTTGTTCTTTCGGTCCGTTATCAGTCGTATCATAATATATGAAGAACATCCTATTCGTGTTTTGAGGAGTTGTGCCGTTCATTATGAAAACTACTTCACCTAAAGCATTATCCGTGGCATCAAAATCACTTGCCTGGTCAAATTGGCTGCTTACTTCTTGGACTGGCTGACCAGTAGAGTTATACTCAATAACTCTAACAGAATCCACGTCAAAATTCCCGCTCGGCAGCAAATCAGTGAAGTTTATTTTATATTCTACAGGCCAATCTTTTCGGTTGTACGAAGTGGAGTTTATCCTGAGCTCTACTCTGTAGCGCCAGGACACATTCCACCACTCGTACCCTTCCGCTGGTTGGCGGAAACCGACGAACAAACCAGTAATTCTTACCAAGCTCAATGCAAAAAGAACAATAACAGCAAATAAGACTAGAACTAACGAAATCACCGGTTTGTCCATAATAATTATTTTGTTTTTAACGCTATAATTTTAATTAATGTAAACAAATTCTAATTATGAGGATATCTTTTAAGCTGCCACTACTGGTGCTATTAACGACTTTTCTATTCAACACACTAACTGTCGGTGCGACTGTTGTTCTGCACGAAACAGGGCATTACATAACAGCTGACTATGCTGGATGCAACCCCATCCGCCTAGTGCTTTTGGACTCTGAAATTGGTACATACACAGAGATGGCGTGCCCGACTGAACAACCGCAATATTTCGCTGTTTTCGGCGCACTTTTATTGACAACCCCGTTTGCATTAGCTTTCTTGCTGTTAAGGTCTGTACCTGAAAAAAACCTCTTTTGGGTGAGTGTGGGATTCAACTTCACAATAATGATGCTTGACATACCTGACCTGAGCATTTTAAGACTGGCCTCTCTGGGGTTCGGCCTGGTTCTGTTTTTAATAGGCGAAGTTCTGCTTATTGATAACTTATTTGAATATATGGGAAGAGTAGAGGGTTTTGTAATGTAACAGTAAATAATAAAAAATTGAAAAGGAGATTAAATTATCACATAAAAAGGAGATTAAATTGTCTGTAGGTGTAAAGTATGATGTTCGTTGAAACGTTGCCGCTGATTTATTCTATTGTCTTTTCTTTATCTGTATCTAGTGTGGTGTTTGCTTGGAGGTATACTGTTTTAAGGCAAAACTCCATTAAGGCGCTATGTTCGCTACCTTCAGTTATAGTGGTCGGCCAAAAGCTTTCTGGGAAGAGTTCGATTATCAAACTGATTACAAAAGAAGAGGCCTACAAACACATGTTCATAGACGACATCAGCCTCTATCGTATGATGGGACGGCGTGACATTGTACAATTTGTGGAATTGCCGGCTATTGACGGTAAAAAGTCAGAAGTAACTCTACAAAAATTCAAAAATCTGAACTCAAGACACATAATCTACATTTTTGATATTTCTAAAGCCTCAGCACCTCTCATGAATCAGCTGAAGGCCTTGAAAATAATTAAAAAAACATTTAGCGGAGTTCCTTTGTCGATTGTGGCAAACAAAGTGTACGATTACAAAGCTAAAAAATTGAAGCAGCTCAAGAAAAAGTTTGGCAAAGTATACGAGATTCCAGACCTAGAGAACAGTATCTTAGAGAGCAAAACATCAAAGTCACAACTCAAAAGAGAGTTAGAGGACGTAGCTAGATTGGTCAATGATTTAGCTGTTGGTATATCCAGAGAAAAAGCGGTTTAGGTAGTGAAAAACATTTAGATAGTAAAAAATAAGTTGACAGAACAAATTTGACAAAACAACGTTATCAAATTCAATGTTATCAAACTTTACTCGTACTCTTTCATCCTGGTTCTTATTCTTTTGAAAAGGGGAGACACGACCTCGTGCTTTTTCTTCCTCCCTCTTTTGCTCGCCTTTTTGGGTTCCTTTTCTTCAGCTTCTGGTTCTTCAGTTTCAGCTTTTTCCTCTACCTCTTCCTCTTCTCCCTCAGCTACGTCCTCTTCAACGTCTACTTCCTCTTCTTCAGTTACCTTTTCTTCAACCTCTTCCTCCTCTGCTGGTTCCTTTTCTTCCACGGCCTTTTTAATCTTCTTCTTTTCAACTTTCTTTTCCTTAGCCTCTACTTTTTTCTTAACTTTTGGTTTTTCTGCCTTTTCTTCTACTTCAGCTTCTTCCTCTTCAGCTTCCTCTCCAACGGCTTCTTCAGCCCCAACCTTTTTGGCCTTTTTTACTATCTTAACTTTCTTTTTAGGTTTCTCTTCTACTTCTTCTCCCTCGACATCTTCCTCCTCTTCAGCCTCTTCTGCTTCCTCAGCCTTCTCTTTCTTCTTTTTAGAAGGTGGTCGTTTTTTAGGTTTCTTTTCAGCCTTTTTGCTTACTTTTCCTTTAGCCTTTTTAACTTCGGCCTTCTCAACTTCGGGTTCGGCTTCTTCTTCAACAACCTCTTCTTCAACAACCTCTTCCTTACCGACTGCGGCCACTTCGGCGACCTCCTCCGCCTCACCAGCAGCTTCTTCACCCGCATCCTCTTTACTAACTTCCTCTTCAACGCCTGCCTCTTTTTCTTCAGCCTCCTCTACACCAGCAATCTTAGCATACTCTTCTAGTCTTCCCCACTCCTTTCTCAACGCTTTGTTTATTTTAGCCAATTTTTCTTTATTCTTATTAACTACCCCCTTGTATTCCGCTTCGCTTATAGACTTGGATTTAAAGCTTTCTTCCAAATTCTCTAGGAAAAGAAGTATGTCCTCTCTCTCAGCTCTCAAAACATTTATAGGTTCTGGAAGCTTCGCTTTCAAAACTGGCAAGGCTTTGTTTATCTCAGTTACCTCTTTTTGTAGCCCTATAGTATCTCCATGAAGCTCTTCCAACTCGCTCTTTTTAGAATAATTTTCCAATTCCAGATTCAATTTATCCACAGATTTAATTAATTCCTTTACACCCTCTTCTAAATCTTCTTGCTTGGTTTTGTATAGTACAAAATCTTCCATCCTTTTGTTCAAATCGATGTAGGACTTTTCGGTCTTAAAGGCAATTCGTTCGACGTATTTTATGATGTCATTTAGGTTAGTTATCTTCTTTTGTATCTCGTTGTTTATGTTAATTAGATTCTCTACGCCACCGGCACCCTTAAGCATGTCGTATACTTTATTTATCTTTTCAGCAAGGTCTTCGGATTTTCTATTAAGTTTTTCTAAAAGCAGTTGTTGCCGTTCTATAATCGTATTCATGTCTCTGAATTTTTTCTCTATTTTATCCGGTTTTACCTCTCCTATCTGGTCCTCAATCTTCTCCATCTTGACTGTAATTTCCCTCATAGAGCCGTCCGTTTGAAAAACCATTGATCTGACTTCTCCTATACTTTCAGCCATCGAATGGAGCGTTTCGTCAGTAGCACGCTTTGCTTCTCTTATAGCATCGATCATTACCCTTATCTTTTCTATTTCCATAGCCAGAGCACCGCTTTCAGAGCCTGCAGACGCACCTTCTGCGCCCACACCAACTGTTTGCGCCGTGGCAGTTCCGGTCGGAGATGTTTGTTCTGAATATTGAGGCTGTGGTTGTGCGCGGAACTGTGCAAGTTTTTCATCTGCACCTTCTATCATGGATGCTGCACCCTCTTGGACAGCTCCAACAGCCAAAGCCGCCTGCTCTATAAGTTTTTCTTCTTCGGATATTTCTTCTGAGGTTTCGTCTGCAACACCTCCCTGCCCTAACCCCATCTCTTCTCCCTTTTCAGTTCCTATATCCTCGGCTTCCTTTTTACGTGAGGATCTTTTGCCAAACAATCCTTTTATCTTACCTAAAATCCCTACTTTTGGCTGTGCTAGTTTTCCGGATTCTTTATCTTCTTCAGTTGGAAAATCAGTACCATACTCTTCTGTAGGTTCTACTGGCACAGGGAGTTCTGCTGACACAGTCTCAGCTACAGGTTCGGCCATTTGTGGTTCAGCCGCCATCGATTCAACCGTGTCCGGCTCTGCAGCTTCGCTTTCCACCTTTTTTATTTGTTTTTTGGCTCTCCCCTTCTTTGCCGCGTGCTTAGGTTCTTTAGTTTTATCAAGGACCTTTATTTTTTCTTCGATGTTTGCCAAACGTTTTTCGTATTTTTCCTTGAGCTCTTGATAATTTTTCTCAGATATGTTTGCTTTTCTGTACTCTTGCTCCAGATGCACGCTCAAACTTTCGAGATCTTCCTTTTCTTTCATTAAATCTTCTACGCTAATGCTATGCTTGGTTTTCTTAACCTTTTGGACAGTTCCAACCTTTCTAGGCATTTACACACCTCGTTCATTTCTCCAATTTAGTTACACGGTTTTCCACCGAGGTGATATAGGTTTCTGCCATCTTGAACGCAGCAGTCTTCATCTTATCCTTGGCGATGTTGAGCTCGATTTCTATATCGTATGTATCTATACCCTTTCCTCTCAATTTCTCTAGTCGGCCTTCTATCTCTTCTATTTTATTATTTAGTTTGACGTATAGATTAATTTCGTCTTCAGTCAATGCAAACGGTGAGTGTAATAATGGACGGAACGTTACGAACCAGGGTTTACCGTTGTTGAATTCAGGGTTATGGAACAGCCCTGTACCTATAGTCAACCTCGTTATCTTAGACGCGTAATTAGAGCCGTGTTTGGACTTTACACGCCCTATATCACCTTCGTATTTCGTTCTGAGTTGTATTTCGTTGGCTATGTTTGCTCTTATGGCTCCTTTGAAGTCTAATAACACCTGCGATATCGTGAACACCGCGATTCCCCACTTACGGAACTCACGACACGCTCTTTCCAATGCAATATAGCCTCCTTTACCTCCGTATTTCGGAAGCAATCTGTGTACCTCATCATATACAACCATAAGCTTTAGCTGTTTGGACTCTGCTGGTCTCATATCGAATATGGATTGTATACTCCTTCTTACAAACCTGTCTAATTCTGCAGGCTTCAATCTATTCATCACAAACACTGTTATCTCGCCTGGCTTCATGTACTCCTTGATTTTTATCTCCATATCTGCGTCTTCTACCAATATCACATTGGTCTTGAAACTTCTCGCGTCGGCTGCTTTAAGTCCGAATTTCGAATACAATTGTATCATCGCATTTAGTCTGCACGGTTTCATGAAGCCTGTCCACTGTGCTGTTGGGTCAAACACTATGATAGGCACCTTTCTCTTTAACAGCTCTTCTGCACATACCATTGCAGATACAGACTTACCAGAACCTGTACCGCCGGCTGCTATGGAGTGTAGTATCAGCTGTTCTATGCTGACATAGGCTTTGACATCTGTCTCAGCGATTCTACCAACTTCTAGTGAGTCAGCTCCAGCACGTGGTAATGACTTGAAGTCTATGGGCGCAATATATCTCGACTTCGCTCTCTTTGAGAGTCTCCAGGCTACGAACCATCTGTAGCCTATAAGGGCGGCAGGCCCACCTACGAATATAATTATGTAAGTTAGAGGATTGAGAAAGACTGCCCTCAATATCTTCAGGGGCATAGGCAGTATGGCTACTTGGAAACTATCTGCTGCCAACGCATATTTAGTGCCGTACCAGTAACTTGCGTTGGCTTCAATTACATAATCACCTTCAGGCGTATCTTCAGGTATTTCTATATTTCTTCTAAGCGACAATACATTGTCAACGGCCAGTGTTTCTGTAGTCGTGGCTATTATCTTCGGTCTCTCGTCGATACTTTTTACAAAATAGGTTACTGTGATGTCTTCTACAGTTGCGGTTTCACCCATATTTACGAGCGAAATTTCAAAAATAACCTCTTTACCAGGCTCGACAGATTTTGTCAGTGCTTTGATATTTACATCCAGCAATGGCTCTATCACAGGCTGTATTTTTATTGTAATCGGCGTTTTGTGTACGACATTACCGGCTCTCACTACTAAATCCCCTGTGTACAACCCAGGAGCTGCTGTAAGCGGCGCGTATGCCTTTATCTTTACGACTTCTGTGCTTCTGGCACTTATTGTGAATGACGGGTTTTGAACTGTCAACAAAGAGAATACTGGCCCGTCTATTGTTATCGAAACCGAAGTAGTATTTTGTAGATTGTTCGTGATGTCTACTGCGAGCATCTTTTCTTCTCCAGGCATCAAAGTTGTCTCTATCAGAACGGCCTTTATTTCAACAGGCACAGGCGGCACGAGTTCGCCACTCACGTTCGGAATTGCTGGGAGTATTGGAAGCACACCGCCAGGCCCGCCAGGCCCGCCTGGAGTTGGTGTAACAGGCTGTCCAGGCACAGATGGACAATCGGTCGGGCAGTTGTTCGTCGACTCACCGTATTCCGTTTCACAGTCTTGATCTCCGCATATAGATTCGGCAAGCACATAAGTTCCATTCAATGATGTCAGATTAACAGTTACGACAAGGCTAGTCGTGTTTATAGAGCCATCGCTGTTATCGCGTTCAATGTTGGATATTCTGACCCACATCGTGTTTACAGAGGATGTTACCTTTGGGGTCCAATTGCCGTTATATCTGTAAATCCCTAAATGTTTGACATCATATATGGGTACACCACATCCTATGTCTGCACAATCCGAAAAGTCTATGCTCAAATTAAAGCCGTTAGACGCATTCAACAGAGTCTTTATGTGTACACCTTTCAACGCGCTGCTTGTTGTCCTTAATCTGGGTATTTTACCGAAGATTATCGGGTTATAGTAGTTTGAAGATATGTTCATATTATAAATTTTTGCATTATGGCCGAACGTTTCATTTAGTATATGTACTTCTATATCATAGGTTTTCGCGTCTAGGCTTTGATTGTAGAATCCAGTACTGCTGTTTGAAAGGAAACTAGTTCTTGTGGTTTTAGTACCCTGATCGAAGAAGGTGAAATTAACTATCAATACACCCTCTTTAATCGATTCCATATCCTTTGTATACCCACTAAAGAAGTATATGGGGTATATCTGAAATATACTATAGCTTGAGTTACAGTTGCTTGAAAGGTCGCAGACCTTTACAGAGAAGTTGTATTGGCCAAGCGCGGACGTGTTTGTGAAATTGATGAAATACGTGCGGATGTCTTTTTCGACATTTATCAATTGCATGCTAACGTTGTGTACTGTCGTGTTTGGATATGTGACTATAAATGACAGATTCTTTATACCACCGCTTTCTGTTATGTTAACATATATCGGGACAGTCGTATTTGCAATCGTTCTTATCGGTATCGAGATAAATATTTTCGGTGCTTTGCTGTCGTTGTAAACCAACGAATCTAGGGATAAGCTAGATCTTACACGCTTTGGTAACAGCGTGTAGTTAGCGGTCGCATTCAAACTATACACGCGTGACGAGCTTATGTTAGGCGCTTTAAATTTGACATACCACAACGAATTCCCGATGTTGAACTGGCTTGAGAGGATAGTAACGTTCTTATACATAGAAGAGTTGAATACGCGTACCCTGAAGTTAACATTCGTTGTTACTGGCGCTGAATTAGAGGTCACGTTTACACGTATGGTCACATTTTCTTCAGGGTCAACATCTATTATCGGGTTGTCGGTGGTTGGGTATACAATCTTTACCTTATAACTCATCGCGTACAGTTCTGAGTATGTCGACCTCGTCTTTATCGTCGAGTTCTTTTCGAGGTCCCCGGTTATAAGACTCCTTATATAGCCAGTATAGTTCGTGTCGAAGTTGACAGAAGGTACATTGTATGTAGCGTTGACATATTTAGTCTCACCGTAGCCTAATGTCAGTTGGGCTGCGCTCAGGTTCAACCTAGATCCAATTGTGCCGTTAGTGCTCATATTGAGGACAATAGGCGCGTTTCCAGTATTTGTCAGATTTATCGTTCCGAAGAACCCACTGCTGTTGCCAAATATCATTTTCTTTATTGCGGCAGGCGTCTGCGACCATGAGATGTTTATTGGCACAGCAATCGTCACAGGTACGTCTGTGTATTTGTTGTTGTACTCTATCCTTATTGTCCCGGTGTGGTCACCGGCCTCATAATTGACAGGAACAGTAATCGTGACATTCACATCGGTACTATTCCCTACAGGCATAACTGTTATATTTTCTGGTTCGATAGCGACAGTGAAGTTCTCGCAAACTGTACCTGTTGTGCAGTTTATCTGTACGTTTGTTGCGTTTACGTTACCAGCAGACTTCAGGGTTAATATCTGGGTGCCTGTTTTGCTTGCCCATATCAACTTGTATATAGAAGGAGGTAAGGAGTGTATGAACGGGTTCTCTGTCACATTGACTGTTATGGTTTTGTTGCTTGTACCTAGACTATTGTTCAGATTAGTCCAATTTGCCGACAGATTGACGTAATACAACCCAGGTGTTGTATTTGCCGCTGCAGATATTGTTGTTATGTTTGATTTGGATTGCCATTTATAGATTACCCCGACCTCTGTGAAGTAAAATGTAGAAGATATGTTTTGGGGCGTTGAAATTGTCAGATTTGTGTGATTTGCCCTAGAGCCGCCGCTATTGTTCAATGTTATATTTATGACAAAATTCTGTGGGCCGTATATAGTTATATTATCTGCTAACAATGTGGTGGCGTTTGGTATTATGTCGACAGTCGTGGTCTCCGAACCTTCAACATCGTACTCAGCAGTACAAGCTTGGAACGACTGCGAATCGTTGGCGCATATCCTTATTTTATGTGTGCCTGGCATCAGGCTGTAGTATGTTGTGTTATATGTGTTGTTAGAGAAGTAGGGCATCTCTTGCACAACTATTGTATTATTAGGCCTTGTCACGTTTATCCACACCTTGTCTACAGCGAAATTGTCTGTCACATCTGCCTGTATGCTGACGTTTTCGTAACCTATCTCAAATACCATCGGATATATCGATATGTTTTCTATTATCGGTGGGATGTCTGTTACGTTAAGAGTTATGTTGGTTTTACGGCTTGG
>Ga0209636_10003570_pt1 | contig 15846 bp, 12 predicted proteins | sample DeeMarSWOR152_54_FD_187464 | JGI IMG/M metagenome (GOLD analysis project Ga0209636, IMG submission 187464) | Marine sediment microbial communities from White Oak River estuary, North Carolina - WOR-1-52-54 (SPAdes) (version 2) | ecosystem: Environmental > Aquatic > Marine > Intertidal zone >...
GACATCATATTATATTCTGAACGTGCTAATGATCTTAGACTGCTGGAAGAAAACAAGGTTCTACAAGAACCCCAAGAAACCTTGCTTTTTGAAGAAATCATGCCGACAATTCTATGAGATCACAATTGCTTTCTTTGGCATTCTCTTTGTATACTATGCATTCTTTCCATCTGACGGTAAAATTCCTGATACAGTATCTTTTGGTCAAGTGCTCTTGCTCATCGTGATATTCCTCTCTCTTTTTGCTTCCATTGAAAAACTGTATCAATGGAAATGGGAAATATACTCCATAAAACGTCGATTGTTCATGGCAGCATTACGAAAGAGTAAAGGAGAATTCTGCAAATATGATAATTGGGATGAACAACTTGAGAATAAAAACTCGCAACTATGGAAAGACATAAGAGCAAAGCTCGGATCTGATGAGCAGTATGCGAAGCTTCTCAAAAAGGTATTCCCATAGGATAGTCAAGGCCAAAGAGAGGAATCAGAGACAACATAATCAATTCCTTTATGCCAGCTAGCATCCAAACTCTCTACTTTTCTTTTTTCCTCCTATGACCATGGTTATCTGATTGAAATAAAACACCCTTTCTTAAAAATACATTCAGAGATATCTCCTTTGCCACATGCTTAAAGAGTATTGCATCTCCCCACTAAGAATCAATACATACACTGCAGGTAGAAGCGATTCATTTTCAGCAACCCACAGAAAAACGTATAAGCAGTGCCACATATTCGGTGGTGCCATGGTGATAATATGAGTACAGCATTCATAACGGGAGTAACTGGACAAGATGGGAGTTATCTTGCCGAATTTTTATTGCAGAAGCAATACAAAGTTTATGGATTAAATAGACGGAAAGCTTTAGCAGGACTTGACAATCTGCATAATATCTTAGACAACAGAAACTTCGTAATAGTAGAAGGAGACCTTTTAGAAGAAAACACATTGAATACAATTGTTAAAAATATACAGCCAGATGAAATATACAATCTGGGTGCTCAGACCTTTGTTCCCTACTCATGGACAAACCCTCTTTACACCTGTAATGTCAATGCTTTAGGTGTCTTACGAATGCTCGAAGCTGTTCGCTTGTACTCTCCACACAGTAAATTCTATCAAGCATCAAGCAGCGAAATATATGGAAAAGTCCGGGATATACCGCAGCATGAAATGACCTATCATTATCCGCGGTCTCCCTATGGCTGTTCAAAATCCTTTGGGTTCAATATTGCCAGAAATTACAGGGAGAGCTACAGATTGTTCATGTGCAATGGCATATTGTTTAATCATGAATCTGAAAGACGAGGATTAGAATTTGTCACCCGCAAGATCACTCATACAGTTGCTGAAATAAAATATGGAATATCTGAAAAATTGGTTCTGGGCAATCTGAATGCGAAACGCGACTGGGGATATGCTCCAGACTATGTGAAGGCAATGTGGTTAATGTTACAGCAGGATAAGCCAGATGATTACGTTATTGCCACAGGAAAGGAACATGAAGTAAGGGAATTTGCAGAATTGGCATTCAAGGCAGGGGGGGTAGATATTACCTGGGAAGGTGAAGAAGTGGACGAAAAAGGAGTATCTGGAGATAAAACTTTGGTTGAAGTATCAGAAGAATACTATAGACCTGCAGAAGTAGACATACTACGAGGAGATGCATCGAAAGCGAAGAGGGTTCTAGGATGGAAACCTGAAACAACATTTGAAGAAATGATAAAAAGAATGGTGGACCACGATATTGCCACTGTTGGGAATATATTGTGATTTGCTGTTTCAGAATTTAAGCTTAATGGTGCCAGTTTTTGATAAATGAAGAGATATCCCATTATTTCCTTGCAGATAAACAATTACCGCATTCTGCATTGGAGAGGAAAACTACATAGAAAAATCCCTAAAATCTGCAGTTATAAATCCAAAAATGAAGGTGAGGACATAGCAGGTGAAGACGATTTCATTTCTTTTCCTCCAAATAATGGAAGCAATGTATCCATAGAGCAATCTTAGTCAATCACACAAAGCGATTTCTTATGAAATTTCATTTAATCTCTTTTGAATTCAAAATTCCTGATTTATTCTTATAAATATCAAGATAAATTCACCTTTAATAGATAAATATATAAGTTTCCAATATATAGTAAAGGAAATTAGAATAATCATGAAAGAATCAAATGGAGGTGATCCCATTCGGGGACCAAAAGGCAAAAAGACAGAGAAAACAGGACTGGAAGAAACAGAACCAAAAGATGAAAAGATAGAAGCAGAAAAACTAGAATCAATTTACAGAGAATATTGGGAGCATGCAAGACAGTGTGTAAATGAAAGAATCTGGTTTACCAATATTTATGCTATTATTGTGGCAGCTATTCTGGTCTTTCTTGGAGGGAAAGGATTTAGTCAGCCAGCAGATTTTGTTTCAGCCTTCTTGCTTGCTTCCTTTGGGCTCATCGCATCCCTAGTTACATTTCTGATGATAATTGCTGTGTCACTGGGATACGATCACTATATCGTAGACATTACAATGATCCTTTACTATTGGGACAAAATGGAATTCTATAGGCGTCCAGGAAAGCCAGTTACCTTCAGGAAAGTACATCGATGGTTCTTCGAGATTACTATTGCATTGTTTGCAACACTCTTAGTATACTATGCGTCTCAGAAAACTGCCTTTCTTGGAGTATTTAATGAGCATTGGGGTGTGCCTGTGCTAACATTTTTCATCGTCTTTGTCATCATTGAGGTACTGTATCAATGCAGATGGGAAAAGTACTCCAGTCAATGTGCTCGTTTCAAGAAAGCGCTGCGGTATGATTTTGATGGAAAATATCGAAAAGAATGGTCGAAGTGGTTCAAAGACCCTAGATGCGGAAAGAAAACAATAACAGCTGAAGAAATTCAGAAAAAAGTGATAGAAGACGCCGTGGAAAGAGGAATCCTGCTTCCTCGGGAAAAAGAATGCTGCTTATGCGGAAAACTCGACTGGATATTCTGGGGAATTGATTTGATATACGATGCATTCTATCGGATAATATGCTGCAAACCTCGAAAAAAAGAAAAAAGTAGAAAACTATAGAACAGGATGAAACAAATGGATAATTACACAGATACTCCTACTAATAGCACTATTCAGTATCCCTTCTCTTTTGCATAAGAATTCTCCTTTTTTACTGAGAAGATACATATTCCTGCCATCAAAGCCAAGAAAGAGGACATCAGAGATCGAAGAAATCTCGTATGGAGACTTGCTGTAGCGTTACACTCCATAAAGCTCCAGAATCCGTACAGTAATGTAAATCTCAATGAATGCTGCCACCACCAACATGGGTATAATCACTGCAAACAATTTCAATGAATACCATCCAGGTCTAACTTGTCTTAAAAATTGCTCTCTCCCAGGAACCCCCGCAGGTGGTGAGAAATATCCAATTACTGCCTTCAGCAATGAAATACTGAACTTCAACCCCACTGCTGAAGCTAAGATCAACGCAGGAAGCTCCAGAACACCATGCGGCAGTATACCCAGAAGAAATCGAGACCAGCCTACACCAAAAATCGCTGGAGCCAATCCGATAACTGTCCCATTCAGTAACATAGAGAAAATCGGCACAAGTGGCCCAAACAATGGAATAAAGGCATTGACAACACCAGAAAGAGCAGCCACTCTAGAATTGTTACCAAATATAAATAAAACCTGTTCATGACTCGGAATTGATTGAATCATCTCTGCTTCCCACAACAAATCCTCAAACGTACCCTTGAGAACGTCTTGGAGCACCCCCTGCAAAAGGATGCCCAGTACAACACCAATCACCAAAGACGCAGTAGACAATACAATATGTACTCTAATACTCTGCAATACGTTCTTGATATCTGCCATCTTCGTATTTTTAGCAATCACCACAAAGAGCAGAACACCAAATAAAGACTCAGCAAATCCTTTTTTCACCAGAAGATCCCAAAAATCTATAAAATCTCCACTGAAAACCATATAGAAGGTGAATGCAAAGTGAAGACCCACCAGTACAAAAGATAATCCCAGAATCAAAATCACCCGCATCCAATTTATTTTATGTTCTGGCATAAAAAAGGGTACTCAAGAGAATCTTATAAACCTTTGCGTGTAACTATGACTGCAATCCCTTCAAATAGTTAGAACCAGAATCCCACAGAAAGCAGCAAACTGCTTATTACAAAAAGCAAAACCACTGGTGTGTAATTCTCCAAAATGACTTTCCTCATTTCTGCATACAAAATCTTTCCAGCTAGAGGAACTAACACAAAGGGAAGTATACATCCTGCAGGAAAAACTCCGTCATACACCAGTATCCCCAGAATAACAAATGTTCCCACAATCAGCAATTCTGAAATGTAACGTGTTCTTTTTGCCCCTAACACGCGAGTCAACCGCTTTTTTCCACTGCGAAGATCTGCTTCTAAATCGATTAACCCATGATACAATAAATAATTCAGCATCTGCATACCCACCACTATCCCGGCTGCAAGAGCAGTAAAAGAATATACCCCTGAGAGTATTCTTACCACCGCAACAACAAGGGTTGGAACAGACACTAATGCTAACAGTAATTCTCTGATGTAATAAAACCCTCCTTTTGTTACCGCAGCTGAATACATAAAGGTTATCCCCAAAGAAATAGTGAGCAAGAATATCAATGCATACCCTGAGGTAATAGCCAACCCCAGCCATATCACATACGATCCTCCAAGAAACACAAACGATACAACCAGAACATGGCCAGGATCAATTAACTGGTTAACTAGCACTCTGCTCCCTCCAGTGGCAGTCCACTTTAATTCAGGATATTCCACCAGATCTGCCCCTGATACATAATCAGCATATTCATTAATCAGACTGCACGCGCAGTGAAGCAGCACATTCCCCACAATCATCCACACAATCACATTTGTATCTAAAGCACTGTACCAAAATGATACAGATATACCTACCAGTAACACTAAACCAGTGGTTGGATAGTACACCAACCGCAGTGCTTTGATCCAAGCCAGATACACCCTACCCGACAAGCGCACCAATTCCTTCAGGGATCTGCTCTCTCAGAGAGTGAAAATCAGAGAAGGACTGCAACACCCGTTTCAAGGTTTTCGTGTCCTTATTCCTCATTAACAGCTTCCGCAAGTTGAAAAGGCGAACTAATCGAAAACTGGAGAGCAATCCCTCCTTATCCACAGATGAAGTTTCCATTTCCATGAAGGCAGAAATTCCTTTCAAAAAGAAAGCATCTGCCAGCCAAATAATATCCTCAAGGACTCCCCCCCTCTCTAAAAGACGGACCAGTTCTGCAGGTTCTTTGGTGTCTAGATCTTCTTCTGAGATGATCTCTCTTTCTAGCGCTCGTATCAAAGCTGAATTGACTGATCTTGTCTGAATGTCCTCGTAGATATCCTGCACATCATCATACACTAAACTGGACTTGAAAATGTACTCGTTGCTTTTCTTCAATAACAGCAGATCTTCATTCAAATCATCGAACTGGCACAAATCAATGTCAATCCATACATCTCCAATGCTCTTCTCTGCAATATAATCCACGTAATCAGCCAGTGAGGGCCATTCTGTGCTTTTGTGCTCCAGAGAGGATATCTGGCCTTCCACCAGTGTGGTGCAGTCTTTCAGGTATAACTTGAAGGCAGGTGCGTCATGATTTAACGATTGGTAGATCCAGGAAGCCATTTCACAGGCTGAAGATTCTGCCATTAGTACTGGTGAACTTCCCTTCCTCTGGTACTCCCCGCATGTAAGGGCGCACAAGTAATTCTCTAGAGAATCTAGAGCTTCTTGTACAGTGTGAATTTCGTCATTGAGATTATCCAGCAGTTTTGAGCTGGCTCCCAGGTACGCTTTGGCCAACACTGCATTAAGTATATCTACTCGTGTGCACTCCTTGTAGGTCAGGGGCAATGTTTCCATGGCAGCCATCAGGATTGCATAGATCCAGTGCTTTTCCTTCATGTACTTTCTCTGCACTAACATTCCATGAGGTAAGCACTCCTCAGGCAGCATGTCTAACTTCTGCCTGCAGGTGTTCTGAGCGTCCCTGATCACGGAAGAGGCAGCCCGAAATCTTAACGATGGACATGTGGTACTCCATGCCATCCAGCAGGTCGTTCCTATGTTCCTTACCAACATATTGGCAATTCTTCCCATACATTAGAATTCTCACAGAACTATTTAAGCTTTTCGCAATGTCATCTGTATAATTCGTGATTCTCGTAATACAGTTTGGAAAAATCGCAATTTCTTCTATAAAATAGACGATAGATGGCAAAAATGATTAATTTTCTAAGAAAAATGAAAAAAATGTAATATATGATTTCTATACAAAGAGAGGAAAAGTAGAAAAAGAAGAAATATATAGATTTTATGGGAAAGAAGAAAAGCGGAAAAAGAACAATGAATAACAAGGTGTTCACTATCGTGGACATATGTAAAACCTTTTAAGCCATCATCAAGAGTGTGAGCAGGTGATTGCATGAAAATTGCGGTTATTGGAGCTGGAACGATGGGAAACGGAATAGCTCAAATATGTGCCATGGCAGGACATCACGTGGTGATGCGGGACATCGATCAGAAGTTCATCGACAATGCATTTTCTTCTATTGAGAAGAGCCTTTCAAAATTTGTGAGAAAGGGTGTAATAACAGAAAAGGAAAAGGAGGAAACGTTATCCAGGATCAAAGGTACATTACAACTGAGCGACTGCAGGGATGCAGAATTTGTCATAGAAGCTGTCATTGAGGATTTGAATCTAAAAAAAGATATATTCAGGGAGTTAGATGCTCTCCTGCCTCATGAAGTCATTCTGGCCACTAATACCTCCAGTTTGCCCGTCACTGAATTAGCAGCTGCAACATCCAGGCCAGACAAAGTTATTGGCATGCATTTCATGAACCCTGTTCCATTGATGAAGCTTGTGGAAATTATTCGTGCACTGACCACGTCTGATGAGACCACCCAGAAAACGGTAGAGCTAACCACACAATTGGGGAAAACACCAGTGGAAGCCAATGACTATCCTGGATTTATCTCTAATCGGGTGTTGTGCCCCATGATTAATGAGGCCATCTTTTGCTTGTACGAAGGGATAGGCACTGCAGAAGCTATTGATACAGTGATGAAATTGGGTATGAACCATCCCATGGGACCATTAGCTTTGGCAGATTTGATCGGGTTAGATGTGGTGTTAGCAGTAATGAACGTGCTGTATACTGGGTTCAAAGACTCCAAATACAGGCCGTGTCCATTGTTGGTGAAAATGGTGGAAGCTGGCCACCTGGGAAGAAAAACGGGAAAAGGATTCTATGAGTACTGAAATTGAGATTGTCAAAGGAGATATTACAGAGGTTGAAGCTGACGTTCTGGTCAATGCAGCCAATAATCACTTGTGGATGGGTGCGGGCGTGGCTGGAGCGCTGAAACGAGCTGGAGGACAGCAAATTGAAGATGAGGCAGTGGAAAAAGGACCTATCCCGGTGGGAGATGCTGTGGAAACAACTGCTGGAAACTTGAAGGCAAAATACGTGATACATGCAGCAGTGATGGGACAGGATTTGAGAACTGATGAGGAAAAGATCAGAAATGCTACCAGGAATTCGTTGAAGTTAGCAGATACCCTTGGGGTAAAAACAATTGCTTTTCCTGCACTGGGGACTGGAGTGGGAGGATTCTCGCTGGAACGATGCGCTGGAGTCATGTTGAAGGAGGCTGAAACCTATCCTGGTACTCTGAAAGTGATATTTGTTCTCTATTCCGATGAAAGTTACCAAATATTCAGAAAAATAGCAGCAAGATAATTCTCTATTTTCTTTTTTGGTTTTTTTCAGATTCTGGAATCTATTCGATAATGAGAAAAAGAGAAACGAATGAAGCGAGAATTGAATGAAAATTTATCCTGATTGAGCTTTGTGCTTGAATATCTCCTCCAGAAGAGCTAAAGGCATAGTCCCCTCATAGACCACTGTATCATGGAAGAACTTATCTGTAAATTGGGACCCCATCATCTTTTTGACTTTCTTCTTCAAGTCTTTGACCATGTGTTTCCCCAGTAAATAGGACAAGGGGTACGTGGGTCCTAAAGTGTACCGTTTCACCTCTGCTACAGCTGCAAAGTTCTCCATTTTAGTTTCTTTCTTCATAAAGGAGACTGCTTCCTCAAATGACATTTCCCCTCTGGACAGCTGAACATCTACAATGATGCGGATCGCTCTCCACAACACCTGCAGTGACTGGATGAACAGGTATTCTCTACTGGTGCAGTACCCTTTTTTCTGCATGTATTCCTCACAGTAGTGAGCCCACCCTTCCACCAGTTCTGTTCCCTCTGATACATACTTGACGTACACATCTGAAGGAACTGAGGTCCAGCGAATCTTATGAGGGTGATTATTGCTACAGAAGATCTGGATGTGGTGTCCGGGATAAGCTTCATGAACAGACACATTGGCAATGGCAGGTTCATTGTGTTCTGAAAAAAAGTCCTCAGATTCAGGTGGGGTAACCAGGTAGTAGCCCACCCGCTCGCTCCCCACAGCAGGAGCAGAGAGGTAGGCAGCAAAGGGTAACTGATACCTGATGTACTCTGGTGTTTCTTTCACTTCCAGCTTTTCGCCTTCAGGCATGGTCACAATATCATTGGCTATGATAAAGTCTCTGCTTTTTTTGATGTAGGTCTTGTACAGCTCCAAAATCCCCTTGAAGGTAGATGGATGCTGAGATTTCGCCATACGCGCCACTTCCTGGACAGATTTTCCAGGAGCAAAAGAATTTGCCAGCTCTTTCAGCCTCATTTTTTCTCCCTGCAACCACTTTTTCCCCAAAGCCAGAATCTGATCTCCACTGTACGGTATCAACCTCAGCGTGAGCAGCGTTTCAAAGTTCTCTCTGCCCATGACCCAGGGCGTAGTTGCGGTGGGAAGAATCTCATTCAAGTAGGAAATGTAGTTCAAAAGGGATTTTTCCACCTTTTTGGCCGCATCTTCCAGTGCTTCTGCATCCTGGGAGGGAATTTCCTCTCTGGCTGCAGCTACAATCTGAGGGAGAAACTTCAGTAATCCTTCTGCCCCCTCTATGGCCATTTCTGTCCATAATTTGGTGGGCTTCACCACCCGGGTTTTAAAATCCTGGATGTACTGGGGCGTCTTCTCCAGCCGCAAATGCAAAGGATAAAACCGTTCATGCCCTGATCTAATGAACAGAGAATTGAGCGCAGATGCCACCTCATTTGAAGCATTGGGGTCCATCATGTAATGCTGGAGGGTTTCATCTACAAATATCCAGATATTCAGCTTGTGAATGGCCAGCTTTCGAGTGATTCTCCGATCAAAATCAAGTTTTTCCGGATCAATGTCCTGAAATCTTTCCAAAAACTCTTTATCTTGCTCTATTCCCTTTTGGCGATCATGAAGCTTTCCAGAAGGCAGTTGTGAATCATACCTGGTGAATCCTAAATGAGAAGCTTCCTGAGGATGTCTTTTCAAGCATGCATCTATGAACTCTTCCTGTAAGTGGTCAAATGCGTTTTCCATGAAAACTTCTTTCAAGTGGCAATAAAAAGGTTTGGGGTTATCCAGTTTCTGAATGGCTCATCAATAAAAAAAGAGGAGAATAAATGGGGGCTCACCAGCATCTGAGGGAAGGAACATTCTCGAGTAAATGTACTCTCATCTGGCGCCTACTGGAAAGACCAGAAAGACCTCTGCTACTACAATACCAGGCCCGGATACTTGCGCTCTTTATCAATCCACACGTTTTTATAGATTATGTAAGTGGAGAGTGAAGGTGAAAAAATGGTCTACTGTTGGAATTGTGGAACAAAAAATCCTCCAGGATCTTTTTTCTGTGGGAACTGCGGAACTAAGCTGTCCAGAGATACAAAAGAGGAAGGAATTGTAGAAAAAACAGAGGAAAAGATACTGCAACAGATTCCAGACGCCAGGCAGTATTGTGGGGAGAAGCCAAAGTATAAAGATCTCACTACTTTTGGAGAGCAGCAGTTAGGCAACTTCATTCTTACAGACAAACGCATACTTTTCTTGAGAAAAACAACAATGCTAAAATCATTGGGAAAAGGAGCTGCTGATCTGGCAGGGATTGCAGGGTTCCTTGCTGGCCTCCCTCAGGGACTCGTTCTCACTGATTACATTGGTGGAAAATTGGCATCTGCAAAAGTCAAGCCAGAGGAAGTGGAAAAAATCCTCGCACAAGATCCCGAAAGCCTGGCCATACCGCTTGAGGACATCACCCAGGTGAAAGCGAAGCGGGCCTACATGGTCACAGCGTACCTCATGGTAAAGTATACCACTCCTCAAGGAGTCAAGGCGCAAAGCTTTGTCTTTGGGACAGCAGCAAAAAGCCAGAAAGAATTGGCAAACGCAATCATAGCCGCACAGCAAAGAGTTCCATCCAAGTGAATTTCTATAGCATGAACAGTTAATCTACTGACTCTGTACATTTTCTGATTCCTACACGGAAAAAATGTGATTTATACTACTCTGGGAAGAAGTAATTCTCCAGAAAGAGCAGAAAGAGCAGAAAGAGCAGATTCATCTGAGAAAACAGAGAGGACAATCAATCTGTTCTTCACTCCCATGAAGATGAATCCATCTGCAATATCAGACACGTGCAAGAATGGGAAGCTTTCACAGGTGCACCAGCAGTGAATAGACCAACACCCAGCGGCACAGGAATCGTCAAGGATTTTAGATTCCCACAGAATCTCGCCAGTTGTATCACGGCACTGAACTGCACAGTCATCTGCTGTTAACTCCCACAGAATTTCTCCAGTAGTGCCAAGACAGTACGCCCTGCACGTATCTGTAAACACATAGATTCTCGCGTCATAGAAATGGAACGTATTTATACTCCCTCCTATCTCTTTCTGCCAGTACATTTTTCCATTCTCGATATCAAAAGCTTCTATTAACCCTCTTTCTATCTCTGCTTCTGAGTTAGTCACTCTCAACACATAGAGTGTATCCTGAAAGACTTTAACCCCTTTCACAGAAAGGTCTGGACACTGAGCACTCGTGTAGGGATACTCCCAGAGTTTTGAGCCATCAAAATCCAAGAACACGATTTTAGCATGCTCAGATTCTGTTTCCTGTCTGCGCAGCTGGACTACAATTCCCGCCTCACATACACAGAAAGAAGAGAGGTGCACAGTGGAATCAGGCCACTCTTCTCCATACGTAATAAAAGAGGTCTCTTCCAGTGTTTCTGTAGATACTGTCACCACTTCATCTCCTGTCCCGAAGTAGAGGGTTCCATCATGGTGGCCATAGAATTCAATGTGGGAGTCCTTCATCTTCCAGATTATTTCCCCCGAATTAATATCCACCAATCCGTAGAAGAATGCATCCTCGTACCCGAAAATGAGAAACTTATCGTCAATCATCCATCCATGTTCAGCATCAATTTCCCAGATTTTTTCTCCTGTTTCTGTGTTGAGGCAGACTGCTCCAGAAAATGCCACCAGCAGCTGATCTTTGTACAACTCGGGGAGTGGAGCCTCGTTGAAATTGACCAATCCCTGATAATTGTAGTTGTACTCCCACAAAATGGCTCCAGAATTAGCATCTATCTTTGATATCCAGACATTATTAGGGACAATTTCCACCGTATAGAGTACTCCTTCATGAACAGTTAGATTTGCTGCTTCTGGGGGCATGCTCTCTCGCAGAAGGTTGACTTCCCAGACAACGGTTCCTGTTTCAATATCAAGAGCAATTAGCCGCGTCGCTGTAAATAGAAATACCCTTCCATCAAAGTAATGGGGCTCACTTTCAATATACCACTTGTATCTATCCAGGTATAAAAGCAGGCGAAGTACTGCTGATGTAATTTTTCTGGAATGCTGGTAATACAGGGTTCCGTCGTATTCAATAACCGAGGGTGTAAAACAGTTTTCAGATGAGCTTGATTTTATGATGGCAGATTTTCCATTCTCAAATGTGATAGTCACAGCGAGAGGGGATTCTGATTCAGGCTGAGAATGTTCCTTATACTTACATTCATAGAGATCAGTCAGACTCTCCAGCAACCCTTGCACAAGGTCTAATTCGACCCTTCCTTCCCCAGCGCGGTATTCTCCGCCGATGAGTTCAATTGTATTGGAGTCAGGAATACAAATTGTTTGGTGAGGGGAGAATACACTGTACGCGAAAGCAGAGGTGATCTCAACTTTGACAATGGGAGATTCGAAGTCTGGCTCAGCTCTCACCATAGATTCGCAGAAGTCCTCAGTATCTGGAGTAGGCGGTTCTTTCATATCTGGAAAAGAGGAAATTAACCCAAAACAGACAATTACTACTGCGATCAAGGAAATACTTACCCCTGTTTTTACCTTTTCATCCATACACAGATATATACAAGGACCTATTTAAGATTTGCCATGACTCACGCTAAAGAGGAAACGAGCTAATGACAATCATTTCTTCATTTAAATATTTCCTGAACATGGTTTGTGCAAGTACTGGAAATACAGAGAGAATACTCATTCCTTTGATTACATGAAGACACAGAAAAGAGAACAAAATAAAAAAAATCTAAAATGTTGAGAAGACTTAGAGAGAAAATTCATACATGATTTTGAAATAAAAGTAGAAAAAAGGGAGAAAGGAAAGGTAGAACACAAATCTACAATAAGTATGCGGCCAGCGGGGCTTGAACCCGCGCCACAGGCTTGGGGGGCCTGAGTCCTACCACTAGACTATGGCCGCTTCTTTTATGTAGAGACGAGACTTTATAAGATTTTGGGATGGCACAGATTACATTGTAGAATTCTGATGATTCTCCATCGCCATTCTAAAAATCCTCATTCTATTCAGTGCTCCCATCCCCTCTGATTGGGCCAAGACTGCACGCACAGCTGATGTAGATGAGCTGAAACAACTCTCCACAAATATGATTTTTGGTGGAAGAAACATTTATTAAGATTGCCTTCTCTAATTGTGTATGGCAATAAAACAGCTTGCGGTATTGTGCTTCTGGGTTGTGGATCATGCAGCTCCAGCCTGGAACCGATACAGATGCCTTGCAAAGGAGGGATTGCATGAGTTCTGAAGTTAAGAAAGACTCGATAGATACTAAGGCTGAAGCCAAAAAGAGGTATGAAAAGCTTAAAAAGATAATTGAAAATATTCTGGATGAAACTGATCCTGGAGATGAAAAAGCTAACAAGCGTAAATGGATACTGTGGCACTTTCTCTATATAATTTGGTGGGAAAGCACAAAAGCTACAAAGAGAGTACAAGACCAGAAAGGACCCGCCAGAGGACTCATCCAGATGGAACCAAAAACCCTTTGGTCATTGATCAAGAACTACGTTCTGGGCCCAAAACCCGGACTTGTGGCAAATCTGGCAAAGGCAGCAGGTACAACGGAAGAAGAAATGATGAAGGTTCTCAAAGATTTCAAAGGAAGTAAAGAACCTCAGGAAAACAAGTGGCCCAAGTCTGAAAATGCACAGAAGATCGAAGAGTGGCTAACGAACATCGATAGTTTTGCAGTCAAGCTGATGCGGTACTATTTCAAACAATTCAGAGAACACAGATTTCCCCCAGAGGATCAAGAGAATTTATCGAAAGATCCGCGAGACGACAAGTTCAAGGAAGAGCATGCAGAAGGTTGGGCCAAATGGTGGAAAAGAAAGTTCAAGGGAAAAACCAAAGAGCAACAAGAAAAAGAAAAAAAGAGACAAAAGAAAAACTTCACCAATCGTGCCAAGGAACTCGACAAAATCTCAAGAAAGGGAGAAGATGAAAAGAAGGAGAAAAAGAAAGGACTCCCCAAACATATCAAGAAAAGGTGACATCTGAAACGATCTGGAAGGCTACAGAGATTCTAGGAGCATAAAAGAGGCAAGAGTAGCATCAACAATAAAGCTTTCATAGCAGGGGACGAAACAGTTCAAAACATTTTTAAACCTCTTTGTCACCATTTTACTATGAGAGCCAATCTTCAACATTTCTTTACCCCAGAATCTGTTGCTGTCATTGGGGCGTCTGAACATAAAGGGAAGGTTGGCCATGAACTGCTGCGGAATATTATCACGTACGGGTACAAAGGAAAAGTGTATCCAGTTAATATTCGAGCTGATGAAATTTCAACCATTTTAGGGTTAACCCCCTATAAATGCATAGCAGATATTCCTGGTCCAGTAGAATTAGCGTTGATAGCAATTCCAGCAAAATATGTGGCTCAAGCAGTAAGAGAATGTGGAGAAAAAAAAGTGAAAGCATGCGTTGTGATCACTTCAGGGTTTTCAGAAGTTGAGAATATCAAAGGAGAACAAGAATTACTGAACATTGCCAGATCGTACACTATGCCGCTTCTGGGTCCAAATGTGTTTGGTGTTATTTATACACCGCACAAATTGAATGCTTCTTTTGGTCCCACAGAATTACTTCTTGGAAAGATCGCGTTTATTACCCAAAGTGGTGCGCTAGGCATCTCCTTGATGAGCTGGACAATTGCAGAACGAATTGGGTTATCTGCTGTGGTCAGCGTGGGGAATAAAGCAGATGTGGATGATGATGACTTGCTGGAGTTTTTTGCCCAGGATGAAAACACGAAAGCAATTGCTGTTTATATGGAAGGGATTAAACAAGGGCGTCGCTTCATGCAATTAGCAGAAAAGATTGTCATGAAAAAGCCATTAATTGCTATCAAATCAGGAAGGTCTCAAAAGGGAGCGAAAGCGGCTGCTTCTCATACAGGAAGTTTAGCGGGCACAGACGAAGTATTCACATCTGCGTTCAAACAGGTTGGCATTCTCAGGGCGAAAACCACCAGAGAAGCATTTGATTGGGCCCGCATTTTCAGCCTTGAAAAGCCAAAAGGAGATAATGTGGTCATTATAACTAACGGCGGAGGAGCAGGGGTCATGGCCACTGATCAATCGGAAGAAAGAGGAGTGCATTTGCTGGATGACTACACTTATCTGCACAAGGTGTTCAAGGATTCTGTCCCTCCCTTTGGTTCTACCCGAAACCCCATTGATTTGACTGGCCAAACAGGAGAAGAGGGCTACAAGCATGCGCTGCACACCGCTTTAAGAGAGGATCGAATTCATGCAGTGGTTATCCTCTACTGTGAAGCACCTTTATCAGATCCACATTTACTGGCAGAATATATTATTCAGGAAATGGAAAAGAGTAAGTCCAAAAAACCAGTCATCGTCGCTTTTGTTGGTGGTTCCCGCTCGCAAGAAGGGATCAACATGTTGAATGAAAGGGGTATTCCCGCGTATATTGAACCTGAAAGAGCAATAGATGCCTTAGGAGCGTTTTATGAATGGGTCCACTTCATAGAAGGGGAGCAGAAAGAGGTCCCTCCTGGTAACCTTGATGTGGATATGGAGAAGATCAAAAGAATTATTGACAAGGTGAGAAAGGAACAGAGACTCCAGGTGTTAGAGAGTGAAGCCAAACAGATTTTAAAATTTGCTGGATTTGATGTTCCTCCCTTCTGGGTGGGGAGTACTATGGAGGAATGTGAGCGGGCATCTGAAAAGATTGGATTCCCAGTGGTGATGAAGATCGTTTCAGAAGATATTATCCATAAAACTGAAGTAGGAGGCGTAAAATTGAATATTCAGTCAACAGAAGAAGTGAAAGAAGCCTACAAAGATATCATGACCAGAGCCAGAAAACGATATCCTCATGCTAATTTACGAGGCATTCTAGTATCTGAAATGGTAGAGCAAGGAGTGGAAACCATACTGGGCATTTCATCAGATCCCCAATTCGGACCAGTGGTCATGGTTGGGTTAGGGGGCATCTACGTTGAAGTGTTAAAGGAT
>Ga0209636_10003571_pt1 | contig 15844 bp, 12 predicted proteins | sample DeeMarSWOR152_54_FD_187464 | JGI IMG/M metagenome (GOLD analysis project Ga0209636, IMG submission 187464) | Marine sediment microbial communities from White Oak River estuary, North Carolina - WOR-1-52-54 (SPAdes) (version 2) | ecosystem: Environmental > Aquatic > Marine > Intertidal zone >...
TCACAAACTCCACAACTAAATTGTCGAACTTTAGGCAAAATGCAGGGTCCGTTTTCATTTTGAGGATACTGCTATGAATCTTCTCAGCTTCTTCGCTCGTCGCACACTCGATAACATTTACCTGAAACCGCTTTCCCTTAACCGAAAATATTGCATTCGATAAATTCTTAATTCTGCCGCCAAGTTTCTTCGCAATAGCGTCCGTTTGTTCCTGCGGCACCACGAAAGAATCAACAACCTGCCACCCAGTCGGAATTCTCCTGATTAGCTTTCTGGCTACACTATCCAGCCGAGCCAGCTCAAGCCCTAATGCACGCCGGGCACCTCTTGCCAGCTCAATATCGCGGCACTTCGCAAATTCCACCACCAAATTGTCGTCTATTAGTGCATAGTCGGCAATGCCATTATGTGCTTCGAGGACGGCCTTATAAATCTTCTCCGCATCATTCTTTGTTGGGCAGTGTAGGACGTTTACTTGAAGACGTTGCTCTTTGAATGAAACAATCGTATTGGTGAGCTTATCGATTTTACCACTAAGCTTGTCGCCGATAGCTGCTGTTTGCTCTTTTGATGCCGTAAAAGACTTTTCAGCTGTCCACCCTTCAGGCAGTTTCCCGAACATCTGCTCGGCACCATCGGCTTTTACCTGGAATCCCGCTACCACCGCAATTAGCACTAACCACAACCCAACGCCAGCTATACCTACAATTCTTCGTCTTATCATTTGCTTACCCCACTTTCCTGTTTCAAATAATCATAATCACCTTCTCATAAAAAACTTTCAAAAAATGCATCTTTTATTTAATAATATTAAACAATAATTTACTTTTGACAAGCAAAAAATCAATATTTTTCAAAAATTTTTTAGATATACGCCAGCAGGTTTTTAAGCGTTTGGGGGTTAGACAAGAGAAAATAGGCCAAATATCAGGCGGGGTTGCAGGGGTAGGATGAGTAAACTGGGGGATTTAGGCAAGAAAAATGGTGAAATTTGGGGGTAGGTTTGTAGGGATTAGGCAAGATAGGTAAGCAAAAAGCGCGACCAAATACGCAGGGGGGTGGAAAAAATGCGCAAAAATGAGTAAAAAGTGAGCCAAAATGAGCACTTTTTGCAACTTGTGGAAAACAAACCTGCGTGTTTGGGCGCGCTGAAGCACAATCCTCGAGGAGGGTTTTGTATTGGTGATAAAATAGGCAAGAAATAATATTATCGAACGTTGCATAGGAGAGAGAGTAGAGAATCGAAAATCGAGATTAGAAAAAAGAAACTGTGTTCTGGATGGTGGATACTTGACCCGTTCGACTATGCTCAGGGTAAACTCACTTTGGAAGCAGCACAAGCAAACTTCGGGGGGACTGAGGGAAAGCTAAAAGTTAAAAATCAAAATGCAAAGTTACAAAGTAAAATTCAAAAAGATTTTTTACCACGGCTACTTGCCTTTTTCCTTAGCAGCAGAATAAACTGAGCAATAAATATACCACCGTCATGCATCGATATGCTGGTAGTTAGTGTTACACACGCGGAGATTACATTTACTGCCCACCAGTAGCAGGAACTAACTTACCATCGTAATAGATGTACTCAACGTTCTTGATTTCGTCTTCCAAGCGCACACCGTTCTCGAGCCCAAGATTTGTATAAGTGAAAGTTCCATCGGGAATCGGCTCATTGAGTATAGATTTTGTGAACGTAATCAAAGAGTCAAATAGTTTTTTTTGCTCGGGAAAGCTAAATGTTACTAAGTGAACGCTCTTAGGTATATATACATCACTGATTTTCTCATAAGTGATATCCAAAGTCTGCAATGTTTTGCCAGTTTTATCTGTTACCTTATGACTGATTAGATTAAGTCCTGCCGAAACATCAAAAGTCGTAATTATGTTTATGAACGCGTTTTCATTATCAGGACAGCCTATACAGCCACCATGAATACCGGCCGTAATATGATATTTTGTCTCACCGTTCGCTTCCTCCTCCGTTACTTCTATAGAGGGAGCTTTTCCACTTGGAATATATGCTTGGTAGATGATGGTATTACGTAGCGCATAAAGATAGTCCCACACTGTTTTGTTGCCTCGAAAAAAGTATCTTCGTGGGTCCCGTACATGGCCCCACTGTTCTCCTTTCAGTTTTTCCGGAGACATTAAAAATGCCGCCTTACCCTGAAGTTTGCCATCTATTATCGCATTCGCATCCCGGCGATAAGCATAGGTATGCTCTGGTTGATAACTCAAGTATTGCTGAGGAGTAACGATTGATATTATTGGCGAATACTTTTCATCTACAACAACATCACAATCCAGGTCAACCGCTTTGTACTTAACTGTTGGTGTAAGCTTCGTATATAACTTGTCGGTAGGTATATCAACAGCAAATTCTACCAACGCGGTTACCCGCCTGCGAATTGAATTAGAACTAGCGCCCGGGTCATTTCGCGCGATAGGGAGCCAATCGCATTTTTCGTCATAGTAATAATTATCCTCTTCTATTCTAAGTTCACCCTGCCAAGTAGTGATATTTTCATAGTTTGCTTTAGTCGCGGTTGCAACCATATCCAGAAGGTCCAGATATTCTGAATCTGGTATTGGTTGAATCGACCCATTACTTCCATAGCTTACACTGTAAAGAATCAGCGAAGAAAATAATACTATCAGTACGGTACTGATTATCGATAGCCTTTTATCTATCAAACTAGTCTCCACGGTTATCTCCTTTCTTTACTTTACGTCAACAATTTTATAGAAAGTTACAAACAAATTTGGTCGGTAACATAGACAGGATGCCAGATCCCCGTTCCAAGACAATCTTGGCAGTAGATCCACGGCCACATGATGCAGTAGCCCTCAGGAAAGAGTGGATCAAGGACGTTGCAGATTTCAGCGTAACTCCATCCCGCATCAGTACAATCTCTCCACTCAAGACAGAAGACTTTATCAAGGTCAATACAAATCTTACTTCCGCCTGGAATACAGATCCATGCCGGGTTTTTATGTTGTAACTGCTTCTTATCACTGCAAGCACCTACCATTGGGTCGCAACCGCATCCCCTATCTTCTAGACAATTACCAAGTTTGACATGCCCCACACAGTGAGCATATATCGTACTAAGATTCGCGAACAACAAAATCAGAACAACGATGACAACGAGAGCAATACATCGGGTTTTCATTTTTGGGCTCCTTCTCTAATTATCTATTTGACTATATCCACATATGTAATCGAAATAATTCGCCAACTACCTTGTTGTCGATCTTTCGCATTCTTGCAATCCACCGGTATTTATTCCGGATCGGAGACCGATTTTTCCAACTGTTTTAAACATCGGTCAATCACAAGCTCGGTCCAGGATGCGAGTTCGTAATCGGGCCAATTATCAACTACTTTCCTACCGTATTCAATAGCTTTGTGATATTCGCCCAATCGGTAATAGCCATAGGCCACAAGACGACAAGCCCTTGGGGTATATGGAGCAGAGGGTGGCAATTTTTGTACGATTGTTTCCAATGCCGTTACCGCTTTTCTAAAATAGTCGTTGGCTTCAGTAGAAAGATCTTCGTTTACACATCGAAAAGCCTTGTTGTAATATTGCTCTCCTATTGCGAATATTGTTCCTGGCAAATCGGGATGGTTGTTAAAGTCGGTGATTAAGGTATCAATGGCAATGAAGGCGTTGGGGTCGTCGCCGGAGTCGATAAGGGAAATAATGTTCAGTCTGGAAATATTTAGCGGGGCCTTGCCGGCAAAGGAACTTTCAGGAAACAGCTCTACAACTTGTTGATAGACGGTCTCAATCAGTTCTGCCGGCTGGTTATATCTTCCTGCGATGTCGTAAAGGGCGGCCGGCAGGTCAGGGCGGTCATTGAAATCAGAAATAAATTTATCAATCGCAATCAGGGCATTGGGCTCATCCTGCGAATGGATAAAAGAGAATATATTGGCTTTGGCAAGTTCAAATTGGGCGCTATCAGCAAAGGAGTTGTCAGGCCAGTTTTGTATGATTTGCTGATAGATAGTTTTTGCCTGGTCGTATTTTTTGTCCCAGCCGTATCTACCTGCGATGTAGAAAAGGGCTTCGGGGAGCTTTGGATTATTTGAAAAATTGGCAATTAGATTTTCGGTAGCGATTTCAGCGGCGGAGTCGTTGCTGACGGCGATATTTGATATTGCCAGGCCCATTTGCGCCCACATTGCGTGCTCAGCGGAAGGCCAGGTGTCCAGAACGTATTGATAAAGCTCATTGGCCTTTTCGTAGTGCTTGAACCAGTAATATGTATCTGCAACATTGAAAACGGCCTCTGCTATATTTGCGTTTTCGGAGTAATCGGCAAGCAATTTATCAACGGCAACCTGAGCAGCGTCCATCTTATTAAGGGCAATACTTGATATCGCCACGCCTCTTTGTGCCCAGACAGCTTCGCTGCTGGCTGGCCATTTTGTTACCACATCCTGATAAGCCTGAAGTGACTGTTTGAATTTGTCATTATGCCTGTATGTTTCTGCTATTTCGTAGACGGCCTGTGTTATTCGCTCATTATCAGAAAAGTCAGCAAGTAATTTCTGGTAAGCATCATCCGCTTCTGTATCTTTGTCTGAAGTTATATATTCTTTGACAATGGCCTTTGCCTGCTCAAGCTGAGCGGCTACATCTTCATCTGGCGAAACTCTAGCGGTCATTGCGAGAAAGACCAGGCCGAGCAGAATTATAGATGCCAAGATAATTTTGCTGCGCATTTTTTTATCCTCCCACTAATGTGGAAAATAGGAATTTTTTTAGACAGCCGATATATGTATATAGGAGGAAGGCCCTTTCACCCCCTGTCTCGGACTTGATGTGATTTGCCCCTTTCATTCCTTCACCTCATTATCTACGAGCAAAGTTAACCCTCAAAAGCCAGTCTGTCAGGAGAAATTTCGCAAAATTTAAAAATTTTTTCAGCTCGTAACTATGGGAAACGCCGCATCCGGCAGCGAAAGTGCAAGCTATATCGGACCATAATAACCTGCCAAATCCCATAAATGCTCTGATTTTCGGGGTTAAGCCGGATAAAAGATTTGTCGATTAAAAAAGAGCCGATAGATTGTTTTTCGGCCTAAATCATTAGTGCTTTTTGTGCAGACTCCTATGGAGGGGCAAAAATGCCCAAGGTTCGCAGCTTTACAGTTGTCCCGGAACTGCCGGATGCCTTGAAGGACCTACAGCTCATCGCAGGGAACATATTTTGGGCCTGGAACCCCGATTTTGTTGAGCTATTCAGACGCATTGACGGTAATTTATGGACCGCCTCCGGCCATAACCCTATCAGGCTGCTTGCCAGTGTTTCCCAGCAGCAGCTGGAAGCTCTCGCTGAAAACCAGGGCTTTTTGTGTGAACTCCAGCGCTCTGTCGAAAAGCTAAAATCATATCTTGATGGCCAAACCTGGTATCAGAAGGTTTGTTCGGAGTCTTCTAAACCCACTATCGCTTACTTTAGCCCCGAGTTTGGCATTCACGAATGTTTGCCTCTTTATGCCGGCGGATTAGGAATCCTGGCTGGTGACCATCTAAAAAGTGCTTCAGACCTTGGCCTGCCGTTGGTTGGTGTCGGCCTTCTTTATCAAAAAGGATATTTTCGACAGTACTTGAACATCGATGGCTGGCAGCAGGAAGTCTATGTCGAGAATGATTTCTATAATATGCCGGTTGAGCTGGTTCGAAAAGAAAACGGCCAGGCACTGACCATTAGCGTTGAGTATCCCGAAAGGGCTGTTCACGCTCAAGTATGGTGCGTTTCTGTTGGCCGAATAAAACTGTATCTGCTGGACACAAATATTCCTGATAATTCCCCCGCTGACCGCCTCATTACCGCAAGTCTTTATGGCGGTGACAAGGAGCTAAGAATTCGTCAGGAGATTATGTTGGGTATCGGCGGATTAAGAGCTCTGGCGGCTATGGATATCACGCCCACAATCTGCCATATCAACGAAGGCCATGCCGCCTTTGTTACTTTGGAGAGAATCCGGCAGTTGCGAAAGACCACGAATATGACTTTTGATGAAGCGCTGGAAGCCACAAAATCCGCTAATGTCTTTACCACACACACTCTTGTAAAAGCTGGCCTTGATGAATTCTCGGTAGAGCTGCTCGACAAATACTTTGCCGCATACCTCCCCGAGGTTGGAATAAACAGACAGCAGTTTCTGGCACTGGGCAGAATATTTTCTGACGACGATAATGAGTCATTTAAAATGCCGATTTTGGCGTTACGGCTCAGTTCCTTTAGAAACGGCGTAAGTAAATTGCACAGTCAAACCTCTCGACAGGTCTGGTCCTCGCTTTGGCCGGGACTGCCGGTAAAGGAAGTCCCCATAATATCTATTACAAACGGCGCACACATCAAAAGCTGGCTTTCTGATGAGTTCAACTCTTTATATGAAAGATATCTCGGCCCGGATTGGAACGACCAGATTATGGATAACCCTATCTGGCAGAAAATCGACCAGATTCCTGATGAGGAATTGTGGCGGGCACATCAGAGGTGCAAAGAGCATTTAATTGTTTTTGCACGCGACCGGCTCAAAGCTCAGATGCAGCGAAGAGGAACATACCATACCGAGTTAAACTGGGCTGAGGAAGTCCTCGACCCCGAAGTGCTCACTATTGGATTTTCAAGAAGGTTTGTTGCATACAAAAGAGCAAATCTCTTGCTTAAAAACCCCCAGCGACTGGTAAAGTTGCTTAACCACCCCAAGCAACCTATTCAGGTCATTTTTGCCGGAAAGGCACACCCAAGGGATGCCGAAGGCAAGGAGATTATCCGACAGATTATTCACTTTGCAAACCAGTATGATGTCAGGCGGCGAATAGTATTTCTTGAAGACTATGACATTAGCATAGCCAGGGTTTTGGTTCGCGGCGTTGATGTCTGGCTTAATAATCCTCGTCGGCCGATGGAAGCCAGTGGAACAAGTGGGATGAAAGCTGCCTTTAACGGCGCTTTGAATATCAGCACTTTGGACGGCTGGTGGTCCGAGGCCTACAGGCAAAAAGTCGGCTGGGTTATTGGCTCAGGAGAAACCTACGAAGATGCCGCTTATCAAGACATCGTCGAGTCAAAGGCCATTTATAATACCCTCGAAAATGAGATTGCTCCTTTGTTTTACTCCCGCTCAGCGGACAACTTACCGCGCGGCTGGATACACAAAGTCAAAAATTCTATAAAATGGATTATGCCGCGTTTCAACGCAAACAGAATGCTCGCAGATTACACCAGAAGGTTTTATAACCCCGCCGTCGCTAAATGGCAGCATCTCACTGCTGAGAATATGGCCAGAGCAAAAGCGCTTGCAAACTGGAAATCTACTATAAAGGCCACTTGGCCCCAATTTACCATCGAAGATGTTGATGTCCAGGTTACCAATGGCCGTCTAAATGAACCGCTAAGTCTCGGCCAAGACCAGCTTAAAGTCGGCTCACACTTGACCGTCAGGGCCTTATTGAAGCTCGGAAACGCACGTCCTGATGATGTCTTAGTTGAGCTTTATTATGGCCCTGTTGATGCCTGGGGAAACATCAAGGACGGCTCAGCCGTCAAAATGGACTATAATGAGCCCGCCGGTCAGAATAATGAGCATTGGTTTACTGGCTCGATGCGATGCACAACCGCTGGTCGACAGGGACTGGCCGTCCGCATCCTGCCTAACCACGCCGACCTCATTAACCCTTACGAAATGGGACTGATTCTTTGGGAAACCGCCCCCCCGAAAAAGTAGGCAAACAAAGCTGAAAGGCATCCACTCAGCTTCGCAGCAGTTGTCCGTACAGTCGTTGTGTCTTATCGACCATCTTGATATGGGATAGTTTCCTCTCCGCCCATCTTCTTGCTTGCTGCCCGATTTGTCTTCGAAGTTCTGGCGAATCTATCAGTCGTATAAGTGCCCGAACTAGCTCGCGGTTATCTCTTGAGCTTATAAGCAGCCCCGTCCGTCCATCCTGAATGTGCACCGAGTCTTCTTTGTTGCTAAAGCCCGCCGAGATTACGCTCTTGCCGCACGCCATCGCCTCGAACATAACTGACCCGCCCGAAAGACTCACTACTATATCCAGAGACGATAGCACCTCCGCCGTGTCATTACGTCTGCCTACAAAGAATACATAACGCCCTAATCCACGTTTGCTGACAAATCGTCTGAGCTTCTCAAAATAGCTGTGCGAGTGCACCTCGCCGATAACGAAAAAAGTCGCGTCTCTTGTCGAGTTCCGCACAATTTGCTCTGCCGCCTGCAGAAATTCCAGCTGCCTTTTCGAGGGGTCAATCCGCCCTACAATTCCCACCAGCACCGCACCGGCTGGCGAAAAATCCCGCCTTAAGACATTTACATTATGTTCTTTAGGCCTGAAAACCTCCAGGTCAACCCCATCATCGATTACCGCAACCTTTTCTGGTGAAATTCCTGCTCCAAGCAGATTCTGTCTTATTCTCCGCGAAATTGCTACGATATGTGTGGCCCTGTTACACTGGTGCTTGTGCACCTCCTCACCCCGAATCGGCGTTCGCACATGAAGTATAGACGGAACCTTTAGTCTTTCTGCAACCCGAATCAGATAGCTGTTAAGCCACAAATCCGAGCTGTGAACTATGGCAACTTTATACCGTCTCGCAAACGCTACCAGACGCTTTGCATCCACGTAGCGAAAAAGCCCCGCTGGAAATTTCCGCCACGGATGCAGCCCAAGCACTTCCGCCGCTACCCCGTAATCACGCAGTTGACTAACAAGTTGGCCATCTCTACGGCAGACCACAAGCGGCTCATAAATATCCCGATTCAGGTTGGTAACAATATAATAAAGTTGCCTCTGGCTGCCGTTGACAAAGCCGCCGCGAGAAAGATACAAAATGCGTTTCATTTTATCTTAGTTTTCCCGAGTAATCGCCTAATTGTCGTATTGAGTACCGAACTTGCCCAATCATAACAGATTCCGGCCGGGGATACATCCACTTTCTTCGATTCTTTCACTCAAGCTTGAATTACTCGCAGTCGTTCGCAGTGATAGATTGCCACCCGCCATAGTGCCACACACATTTATTGACAAAACAACACCCTGCAGACTATATTTATCTCCGAATGTCTATCTATAACGTCTGTATTCAGGATTTGCGAGATGCTCAAAGGGCGAATTAAGGCGTTAAAACAGCTGTTCCGGATAGCGCAATTACTACACAAAATCGCACCGTTTTATAGCCTAAAGTATTGGAGTGACTTTTTACGGACTGTGCACTTGTGCCGTGAGGAAAGGTTTTCGCCTGACGAAGTTTTTGAGTTTGGATTATTCAAGTCAGGGCTCACTCGCAGCGAGCTTTCAAAATTCTCCAGCAGAAAAAAACTAACGAAGGTTCAGGAATCCTTAAATCCGGTATCTTGGACCCCCGTTCTTAGGAACAAAGGCATCTTTTACCGCTATTGTATGGCGTTAGGTGTCCCCATACCAAAGTTGTATGCTATCTTTTTTAGAAAAACCGCTGGCTGGGCATATAATGGTTCACCCTTGACAACTCGCGATGATTGGAAAAGCTTCTTTGACACCCAACTGCCCTCCCGGTTTGTTATCAAACCTGCTAGCGCAACTTGTGGCTATGGCGTAAATATCTTCAGCAGAGTCGGCCAGACATTCGTTGACACCTCTGGCAGTTCACTCAAACCCGAGCAGATATATGACATCCTGCTTTCAGACCCCCGATATGACAGCTTTGTAATCCAGCAGCGGCTCCAAAGCCATCCTGAATTGATGCACCTTGGTGGCACCGAGTTTCTTCAAACAGTTCGCTTTATCACCTTCGTTGACACCGATAACAATTCTCGTATCTTGCACGCCAATTGGAAACCAATTGTAGGCCCAAATATCGTTGACAACTGGCAGAATGGTCAAATCGGCAATCTTATAGCCACAATCTCTTTGGATAGCGGCCTCTTGAAACCAGCGGTTAAGAGCTCTTTAAATGGTCAGGGAATTAAAACCATACCTGCCCATCCACAAACAGGTTTTTCCTTTGACGGGTTTCAAATGCCGTTGTGGCAGCAGGCCTGCGGATTAGTCAAAGAAACTGCTCCAAAATTTTTGCCTGTCCGAACAATTGCCTGGGACGTTGCTATAACCCCGGATGCTACTTACATCGTCGAGGGAAACATCTGGTGGGACCCTCCAAATCAGCAACGTCGTATGGGTGTTATTTTAGGTGCACTAATGGATAATAACAAATGCTTATGAGCAATCTCTTCTCACAAATAAAAAAGCATAAAGGTTAATATTTATGCACAAAACGCCTAAGATATTGAGGCAACCCATTAGAATGGTGCAACAGTTCTTCCGGCTATTGCGATTATGTCACAGGGCCGCCCCGCTCTACAGCCCGGACTATCTCAGGGTCTTGTTACGTGCTTTTCGTTTGTGCTATCGGCAGGGATACTTACCCAAAGAGGCCTTTCAGCTTGGATTATTAAATCCAGAACTTCCCGACGATGAGCTTTCTAAATATGCCAGCGTAAAGAGACAGACAGAGGTCCTGCAATCCATAAATCCATCATCTTGGGAGTCCCTCGTAAGGGACAAGGGCATCTTTTACCTCTATTGTATGGCTTTAGGTGCCCCTATCGCTAAGTTATACGCCATCTTTTTCCGGAAAACCCCCGGCTGGTCATACAACGGCTCACCCCTGAAAAGCCGCGACGATTGGAAAAACTTCTTTGATACTCAGCTTCCGTCGGAATTTGTCATCAAGCCCGCACAGGGATTTCTCGGCCGAGCAGTAAATATCTTCAGCAAAACACCGGATGGCTTCGTTGACGCCTCTGGAAAGTCATATAAAGCCGAGCAGATTTACCACGCTATTTCTTCAGACACAAAATTTGATAGTTTCATCGTTCAGCAGCGCCTAAAGAACCATCCTGACCTGCTCCGTCTCACCGATACCGATGCTCTTCAGACGCTACGGATTGACACTTTCGTTGACAGCGACGGTAAATGCCGTATCTTACATGCACATCAGAAACTAATTACAGGCCGCAGTATCACTGACAACTTTGAGCGTGGCCTGACGGGCAATCTGCAAGCAGACGTCTCGTTGGATGATGGCACCTTGGCCCCTGCCGTCACAATGGATGCGAACGGCCTCGGCATAAAAACTGTACCTATTCATCCCGGAACAGACCGGACTATCGAAGGTTTTCAGTTGCCTTGGTGGACGCAGGCCTGTCGATTAGTCACGGAAACTGCATCTCATTTTTTGCCAATATGGACTATCGGATGGGACATCGCTCTAACACCGGATGGCCCTTTAATCTCGGAAGCAAATATCTGGTGGGCTGCTCATAATCAACATCAATGTGCGGGCGCTATTTTAGATGTCTTATCTGGTAATGCACAATAGCCAAAGCTCTCCCGTCTTTAACTATCGCCCATCAACAAATCGATAAGGCCGTAAACAGCAATTCCGAATACCGCCGCAAAGACCATATAAAACTGCCAATCGTAGATGGCAGCTTCTATAATTTCGGCGGTTTTATTAACAAAGACCGTTACTTGTTCTACAAAACTACCCCCGATACTCGGAAAAAACACCGCCCCAACAATCGCAATAACAACCAGCCCAATACAGCCCGCCAGCGCGAGTCGCTCCTGCAAAATCACTCGGGCTAAAATCTTTTGCTCTTCAAGCTCTCTTATCTGTCTTAACATTCTTTCGGTAAAGTCAGCCGGCACCAGCTCAGCGTGCTTTTGCAAATCCCTTCTTAACATCTCATCGAATTTGCCTTCTAATCTATCTGCCGACATCGATGTCCCCTCCAAAAAAATCAGCCAAAAGCTCTTTCAATCTTTTTCTACCTCTGAATAGATACGTCTTGATGGTATTTTTTTGTTTCTGCATAATTTTTGCAATCTCTGCGATACTTTTTCCTTCACGGTAATATAATATTATCGCTACCGCCCATACCCGTGGCAGCCGCTCAACCGCCCGCCAGACAAATTCAGCCCGCTCTTTGCTTTCAAGCCTTGCTAAAGTCCCTGCATTTTTGTTATTGGCAATTTGCGTATATGGTTCTGTCAAAAGCTGCTCCTTGCGATTTTTTCGCAGGTAATTTACTGCCTGCCGGTATGCTATACTCCACAGCCACGTGCTCAATTCCGCCTGCCCTCTGTATCGTCTTATTGCTTTATAAGCCGCTAAAAATGTCTCGCTCGCCGCATCTTCTATCTCATCTTCATCAAGCCCGAGTGTTCGGCAGCACAAAAAAACCATTTCTTTATATTTATCGACGAATTCGGTGAACGCTTCGTGGTCCCCGGCCAACAGTCGGCCGAGCCAGCCCTCGTCTTGTCCCTTTTCCGCCTCGCCCGCCAAAAATCGCTCCTTTATCATTCCCACGCAGGCGGGAATCCCGTTTACCTTTCTTCAATTAGTCGCACAAAAACTTTATCAAGTTTCAATTTTTTTGAAACCTATTATATAAATCTTGCGACAAATTCATAAAAGGCCATAATAACCCCAAAAACAACAAAAATACATAATAATAAGGGAAACAGAAAATGAAGAAAGGAAATTTAACGAAGCTGTCGTGGGGTTGTTTATTGTGCCTGCTGATTGCTATGGCCGGCTGTTGTGTCGACATAGGCTGTTGGCCGCGAGCCAAATACCAGAGAACAGACGAACTTTATGCTCCTCTTGAACCCGGCTCAACCTTCGCTGCTCAGACTCACAACGGCTCAATTACCATCACCGGTGCCGACGTTACCGACTGCAATCTCACTGCAACGATTATCGCCCGTTCAGCAACTGAAGAAGGTGCCAAAAAACTTGCTGAGCGGATAAAAATAACGCTTGAGCCTGTTGGCGACCGGCTCATCGTCAGAATCGAAAAGCCCGCTTTTATGATGAATCAGTCTGTCACCGTCAATCTAAACGTAACAGTCCCGAATCAGACATCCCTGGAGCTTACAACTCATAACGGGGCTGTAGAAATCACAAACATCGCCGGCCAGACCAACGCTACAACGCACAATGGTAGAGTAACTGCCTCGCATATCTCCGGCAACGCCGCCCTTAAAACGCATAACGGTTCAATTACCTGCAAGCAAATCTCAGGTGATATGAACCTCAGAACGCACAATGGTAGAGTAACTGCCTCGCATATCTCCGGCAACACTGCCCTTAAAACGCATAATGGTTCGGTTACCTGCAAGCTAATCTCAGGTGATATGAACCTCAGAACGCACAATGGCAGCGTAAAAGTGTTTTATTCTGAGACTGCACCGCCTATTTGTGATATATCGATAGTAACCCACAATGGCGGCATAGATTTCACTGCCCCGACCAACCTCTCCGCCGAAACAGAAATCTCAACACACAACGGCTCAATAAACACTGATTTACCCATAACTATAATTGGAAAGCTAACCAAAAGAAAACTTACAGGGAAAGTCGGCGCCGGCGAGGGAAAACTACGCCTCGAAACTCACAACGGCTCAATAAAAATAAAATAGCTAAAAACGCTTTTTAACATTAACCCATAATTGAAGGGAACAAAAAATGCAAGTAATAACTCAAGGAATCCAAGCGTTGATAGTACTTATTGGTTTATCAATCCCCATAATTGTTATCGCCGTGATTTACTATATTAAAAAGCGCTTTGAGCACAGACAGATTATGGCCGCCATTGAAAAAGGCACACCATTGTCAGAGTTAAAACCTGCCAGAAAAACCGGCCCTGCCTGGATAAAGAGCATTACCGCCGGCATCGCTTTGCTTCTTATGTCGCTGCCTTTTCTTTATATATTTCTTGGACCGTTGATTCACAGCGGTTACACTGAAGAAGGTCGTCTGGTCCCATTTGGAATTCTTTTTGCCATAGGCCTTGCCTTTTTCATCCGAGGCCTGCTGCTGCGAAAAGCCCAAAAACAACTTTCTATAAGCGACCGTAGCAAGAATAATCCTGAGTAGCTGATAATAACCTGCATTTCCCACATAAGCTCGCCGACCTGCGAAATTTCCCCATTTAGAGCGCAAATAAGACGTAATATCGGCCAAAAACGTTACCTGAAAATTGGATTTTTTGCTATATTTAGGACTTTTCTGGTAACATATTGTTAAGAATTGCGTCTTACTTCTTAGAAAATACGATGGATTTGGGCGCTTATTTAATCGGACGTCAGGATAATCAATTTTGTGGAAGGGTCTTATAGTGAAAAAACCACGCATAGTCATTATCACGGTTGTTATAACCCTGGTCGTTGTTTTTGTGGTTGGAGGAGTAATTAAGAGCAAAACCGGTGCCTCAAGCAACGCTGTGGTGGTTCGGGTTGAGAAGGTTCAGCGAGGCGACCTGATAGAATTTGTCAGTGCCCCTGGCGAAATAGAACCCAGGTCAAAGGTGGAAATAAGTGCAAAGGTTTCGGCGAGGATTATAGAGCTACCCTATGAGGAAGGCGACGTTGTAACTTGCGGTAAGCCGGACGCGAGCCCGCCGGTCCCGCCTTCGGTGCTGATTCAGCTTGATGCGAAGGATTTGGACAGCCAGTTGCTTTCAGCAGAGGCTGGCTACGCCGCACAGGCGGCTCAGCTCGAAGTGGAAAAAGCAAGGGTTGCCAGCCAAAAAGCTAATCTTGAAGGACTTGCTGCTACGTTAAAACAGGCCCAGCGCGATTTGGAACGTCAAAAAGGGCTGCTCGAATCCAAGGATATAAGTCAGTCTACTTTCGACCAGACTCAATTAAAGTTTGACGAGCTAAAGTCACAATACGACGCTGCCAGGCATTCACTTGATGCAGCCGAGCTGAATTTAGTAGTGTTACAGCACAACCTCGAAGCTGCTGATGCCAGGGTCACCCAGGCGAAAGAAGCCCTGAGCTATACCACTATAACCTCGCCTATTGATGGTGTGGTAACCCGGATTAATGCGGAAGTCGGCGAGGTTGTGGTTTATGGAACAATGAATAATCCGGGAACTGTGATTATGGAGGTGGCGGACCTGTCCACGATGCTGCTCGTAGCACAGGTTGATGAAGCCGATGTTGGCAAACTAAAGGTCGGCCAAAAAGCTACAGTCCAGGTGGATGCCTTTCCAGACCGCCAATTCAAGGGCGTTGTTGATTCTGTCGCTTTGAAGCACGACCTTTCATCAAGCAGGACAAAATACTTCAGAACGGAGATATTATTGGACGCTGCCGAAGAAAAACTGTACTCAGGTCTGACTGCACATGTCGATATTGAAACTCTCAAGCACACCGATGTCCTCAAAGTACCCACCCAGGCGGTGATGGGCCGGGAGGTTGATAGTCTACCTTTGGAGATTCGTGAAAATTCCCCTGAAGTTGATACCGCCAAGACCTATGCTACGGTTGTCTACCGTTATATAGATGGCAAGGCCGTCGTAACGCCCGTTAAGATTGGCCAGAGCGACCTGACACATACCATAATAACATCGGGCATTACTGAAGAAGATAAAATAGTGGTCGGGCCGTATAAAGAGCTCGAAAAGCTTAAACACGACCAGAAAATACAGGATGAACGCGAAGTAGAAGCAGAGAAGAAAGATGCCAAAACTAAGGCTGATGTAAACGAGCCAAACGATATAGAAGATGGTGCAGAAGACTGAAAAACCCGTAATTCGACTTCGGAGTGTCACACGGATTTACAAAGTCGGCGTCGAGCGTATTCACGCACTTGATGGAATCGAGCTGGAGCTGGGTGAAAACGAATACGTCGCGGTGATGGGACCATCCGGGTCCGGCAAAAGCACCCTGATGAATGTCTTAGGTTGTTTGGACAGAGCTACTTCAGGGTGCTATGAGCTGGATGGACAGACACGACAAAA